>Ga0190349_1000214_pt1 | contig 19919 bp, 11 predicted proteins | sample 48721378_MG_FD_179798 | JGI IMG/M metagenome (GOLD analysis project Ga0190349, IMG submission 179798) | Hydrothermal vent microbial mat bacterial communities from Southern Trench, Guaymas Basin, Mexico - 4872-13-7-8_MG | ecosystem: Environmental > Aquatic > Marine > Hydrothermal vents >...
AACACTCAGCGTAACAGAGTTTAAGGAGCTTTGCAAGAGCATTCAGAAGAGACCGGAGAAACTTTTTAAGATGATGCGGCAGGAAATTCGGCAGACCACCGGTCAGTATCTTTCTGAGTTGATTCAGGTGGAGCTGACCCATTTTCTCGGCCGTCTGCCTTATGAGAGAGGCAAAGGCAAAGAGAATCATCGCAACGGATATTATCATCGCAGGTTCACACTAAAAAGGATTGGAGAGGTGTTGGTGCGGATGGCGAGAGACCGCAAAGGAAAGTTCCGCAGCCAGGTCCTGCCCCGAAGCAAAAGGTATGAACAGGAGCTTCGCCAGGACATCTGTGTGATGTATCTGACGGGTATCAGCACCCGAACTCTATCGATGATCTCAAAGAAGCTGTTGGGCCGGAAGATCTCTGCGGGGGAGGTCAGCCGGGTATCCAGAGAATTGGTGGATGCGGTGGAGAGATGGCGGACACGGAATCTTTCAAGAGAGAGGATTAAATATCTTTTTATAGACGGGGTCAATTTTAAGATGCGAGTGACTGATAGCGTGGAGAATGTTCCTGTGCTTGTAGTTATCGGGGTTAGAGAGGATGGACAGAGACGTGTTTTGGGGTTCCAGGCTGGAGCCAAGGAATCAGCCTCAACCTGGCGGGAATTCTTCAAAGACCTCAAAAGACGAGGGCTAAGAAGTGAGCTGGTGAGGCTGGGCGTGATGGATGGACTGCCCGCTTTAGAGAGGGTGTTTCGAGAAGAGTTTATGAATGCAGAAGTCCAGCGCTGCCAGGTACACGTTGCCCGCAATGTCCTGGCCAAAGTACCAGCCAAGTTGAAAAAAGAGATAGCCGATGATCTTCGCTCCATCTTCTATGCTCCGTCGCTAGAGAAGGCGAAGGAGTTATTCCAGACTTTCCGAGACCACTGGGAACGAGAAGTTCCCTCTGCGGTTAAATGTTTGTCAAATTCCATAGACTCCTCTCTAACCTTTTTCAAATATCCCCAAGAGGAATGGATATCGCTTCGGACAACAAACATTATCGAAAGGTTGAACAAAGAATTTAAACGGAGAACAAAGGTAATGGAGATCGTAGCCGGAGAGAAGGCCTGTTACAATCTCCTGGCCTTCATCTGTTTGAAGATGGAATTGCATTGGAGGAAAAGCCCTATGGGGAAAGTGCTGTCTGCCATGTTTCGTCCTCATCTCTTATCTTCAAGTGAATTTACACAAAATGTTTGACTGTACCTATAGAAATCGACATCTTTCTGTCCAGCTTCTCCTCCCAGATAGACACTTGGAGGCAATAGCTGCGCCTGGGAAAGGGAGTCATTGGCTTCTTTTTCCCAAAGCTGAACCTGGCCCAAATCTTCTTCTCCAGCTGGTTTTATTCCGATTTCTTTGAAGAATCCTTTAATGAACATATCCTTAATACGAATTTCTTCTGGGTCATACCCTTTTGTAATTTGTATTTTTATATATTTTGCCTTCGTGGCTGTCACCGAAAATTCTTGATAGCTGTCAGGCTTTGCTTGTAAATTGATTGTAGTTAAAGGTTTGAAGCCCGACTTTGGTGTCTGATTAGAGACCCAGAATTTTATTTCTTTAGGGAAGTATTTGTCAGCCAGCTTAAAGCCTATCTTATGAATCTCAACAAATCTTCCCTGAGGAAAACAAAACACCGCCTCCTCCGGAAGTTCGGTTTCTTTCAAGTCAAGATCATACCAATTCCCCATATCTTCTTCATCCATCAGGCCATGATCCAGCATCTCATCGAATTGATCTGACTTGGGTGGTTCTGTTCTGTAAATAATTGCTGCTCCTCTTCGAGAGGAAAGAAGATCCTGCAATTCGGGAGGAGGAAGAGATCCTGGTTCGATTGAGACAGCTTTTATTTCACCAAAAATTATGGACCCTCCGCCTAAGCCCGATGTTCCCAAACCAACCCGTCCCTGAAGATAGCGGTCATCATGCATATCAAAAATAACAAGGCTATTAGATTTAAAAGTAATGCGTTTTTGAGCAAAAATGACCTCAAGAGGAATCCACTCTCCCCGCGGAAAATTCATTTCTGCAAAAGCAAGAATTTCGAAACCATTAGGAGTCTGAGTTCCAAGTTCAAAACGATCTTTATAGAAGTTGTATCCGGCCAGATAATACTGGTCATGGTCCTGATAACCGAAAATAAAACCGGATAAATTGCCATCGCCTTGGACGGCATAAAGATTTGTGTGAAGCGAATAATTTTTCCAGCTCTTTTCGCCTCTAAAAAGGACTGTAGCAGGATTCTCCATTTCATTATAAATTCCAGAGAATTCAGATAAAACTATCTTCCATTGGCTCTTCTTGGGAGAAGCCTGAGGATCATCCCAAATCTTCCACTTATTCAGACTTGCTGATGAAAAATCTTCTTTAAAGAGAATTTTCCCCCTGCCGCTGGTTTTTGATTCTTGTTTGGAAACTGCTGTAATCTCCGGACCCTGAGGAAAGCCGTAGATAAACATCTCCTCAAGGCGGAGCCAATCCTGTGAGGCTGAGGAAAGGAGGCGAATCTTTAGGTATCTGGCCTTAACAGGATTAATTTTAAACTCTTGATAACTCCCTCCTTCAGGCTCGACATCAAAAGTCCCTAAGGAATGAAATGAGTTGGCTGAATTCTGCTCTGAAACCAGGAATTCTACTTTGCCAGGAAACCAGTCATCAGCCAGTTGAAAACCGATTTTCTGAATTTCCACCTCTCTTTCCTGGGGAAAAGCAAAGACAGCTTCCAGAGGGAGTTTTACCTTTCGTAAATCAATCTCTAATTCATAGCCATTGTCTTTTTCTTCTCTGGTTAACCACAGCTTATGATCAGTGAGACACTCAAATTCATCAGGAAGAGTATTGGATATCACCTTGGCCCCATACCGTTTGGAAAGAAGGTCTTGAGGATTTCTGGCGGGAAGAGCCTCAGGCTCTAAAGATTTGACCGTAACTTGACTAAAGAGAACCTCTGCACCTTTAAAACCAGAAGCACCTAATCCAAACTTTCCACTGGGGTAGCGGCCGTCTTCAATATCAAAAATAACTTTATTGTGAGCACTGAAACGGAGGCGGCTTCCTCTAAAGTCAAAGCGGATAGGAATTTCTACATTAGGTGGAAAATCCATTTCACAATAGCCTAATACATCGTAACCATCAGGAGTTCTTGCCTCCAACTCAAATCGCTCTTTATCAAAATTATAGCCGGCTATATAAAAATGATTCTCATCCTGATAACCGCAGATAATGCCGGTCAGATAGCCGCGGCCATCAACCGTAAATAAAGAAGTCTCCACCGCATAATTCTGCCATGATTTTTCTCCGGCTAAGAGAGCTGTAGCCATCTTTTCTTCTTCATTTTCTATGCCTGAAAGCTCCGTAAGCCCCACCCGCCACTGGCTTGGCTTATATTTAGCTTGGGGATCATCCCAAACATTCCATTTCGTCTTTAAATCGGAAAAATTACTCTTGAATAAGACTTTTTCAGCAGTGAATGCCTGAAGCCCAATTACAAGAATTAAAATGAAACTTACAAGGTTCACCGAGGCAAATTGCCCTAAAAACCACGGAAATAAAGAAGTTTTTCCCTTCATTTTTTTCTCCTTAATTTCTAGCTAGCCACTTCACAGCAAGTTCATCTATCTCCATAATTACTATCTCTCAACTATTGAATTTTCAATAATAGTTGAGGTTCTGTTGGTTTTATTTGTATTCCTGCTGCATATATTCTATTCTGCAGAAGACAAGTAGACATTCAGAATAGTGGTTGAAGCACATTTAAATCCTTTAGCAAATTTAGCACACCAGCCCATATCTATTTTCAATCCTCCTTTGAAACCTATGCCCACTTCTTTCTTCCAGCAATCTTCAATTTCGACCGAGGCTCCAACTCCAACTTCCACCTTTTTTTCAAATTCAGGACAGAGATAACTGCCAATCTCTTTCATATAAGCTTTAGCTTCTTCAAGAGCTGCCTTATTCAATTCACCATATTTAAGGACAAGGGCAAAAAGAACCCAATAAGTATCGACACACCCAACCATAGCCCCTACTACCAATCCCATATCATCATTCATCATGCCCTCAGTATCAAGTATAGTTCTTTGAATCATAGCTTGGTGAAGGCCTGAATCTAAAACTCCTACTATCTCACCACTTAATGGATTTAAATCCCACCAACCCCATCTTTTTTGGCCATTATAATTAACAGGTTTTATTGGAATTATTAGAATATGACCTGAATCAATAACTCTTCTTACTTTTCGGGCTACAAGGAAAGGCAATTTTAAATTGGTTAGTTTACTTTTCTCCAATTTTGAAAACATGGTAATGGGAATTTTCTTACTTGAAGCCAGTTCCATCAAACGGGCCGTGGTTAATGCTTTTTTCCCTGTCAACAGCTCTAATATTTTGCCTTCAAGGATTGATTCCATAACCCCTCGGCCATAGAGAAATGTCTCGCTCATTCTGGCAGCTTGGCCTGGATATGAAATGGCTTGTTTGCTGTTCTGTCTAAGATCCATGTAAACTTTAAGCTGGTCCCCAGTTCCTTCCACACTATTGATGATGATGCGGGGTTGAGAATAGTAACTAAAAACAGAAAGAGCCTGGCCCAAATCATGAGTCAGCTGATCAGAAGTTGAAGCAAAAATCATGTTCAGCAAGTGTCCAGCTTGTGGACCTGCCTTATCTTCTAAAGAAATGCTCCTTTCGTAAAGTTCACTTATATTTTTTTTCTTTTTAAGAGATGTTTTTATTTCTTCAAGTCCTTTTTTCAACGAATCAAGACGGTTCTTTTCCAGCACCTTTTTCAACTCTTTGTCCCAGGCTTCAGGGAGAACATCGTTGCCAGTAATGAGAATCGAGTGTCTCTGAAAATAATTGGGCATTTGTTTTAGATCGTTTTTCTGAAAAAGGACACGCTCTACATTCGTTACTTTTCCCTCAGGGCTTTCAAGCCGAAAACGAAGAATAAGCTTGGTGATTGACTCCTCATCTTTTTGTTTAGAAAACGTGGGGATTATTTGAGAAAAGCTTCCCTCTTCTGCCTCTTCCCAGTCAATGATTAAATGGCTATGGTAAATAACTTCAATTTTTTTTGATTTATTAGAAGCTTTTTTTTCTCCACCGCTTAAGCCTCCGAACAATCCGCCCAGCCCACCTCCTTCTTCCTCTTCATCTGCTGCTTGAAATGAAGCTACGATCTTAAGGGCTAAAGGCCTATTAACAACCTCTCGAATACTTCCCTCCCATTCCAAAACTGTTTCTGTTTCAGGATTTAAGATTTTTCTTTTCTTAAAAAGACCCTTCTCTACCTCTAAAGAAATGGTAATGTTTGGAAACAAATCTTCATCCAGATCCTCGCAAGTTTCTTCGATCGGAGCGTAAGCTTTCCCTATGGCTGCCTCAGGAAAACTAGGATCAAGGTCAAGCCATTGATCATTTTTATATATCTGAACCCACCAATGATCCTTTACTCTCTGGATGAGCTTTTTATCCTGAGCAGGAAAGGAAATCAAAACATCTTTACTGTAGTCAAAATCTTTCCTTTCAGGAAAAATGCTTTCAATGAGAAGAGTAGCTTTATCGTCGCTCAGCACTCCTCTGGCTATTCTTACTTCCTCTCCTTCATCCCTAAGAAGATTCGCCAGAAAAAGTGCTTGTTCTTTGGCATTTCCCTGGCGACTCCAGAGAAGGCCCTGGTTAAACTTATAAATATCCTGGGAAGGTTCAAAACTAATTTCATCTCTGACAAAATAGAAAGATTCTTTCCACTTTTCTTCTTTTTGGCTGCTTCGGTCACTGGCTGAAAAGTCAGGGTAATCTGTTTGGGAATCGCTTACGATGGCAGTTGGATTGGAACTAGGTTTATCAGAAGATGAATCAGAGCTATTTTTACCGAGACCGTGGTTAGAGCAAAAAGTTAATGAAAAAATAAAAATAACGCTTAAACAATAAGAAGATGCCTTTAACCATTTATTCATAATTTCACCTTTCAAAATAAAAATTTATTTTTTTAATTTTTCTCAATCACTTTAGGGGTTTAAGGGTGGCCTCACTTTCATATCCCCGAAAATAAAGGGAAGTTGGCCTCTTATCAGTATCAAAAGCAAGCTCAAAACGGACAAACATCTTGGGCGGAATAATAAACGGTTCAGGGGGCCGATGAGCAAGAGCTAAAGTAGCCTCTTCATCAACATAAAACTTCTCTCCGCCTGCATTGAGGACGAATTGGGCATCCATCTGAATTTCAAGACCGCTTTCAACTAAAGATTGAACACCCAAATCTAGTATTACTTGGCCGTTCTCTTGACGCACCCCATAAATCATGACTTCCATAGTCTCTCCATCACGATGAGAGGCTAAAGGCTTGGGCCTGGTTTGGGGCTTAACTTTTGCCAATTCAAAATGAAAAACATCGTTTTTAAGACGTACTCCTAATCGAACGACCTTAGCAGACAACGGGATGAGAAAAGCCAGCTCCTGGTATTCATAAACTTCCGGTGTAAATCGGATAAGCCCTTCATCTGTGGTTGAACCATCTACACAATAAGACAAATAGCCGTCTTCAGTTATAACCCAGGTGTATTCTCTAGGGTCTATCTGGACAATATTTTTTATATCTTTTCCTGAAAAGCTCTTGCCGCTTAATTTTACCACTGCAAATCGCCAACCCTCAGGAGCTTGCTCTTCATTATAGGAGTTCTGAAAATGAAGCGAATGGGCCGCTATTTGCACAGAATCATTTTTTATTGTATCTAAAATTTTTCCTGGTGGTTGGTCGCTTCCCCTAGCTTTGGCCAGATTTCCCTTGACGGCCAGCAGAATATTACCGTATTCATAATCAAAAAACTGAAAGCCTAAATTTTTAGCTTTAGCAGGAATAAGGTAAACGAGAGCTGCCCGACGTCTCTCTCCCTTCTTGGCAATAGTAAAAGGTTCAGCCAATTTAACTCCTTCCGGGATTTCTTCAGTAACTCTGTTGAGGGGATAGGCCAAACCATCAGCTACTAAGTAAGCATGGTTGAACATCTCTTCCACCATATAAGCCACATCGGCCATAACATATTCGGTTTTCTTTTTTTTCTTACCTCCGGCAAAGGCGCTTACTCCCATGGTTCGATCTGTTTTCCCTTCAAGTTTTTTCTTTTCTACCTTTTGTTTTGGGTGAATGTTTTCCCATTCCGTTTCCAGGATGAGAAAAATCCAGCCATCGGGAGCCTGCAGATCAGCCATCTCGGGTTTAAAAGTGGTTTTTACTATTTTAATGGAAACAGCTCTATTAGAGTCTTTCTGGGCAATATTTTCTTTCCTGGAAGATAAGTTAAGTTTTTTTTCGCAACCAGGAAATCCTCTTGTATTCCTGGCAGGAATTAGTAAAGCAAAAAAGCAAAATAAAAAAAGAAGTAAAAAAGGGTAATTTAAAAGACAATATTTCATCCTTTTAGACATTTGAGACATTTTTCCCTTGCTCCTCTGGAATAATTCTTAAAATCTATTTAGTCTATTATCACCATTCCCCAAGCATGTCAATTTTATTTTATTTCTATTTTTTTATTTTATATTTTGTATTTTTATATTTTGATTTTTATATTTTTTATATTCCGGGGTCAGACCGAGCTAATCAATTGATATTAAAGGAATTAACTTCATTTTTTATGCTATTTTGGGTCTTAGAGTGGCAATTTTGGGGCCAGGTTCATCAATTTAAGAAAGTAAAAGAAAAAGATAATTGAGAATTGATATAAAAAGTTGCTTAGAGTACCATTTTTTCCTACGGTTCCTCACGTTTTAGAGTACCTGGTGGTGTGGATATTGTATATTTTGAGCATGAAATAGTCCATATCTCGGTAGCCGAATGCTTTTCGTTTAATGACTTTAATTTGGTTATTAATTCCCTCCACTTTGGCTGTAGAGATGGGAAAGTCGAAGTAGTTAAGTATACCAGCAGCATGTCTTTTCAACTTCTTGGCGAAGCGAGACAGCAACAATATTCCCGAGCTTAGAGCCTTACGGATCCAATCGAAGAGGAATCTCTCGGCCTCCCATCTATTGGGTAAGTGCCATGGTATCGATCGTTTTCTGGGACACCATAAGGTGTCAGGGGCAATTCCTTGCCTGAATCCACATGGGTGACTGGTGCAAAAGTTCTGCAACCACAATACCAAAAACAACGGACGCATCAGAGTCCTCAACGTTACCACGTGATATTCTTATTGTAAGAAAAATTTAATCAAGATGTAAGTATGCCTTCTTGACAATCGCCCTCTAATGGGTAATCCCAATTTAATTTACGAGAATTTCTATTTATAGACGTTCAATCAGCTATCAATTTCCTGGCTTTTTCCACCACAAACTCAGCTTCTTTGATAGCTTGAAGCGCATCATTATTTGTATATTCTTCGGTGGGGATAAAATCAATGTCACCGTAGAAAGCCAGTTCTCTTTCTTTTCGGAGTCTTTTAGAAATGGAGGCCAGTTTCTTGAGGTGGCAGGCGATATCAGGTGGGAATTTATCTCTGTGTTCCAGCAATAGCCCACCAACATCATGATACTTTGGTGGTTCTATGCCTACAAAGCGAAGCATTCCCTTCAAGGATAATTCTACTACTTCCTGAGCTTCTCTAATAACGTCGGAAAAAGCACTTTTTTTGAAAAGCAGATGAAGAATGTCAATCCGATCAGAAGCCTTCCTCAAATAGCTATGGGCCAGGGTTTTATTGGTCATAATTCAATCACATCGCCTGGCTTATAATCAGGCTTGAGAATCCAATACCAGGCATTTCCCTGCCAGACTCGTCTTGCTCCCAGCTTTTTCAATTTTTGCCCGAGCCGTTCCAGGATTTTGGAAAAAAACCCATCGCGGTCAAAGAGAATTTGGGCATCCTCTACCATATCGAGAAATAGCGGACTTCCCATTTCTGCCTCTTGGGGTGTTTTGAAGATTGGTGAAATGTAAGTATTTATGCCATTTTTCTGAAGAGAGATGAGAAAAGACTCGATCTTCTTTTCCACACTCATGAATTGAGCAACTCTCTTCATTCTTCCCCTGGGCAGGCCATCAGCAATTATGAGGATATCAAGGTCAGAATCAAAACGGTAGGTCCCTCGGGCAGCGGAGCCAAAAATGGCCAATGTCACCAGTCTATCCTGGTAGAAAGATCTAACTTCAGAAAGAAGTATTTGCTGGAGTTCTTCAAATCTTTCTTTTAACATTAGCGGTTCCGATTCGATCTAAATTTATCATGATACCAGAAAGATGTCAAAACAATACGAGTCAAGAAAAATGGGAAATATGTATTGTGTCCCCATTTAAATGATTGCATCTAATCGGTGAAAGTTGTACTATCTAATCCAAAATAATTTTTCTATAAAGAAATTGATGTTTTTTTCATGTTCACTCAAACAAGCCTCGCCAAGTGAGTTTACCATTAAAATGAGTGCAGCCTTTTATAGGACACTATAAAATTAAGGAGGTATTATGAAAAAATTCGCAATTATTAGTTTAATTCTCGTCCTAACCATCTCTCTTTCTTATCAACAGTCGAAAAGCGCCTCAGATGTTGATCAAGCTTTCCCATCTGATAAAATAAGCCTGCCTGAGATTGATATTTCAGGATCTCCTGACGGGATTGTCCATCTTCCTGATTATGTTCCTGCTACCTACAGAAATGTCTTTGTCAAATATACTAAAATCACTGCTCCTAATGGCAAGCCCATCCATTTTCTGGCCCAATACGGCTGGACTAATGATCAAATCAAGAAGGCCCGAAATGTCCTTCGCTACCTCCTAACCAGTATGCCTGGCTCTATCTACGGATGTGATAAAACAGCCGTGGCTAACTCTATGGCTAATCGAAAAGCAGCTATGGTCCTTTTTAATACTGAAGAAGATATGCGCCAGGCTATGAGAGGCCCCTTAGGAGAAAAAGCAGATCTCAATATGCAGGATTTAAGAGCCAACGAATGTCCGGCTGAGGGAACAGAAGACTATATGAATCATATTACTCGTGATGCTTCTTTTGAAGAAATCTGGCATTTAGTTCATGACAACGGAGTAAAACAGGTTCTTCCTGAGATGATAGCGGAAATGAGGGTGGCAAACGATGCAGCCGCTAAAAAAGGCTGGCATGCCTGGCCGGAGGATGAACCACAGGAACACCCCAATGAGTATATGGGGGTCCTCATAGATAATTATTTTGATCTCTGGGCTGTAAAACCTAAAAAGTATGAAGGGAGAGATATCGCTCCTGAGGATTTACCTGATGGCACTTCTCATTTTGGCCGCTACTTTGCCAACAGCCGGACCAAGATGAAAGAGCTTGATCCTCATGGCTATGCGCTGGTAGAAAAATTCTTTGCACCTTATTTAACTTATACGCCTGAACTTCCAGAAAATTTCCAAGGCACTTTCTCCATCCAATTTGATCCTTTTCTTGTTTATACCTACAAATCTCAGCATCTACTTAATGTAACTCTCACCGGTCAGAAGAATGCTGATTTGATTGGAAATGCCTATGATAATATTCTAACTGGCAACAGAGGCAATAATAAGCTTCAAGGCGGTCCGGGAGATGACCGTTTAGATGGAGGCAAAGGAAAGGACACTGCTATCTATTCAGGCCCCCAGACTGATTATATAATTAGCAAAAATAATGGAATGGTGACTGTCATAGATAAAAAAGCAGATAGAGATGGAATCGACACCTTGCTTAATATCGAAATTATTAAATTCAGCGACTCTAAGCTTAAATTGTAGCTCTGTTCTATTTATATCTCCACTGGCTGGTATTCTCGCCCCTAGGAGCCCTTCTAGCAATATAGTCAGCCATTATTCTTTCTAGCTCTCCCCTATTTCTTTTAAAGGGAGTCCAGCCATGGCCTTTGCGGGGACGGCCATACTCAAAGGAACCAGCATAATAAGGATTCTTAGTGCTTTCCAGAAATTTCTCCAGTTCATAAACAGCTTCATTAAGGTAAAAATTATCCATATCCCCACAGAATACATGTAATTTTCCTACCAGCTGAGGGCCAATCTCTGGCCAATTTTTTTCTAAATAATAGCGGAGATCATAGTGTTCCTTGAAATATTTAGCCACTTCAGGATTAATTTCCCCTGTTATCTTATCCCAGAGAGGCTGAGGGTAGCCATCATCACCAACTGGACCATATACTGCCTGCCAGATATCAAGCTGCTGGCCAGAACGTCCTTTTGAACCCAGTACTGCCTCAAATTGGCTCATCTGGCGCATGGTAACCAGCACCTGGCCATGAACATCTCTCATCAAGGGCCGCTCTGCTTTCACCCAGCCAAATTCTTTGAAAAAAGCATTTTTATCTTGATAAATATTTGTCAGCTGATAATAGCGAAAATCAACTGGGTCTGGAAAGAAACTCCAGGTGCCGCCAAAAAAATCAGGATGGAAAATCTGGAGGGCCAAAGCTTCCCAACCGCCAGTTGAACCTCCTGAAAGGACCCGAGCATAAGGCTTGCTGATGATTCGAAAATGCTCTTCAATATAAGGAATTAATTCCTTCATTATAGCATCTCCATAAGGTCCACAATTGGCCGAATTAACTGCATAAGAATCATCAAAATAAGGACAGGGATGCTGGAAAGTAACACAGATCATTCTAGGGAAATCTTCAGACGTCCAGGCTTTATAAAATTCACCTCCTTCTCTGAAGTTATGGGGAGGTCGGAGGGAGAAATGACCTTGGATATAATGGACAGGATAATATGTATGAGGATGTTGGTCATAGCCTTTGGGAAGAAGCACAATAGCTCCCAAATACATAGGCCGTCCCCAAAATTTACTGAGAAGCTGGCTTTGAATCTTAATATGCTTGACCCATTGAGTGTCCTTTGGAATTTTAACGGCAGGAATAATCTTATCCAGATTTAAGCCAACTGTATATCCTCTCTCTGAGTCAAGATGGACAGATTTCACCTCACTGTAAAGATTTCCCGGAGATTTATTAAACTGCTGACCTTCCCACTGGTCCATGTGGGCCCAGATAGTATGTCCATCTGAGCGGTGAAATTCGGTATAAATATTAACCAATGCCTGGACAAAATAATCCCCTGGAGGAATATCTTTTAAGCTTTTCAGGGGATAACCCAGTGTCTTCTCATCAATGACAACCTTTTCTCCGGGTTGAAGCTGATTGACATCCTTGCCAAAAAAAGGAACACTTCTAAACCAGGAACCGGCTTGAAGACGCGGCTCTCTTTTATTGTCTTTAGAAATCATAACAAAAACCCGACCGGTTATGGCTTCTGAATGGATTGAGGCAGGAAAAGATATCTCAAACCTTAATTTTGATAATTCAGGTTTATGACAGGATTGAGTTAAAAGAAGGCTTAAGGCAAGGGACAAAATGAAAATAACAAGGCCAATAATTTTCTTTTTAAACTTCATGTTTTCCTCCTCTATTTTTGGCTTTCGATTTTAGTTTATACTCTGCTTTATATTTAATTTCAATAAATCCATTTATAAACTTAATCTTATTTTTACTGGATATTTTCTAGTCTAGAGAGAAAATCTTTCTTTATATATATGTCAAAAAAACTAATGGAGTCTTGACTTTGCCCCAGGTACTAGGTAAAAAATTAAAAAAAAACAAAAGGTCAATTGAGATAAAAACAGATCGATATCATGAAATCGAAGGATGGAAAATTTTAACTCTGCTTAGCTTAGATAGAACTTGCATGGTTTTTATATTTTAATAATTCAGATAAGGAGAGATTTATGTTTAAAGTAAAGAATTTAATAATGGCGATTATGGCTATAGCTGTAACAGCTTTAGGCATTATATTTTTATCTGCCTCGCCGATAAAAAAAGTGCCCGAATATTACAAGTTCTACAATCCAGAGCAGATTCATGAGACCTGGATTGACCTCAATAACAATGGAATAATGGAACCCTACGAAAATACAAAACTGCCGATTGAGCAGAGGATTGAGGATCTCCTCTCAAGGATGACCTTAGATGAGAAAATCTCTCAGATTGCCATGCACAAGAGGCTTCGCGGAGGGAGGTGTGACTCATGTGGAGATGGTGGAGTATCGCCAGCTATTGATCGCTTGGGCATACCCGAATTTTCCTGGTATGCAGACGAATCACTACACGGAGTCCAATCTCTAAAGCCAGCCACTGTCTTCCCTTACAGTATAGGGATTGCTGCTACCTGGAATGATAAACTGGTCCATGAGCTCTATTCAGCTGCAGGAGATGAGTTTCGGGCTGCGTTTAACGTCAATAAATTAAGAGGGCTGGGCCTTGTTACCTGGTCTCCTATGGTTCTGGAAATTCCTCACAACAAAAAATATGAGAGAGCCCCAGAGACCTATGGCGAAGATCCTTTTCTAGCCTCACGTCTGGCTGTAGCTACAGCCCGAGGTTTTCAAGGAGAAGACGACAACATACCCTACGAAAAGGCAATTTGCACCGCCAAACATTTTATATACTGCACAGGAGCTAGAAATGAATTTCCTCTTGGAACCAACATTCCAGAAAGGACTATTAGGGAAATTATTTTCCCTGCCTACAGGGCTGCTATTCGAGAGGGCAATGTTGGCCAAGTTATGACCGGGGCTGAAGGCTGGGACAAAGCACCCCACCTGGGAGGTGATCCAATCAATTACAGCCCAGTCATGCTGACTGAAGTCCTTCGCCAAGGCTGGGGTTTTAGGGGAATAGTCTGCTCTGATTGCGGCGCTCTGGGAGAAGCAGGAATTGAAAAAAATTTAAGAGCAGCAGCCGCTGCCCTTGAGGCTGGTCTCGATTCAAATGCCTGTGGCGCCACTTATAAAAACAACCTTCCTCAGGCAGTAAAAAAAGGAATGGTTAAGCTCGGGGCAATTAATAAAGCAGTTAGAAACTTTCTAAGAATAAGATCCCGTCTCGGTCTGTTTGACCCGCCTCAAATGAATCCTTATAATAATCTAACTCCCAAAGAGAACGTTTTAACCGAAAAGCATATAGCCCTTGCTCTTAAAGCAGCTCGCGAGTCAATTGTCCTTCTCAAAAACGAAAACAATCTACTTCCCCTAGATAGGAAAAGTATCCACTCTTTGGCCGTCATCGGCCCCTATGCTGATAACGTCAGAAGTTTAATCCCCCGCGACTACAACGGCACTCCTCCCTATTGGGTAACTCCTCTTCAAGGCATCAAGAAAGCGTTGGCTCCAAGCACAGAAATCAGAACTTCCCTCTCTCTTGATGTGAATGAAGCTATTAAAGCTGCCAAAGGAGCTGATGTAGCTGTGGTCATTACCGGACCTGACCCTGCTTTTGAAAGCACTCCCCGTAAAAATCTGGCTTTACCAGAAGGATTCCTGCCTCTGCTCAAGGCGGTGCAAGGTACTGGCACTCCGACCGTAGCTGTCCTGGTCAACGGTACTCCTATCTCCAGCGATTGGATGAAAAAACATATCCCGGCCATTATTGAGGCTTGGTACGGTGGCATGGAAGGCGGCACAGCCATTGCTGAAGTTCTCTTTGGCGACTACAACCCGGGCGGCAAGCTGCCCTGGACCTATCCCCGCGTGGGTGTGGGACCTATCTATTATAATTATAAACCAGGCGAAATAACCTATGACCAAAGCACTATCCTCTGGCCCTTTGGCTATGGTCTGAGCTACACTAATTTTAAATATAGTCATCTTGAGGTTTGGCCAAAAGCAACTGACAAAGGCAACATTACTATTAGAGTTGAGGTGAAAAATGTTGGAGAGAGAAAAGGCGAGGCCGTGGTTGAGATGTATCTGAGAGATGTGGAAGCCAGTGTCCCAGTTCCAGTCAAGCAGTTGAGAGGTTTCAAGCGGGTGAGCCTAAAGCCAAGCGAAATCAGAACGGTTGAGTTTAAGATCAAGCCTGATAATTTAAGTCTTCTCGATGAAAACTTAGAGACTGTAGTTGAACCGGGAAAATTCGAGGTGATGATTGGCGAGTCCTCAGAGAACATAGTTCTCAGGGATACTTTCGAGATAACCTCCCCCATTAAAGCCAGGTTCAACTATAAAAACCTCAAAATTTCCAAGTATAAAGTAAAACCGCATGAGCCCTTTGAAGTAAAAGCCACCGTCATTGGCACTGGAGGGCTGGAAGAAGGTGATGTAAAAATTTATGTTGATGGCCAGTCTGTACGTTCCAAGAAAGTCTGTTTGGGGCAAGGAGAAACAAGAAGTTTAACTTTCATCTGCAAAATTGCCCAAGCTGGAACCCACGCCATTACCGTGGGCGATCTACCCGAAATAAAAATCTCTGTAGAATAATTTAAAAATAATAGAGGCAATTAAGCTCATGATGAGCTACCAGGCAATTCCGTAATCTTCACCGTAATTGCTGGATCCTCCCCAGAAGGAACCGTGTTTCCAGTCAAAATAAACGGCATTAATGGGGCCTGAAGTGTATTTGCTGTAATCTAGTTTATAGCCCATCTTGGCCAGCTTTTTCCTCACCCAAGGAGGAACCTGCTCATTGAGACGCAATCGGCCAGGGCTGGATAGATGCTCGCCGAAAGAGCTCTGCATCTGGTAGCTGACAATATTTGGAGCTTCACAGGCCTCCTGAACATTCATCCCAAACTCAACAACACCCAGGAAAAATTGCAGCATATTCTGATCTTGAGTATCTCCCCCTTGAACAGCAAAGGATAGAAATGGCCGACCATCCTTTAAAGCCAGGCTGGGCGTTAGAGTAGCTCTTGGTCTTTTCCCAGGGGCAACAATGTTAAAAGGATTTTGGGCCTGGTTGAGGACAAAACTTTGCATCCGCTGGCTCATGCCCACTCCAGTTCTGCCAGCAATACAGGCCGGTATCCAGCCGCCGCTGGGAGTGGCTGAAACTACCCACCCTTCCTCATCAGCAGCTTGGATGGAAGTGGTTCCCGCCTCAAAAGCTTCCTCGAATGATTTAAGCTGAGCAGCACTCCAGGATGCTGGAGGATTTTCTCCCACATTAGACCACTTTTCCAGGAAATTAAGGAAAGGATTTTTCTTGCCTTCAAAAGGATAAGGATCCCCAGGTTTAACTTCAGGGTCATTTTTTTCCCAGTTGATGAGCTTGAACCTTTCCTTGGCATATTCTTTAGAAAGAAGGCCTTTTATCGGCTCTTCGGGTGGAAAATAGGGATCGCCATAATAAAAATCACGATCAGCATAAGCCAGATTCATGATCTGATAAAGAGTATGGATATAGCGGGCACTGTTATAGCCCATCGATTGAAGATCAATATTCTCCAGCATATTCAGCATCTGAAGAAGGACCGGACCTTGAACCCAACAGGTAAGCTTGTAAACTTCGATGCCTTTATAGGTCGTCATCACCGGATCTTCGATGTAGACTTTCCAGTTGGCCAAATCTTCCATGGTTATCAAGCCTCCCTGTTCCTGACAGCCGCGGACAAATTCCCGAGCAATGTCACCCTTGTAAAAACGGTCGTAAGCAGCATAAATTGCCTCTTTCCTACTTTTCCCTTCCGAAAGGCCTTTTTCTTCGGCCTCTACTAATTTCTCCAGAGTTTTCAATAAATCAGGCTGGCGGAAAATCTCTCCTGGCTGGGGTGCTTCCCACTCCTGGCCAAGGTGAGGAAGAAGAATTTGGCGTGAATAAGGCCATTTTTTAATTCTCTCTTTATTCCGCTCAATGGAGTCAGCCAACTGCTTTTCTATAGGGTAGCCTCTGGCCATTTCCATAGCCGGAGCTAATACCTCCTTAAGACTCATTGTCCCAAATTCAGCCAGCATGGTCATCAGGCCTCCTGGCGTGCCTGGCGTAACTGCAGCTAAAGGACCATAGGCTGGAGGATATTTCAGACCTTTCTTCTTGAAAAATTCAGGAGTTGCTCCGGTTGGAGCTACTCCTAAGGCATTAATCCCATAAACTTTCTTTGTCTTTGGATTATAAATAAGAACTTGGGTCTCCCCTCCCCAGCTTAAAACGTCATACATGGTACAAGTCGCTGCCAGCATGGCACAGGCAGCATCAACTGCATTGCCACCCTTCTGAAAAATCATGGCCCCGGCAGTAGCCGCTAATGGTTTACCGGTAATAGCTACCCAGTGCTTCCCATGAAGAACAGGCTTTTCTGTACGGCTGAGGTTCATCTTGTGTAAAGCCAGTAATAATATTATAAAGATTATTACGGCCGTGCCTCCTTTAAATAATCTCTTATGTTTAGAGACCATCTCTCCTCCCTTCTCATATTTTTATCCTTTTCCTCTTCAGTCTATCCGCTCCGTCTGAATTGTCAAGAAAGTTTTTAGCTTGGGGTTGGCCTCAGCAATTATATTATTATCAATTAGTTAGTCTTTTTAGTCTTAAAAAACGCCTTTAAATCGCAATTTTCACCCCGGTTCATCACGTTATAGGATAGCTGAATTGATGCAGAGGAGGGCATTATATTAATTTCCTCATGAATTTTACAAACTAAGAAAGCAGGAAAACGATGTCCCTTTTAGTTTAGTATTGTATCCCGCTCTTGGGATTTATGGTTATCATCATTTGAAGAATGATTTTTACTAACCTGGATTATTCACGAGTCGAGGTTGCTGCAAGGGTAGGTTGGATCGGCGCGAGGCACAGGACATGAAGCTGTGGTCGTCCACGGCAAATGCCCTGTAACGAAGCAGATGAAGCAAGATCGGCTCGCCCCAAGGGTAAAAGATGCCGATTGTGATCATAATAAAATTAAATGAACAAAGAAATATCCTTGACCTTACCAATAATCATGATAAAAAACAGATATTAATGAAAATAAATAAAGGATCGGCAGATTTTATGAATAATTCAGGCTAACAGCCACACATAAAGAACAAACCTTATAACTATTCTAAATTCATCTTCTCCAATAAAGATAAGAATCTGCTGTCTGAACGAAGACTATCGAGACGAGGGTCCACCTTAAGCAAAAATAGTGAGCCTGATGGAGCATCAAAGGGTGGACAATCCGCCGGCTTCGAGTATAATGTTTTTGACTATGGTTTATTTTTCTCACCTATCGTCAAAAAATTGCCGCAAGTTTGAGGACAGGTGCCAATCAGAAATAGCGGGTAATACTTTAAGATTTGGAGAGCAGAATGAAAAAGATTGGTTTTGATTCTGAGGTTTATCTGAAAAAGCAGACCACGGCCATTGGACGACGGATGGAGCTTTTCCCGAAAAGACTTTATCTGGAATTTGGAGGTAAAATCCTGAACGATTTTCATGCCGCCCGAGTTCTCCCTGGTTACGACCCAAACGTAAAGGTCAGGTTGCTGCAGAATCTAAAAAACCAGGCAGAGATCATTCTTTGCATTTTTGCCGGAGATATCGAGCGCCGCAAGCTCCGGGCTGACTTTGGCATTACCTATGATGCAGACGCGCTTAAGCTCATTGATGACCTTAAAGATTGGGGATTGGAAGTAACCGCGGTGGTTATTACCCGTTATGAGAACCAGGCTTCGGCCAGAATCTTCAAAAACAAACTGGAAAGACTGGACCTAAGGGTTTACACCCATCGCTTCACCAAGGGTTATCCCACTGATGTTGAGACCATCGTCAGTGAAGAGGGTTATGGAGCGAATGAATACATTAAGACCAAAAAACCGCTGGTTATCGTTACTGGACCTGGACCTGGCAGTGGCAAATTGGCTACCTGCCTTTCTCAGCTTTACCATGAGCACAAGCGGGGAGTGAAGGCTGGTTACGCCAAGTTTGAGACCTTCCCCATCTGGGATCTACCTTTAAAACATCCGGTCAATGTGGCTTATGAAGCAGCCACTGCCGACCTGGGTGATTTTAACATAGTAGATCCATTTCATCTTGAAGCTTATAACATCAAAAGCATTAACTACAATCGGGACGTGGAAGTTTTTCCGGTATTGAAGCGAATTTTCAGCCGCATTGTCAGAAATGGCTTTTTCTATAAATCTCCTACCGACATGGGGGTTAACGTTGTTAGCAAGGGTATAGTTGACAATGAGGTTGTGCAGGAGGCAGCCCGCCAAGAAATCATCCGTCGATTTTTCCGCTATCAATGTGAGTACATCCTCGGCTATTGCGACCAGACAACAGTGGAACGGGCTGAATTGCTGATGAAAGAGATGAATCTAAAACCTGAAGACAGGAGAGTTGTCGTCCCGGCAAAACAGGCAGCAGTGGAAGCTCGAGAGAAAGGCAAGGGCAACAAGGGCATTTATGTTGGAGCTGCTCTGGAGCTTTCTGATGGGCACCTGGTCAAAGGCTATAACTCGCCGCTGATGCACGCCGCTTCCAGCACTGTCATTAATGCCCTTAAACAACTAGCCGGTATACCAGACCACATTCACCTTCTATCTCCGGGTATCCTTGAACAGACAAGATATTTAAAAGAAAAACTGCTCGGGTCGAAAACCCTGAGTCTGGACCTGACGGAAGTTCTGACCTGCCTGGCGATTACTGCTTCCACCAGTCCGCCCTCGCAACTTGCTCTGGAGAAATTGAAAGAACTGCGGGGCTGTGAAATGCACTCGACTCATCTTCCAACTCCCGGTGATGAGATGGGTTTAAGGCGCCTGGGTATTAACCTGACCAGCGACCCGGCTTTTGCTTCCAAGAATTTGTTCATCAGTTAACCGTAAGAAAATCTTCTTTGTGCTTTGTTCTTCTTTTTTCTTTGTGCTTTGGCTAAGCTAATTGCTTTATAATAAAGAAAATAAACTCAATTTTCCCACTTTTTTTGGTCTTAAATCGCATTTTTTGCCCACAAAAAACATGCTGTAAGAAAAAATCTGCAAACAATGTTTTAAATGATAAACTTGATATTACTTTAATCGCTTAAAGCTGTGTTTTTGGGCCTAAAACTTTAATTTTAAGACCGATTTCTGCTAATAAATAGAGTCTAATTTATTTAATATCAATTAGTTGTGCTTGTCTGAGC
>Ga0190349_1000216_pt1 | contig 19839 bp, 16 predicted proteins | sample 48721378_MG_FD_179798 | JGI IMG/M metagenome (GOLD analysis project Ga0190349, IMG submission 179798) | Hydrothermal vent microbial mat bacterial communities from Southern Trench, Guaymas Basin, Mexico - 4872-13-7-8_MG | ecosystem: Environmental > Aquatic > Marine > Hydrothermal vents >...
CCCGTAACTTACAACTTATATCTTAAATTGGTCAATTGGTCAATCGGTTAATTGGTTAATTTAATAACTATATACTCGATACTGTTTTCCTATACGCTAAACGCTCTACGCTATATAAGTTTTGAGTTTTGAATTATTGTTTTTCGCTTTACGCTTTAAGTTTTTAGTTTATTGTTCATATTTATCTAAATATTCTTCATTAGAAATTAATATTTTTCTTGGATTTCGACCATCATATGGTCCTACAATTCCCCTCTTCTCCATTACATCTATCAGCCGGGCTGCCCGAGTATAGCCTATTCGAAGCTTTCGCTGTAATATTGATATTGAAGCTTGCTTGCTATTAATAATAATGGAAACAGCTTCGTTGAATAATTCATCTTCTTCCTCTTCTTCTGTTTCCCGCAGTAGACTTCTACTCTTTTTATATTCCAAGACTTCCTGCTCGTATTCAGGAGAAGGAGCATTCTTTATTAAATAGGATACCACATTTCTAATTTCTTTTTCTACTACAAAAGCTCCTTGAGCCCTAATTGGTTTGGAGGCACCAACCGGGGAAAATAACATATCACCATTTCCCAATAATTTTTCAGCACCGTTAACATCTAATATAGTCCTTGAATCAACCTGAGTAGAAACTGCAAAGGCAATTCTGGAAGGGAAATTTACTTTTATCGAACCGGTAATAATGTCTACAGAAGGACGTTGAGTAGCTATTATTAAATGTATACCGGTTGCCCTGGTCATCTGGGCTAATCTACACAATGATTCCTCCGCTTTTACCGGAGAAGATAGCATTAAATCAGCTAATTCATCTATTACTATTATAATATAAGGTAAAGTTTCGGTATCATTATTGATATTTCTAACATATTCATTATACCCCTCTAAATTCCTAACTCCCGCTTCTGCAAATATTTTAAATCTTTTTTCCATTTCGGATATCGACCAATTTAGTACTTTGATGGCTTGACTTGCATCGGTTATAATCGGTATTAACAAATGCGGAATGCCGTTGTAAATATTTAACTCTACTCTTTTTGGGTCAATCATCAGTAATTTTACTTTTTCCGGACTTAGCTTATAAAGAATACTTACTATTATATTATTGATACATACACTTTTCCCTGAACCGGTTGCCCCGGCAATCAATAGGTGGGGAAGTTCTGTTAAATCTGCAATTATCGGTTTACCTCCAATATCTATTCCTAAAGCTATGGGTAATTTATATTTTCCATTTTGAAATTGACTGCTTTGTAATATTTCCTTTAAATACACATTTATTCTTTTACGGTTAGGGACTTCAATTCCTACAGCATTTTTACCGGGTATTGGTGCTTCTATCCTGACTGATGCTACCGCAAAAGATAAAGCAATATCATTGTTTAAATTAGTTATTTTAGATATTTTAACCCCCGGGGCAGGATGAACTTCATATCGGGTAACAGTTGGGCCCTGGATAACCCCAACGATTTTTGCATTAATTCCAAAATTAGAAAATGTTCTTTCCAGCGTTTTTATATTTTCTTCAATATTTAATTTGGTATCCGTTGTATCTTCAGCGTACGAATCAGATAATAAGGATAGAGGTGGAACTTGATATTTATCTACTTTAGGTTCCTGTTTAGATTCCCGGTAATCTACATCTAAAATTGGTTCTTCATCTAATTTTTTTTCTTTTTTTCTGGTTTTTTTTCTTTTAAATATTTTTTTTGGTATTTCATCTTTTTCATATTCTTGATAATCGGGTTCTTCTTTACGCGTTAAACTTTTAAATAGTTTTCTTCCGATATTTTTTAAAATATTGTAAATATTATTAAATATCATCTTTATTTTATTTCCCAGGTTGCTAAATATATAAAAATAGGAAACTTCGCTTATGAATAAGGCAGATATCAAACTGAGAGATATTAAAACAAGATAAGCCCCCTTTACTCCAAAGTAAAAGTATAATGAATTGGCAAAATAATAACCGAGCAAACCTCCCCCAGCCCCTTTCGTTGCCAACGAATATGAATTGTCGAGCAAAAGCAATCTAAGGTGGATAAAGGTAAGAAATATAATAAATAAAAAACTGATACCGAAGAGTTTATGATAAGGATTTGAGGGTTTATAATTGAAAAGAATTAAAATTCCCAAGAATAACAACAAAACGGGAAAGATATAAGCACCAAGGCCAATATTACGAGTGGCAGTTTGAAAAATAATTTTTCCTACGATTCCCATTTTGTCAGTAAAGATAAAGGCAAAAATATATAACAAAGAAAATCCAATAATTATTATACTTATGGTTTCGTTTTTAGTATTTTTTTTCTTTATTTTCAACTTTTTAACGTCCCTTCACGAAGGTTATTATGATCGTTAAACCAGATAGAACCCAAAGATAGTATGAAAAAAAGTATATTTTTCGATTTTTTAATAATCCTATAAATATTTTCATAGCTCCATAGCTGGATATGGCCGCCACTAACCCGGATAGTACCATAATATTCAAATCTATATTTAAAGAAGACATCTCTCCCATTTTAAAAATTGAAGCACCTATAATAATCGGTATAGATAGTATAAAAGAATATTTTGCAGCAAATTCCCTATCCAGGTTTCTTGACAATCCGGCAATAACAGTTAAGCCGGATCTCGATATTCCCGGAAAAATAGCGAGTGCCTGAGCTACCCCTATAATAATAGCATCTTTGCAAGTAATTTTCGAAATATTTTTAGTGCCCCCTAAAAATTTTTTATTACCGAACCAAAGAAAGGCACCTGTTATAGTTAACATAAAGGCAGCTATTATAGGTTCACTGAAAAGCATTTCAAAATAAGAGCTGAAAGTATATCCGATAATTGCTGCCGGTATGGTGCTAATCACTAAATACCAGGCAAGCTTTGATGATAAATTGTTTTTAAAAATATTTGATATTTTTTCTCCCCGAGATAGATTGTAGATACTGTCAAAAAAGGCAATTACTAATTCCTTAATATCTTTTCTAAAGAGAACCACTACAGCCACAATTGTTCCAAAATGTAAGAATGCTTCAAAAGCCGCTCCCGGTAAATTTAGTTTTAAGAAATATTTTGCTATTACTAAATGACCGGAACTGCTTACCGGAAAAAATTCAGTCAACCCTTGTATTAGCCCTAATAATATTAATGACATACATTTCCTCTAACTTCTGGATAATTCATCAATCACCATTAAACTTATGTTATTAGCATGGTCTCCAATTCTTTCCAGATTACTTATTAAATCTAAAAAAACAACACCGGATTCGGGATAACAAATGCCTTTGTTTAGCCTGTTGATATGATTATCACGAAGTTCTTTTTCTATTTCATCAATTTCATCTTCTTTTAAGGCTACCTCTCGAGCTGATGCCATATCTCTATTTTTCAATGCCGAGACTGATTTATTTAAAGAAATTTGAACTTTTGAAAACATAAATTTTAGTTCATCCAAAGCTTTTTCACTGAAAGGTAATTTTTCATTTATTTTTTCTTCGGCAAGTTCAGCTAAATTTTCAGCGTGGTCCCCTACTCTTTCTATGTCATTTACTATATTCATTAAATCGGTTAGTCTTTTTGATTGGTTAGGGCTGAGCGACCGCTGAGATATTAATACTAAATATTTGGTAATCTCCTTTTCTAAAGTATTTACCACTTCCTCTTTTAAAAATACGCCTTTTAAAATATTTAGATCGTTTTGAATAAAAGACATCATCACATCATTTAACATACTTTCCACCATTTCGCCCATCCTGACCAGTTCTTTAGTTGCCTGACTCAAAGCAAGAGATGGTGTATTTAACATATCTTTATTCAGGTAGATAGGTCCTTTCTTGATGATAATTTCTTCACCCGGTAATATTTTAACTATAAGTTTAACAAACAAGGAAAGAAAAGGAAGTAATATTCCTGCATTAATTACATTAAATAAAGTATGAGCGTTAGCGATTTGCCTTGGGATACTTGATGAGGTGAACGATACCAGGTATGCGAATTTGTTTAGAAAGAATAAAAATAGAACAACCCCTCCGATATTAAATAATAGATGGGAAAGAGCAACTCTTTTCCCGGTTATTGAGCTTCCTATGCTGGCAAGTCCTGCGGTAAAACAAGTTCCTATATTACTTCCCAGAATAAGGGGAATTGCTGCTTCTATACCTATTATACCTTGAATGGACATAGCAATTACGATTGCAGTAGTAGCACTACTGCTTTGAATTATAGCGGTAAAGATTGCAGCAACCGCGATACCCAATAAAGGATTGTGAGAAATATTTATTAATAAACTTAAGAACGGTGCATAATTTCTTAATGGTTTTACTGCATGGGACATAGTGTATAAGCCTAAGAATAATATACCAAAACCAAGTAATATTTGACCAAAATATTTATAGCTTCTTCTTTTGGACAAAAAATTAATGATGAAACCGATACCGATTGCCGGAAGAGCATATTGTTCTAAACGAAAAGACACAATCTGGGCAGTTACGGTGGTACCTATGTTTGCTCCGGCTATTACGCTTACAGCTTGTTTTAAACTTAACAATCCTGCGTTAACTAATCCGATAGTTATAACACTTGTTGCACTGCTACTTTGGATAATGGAAGTTATTAAAGCCCCGGTTGCAATACCCATTACCGGTTTAGTGGTTAAGAATTCCATGACTTTCTGTATTCTATCACCGGTAACCTTTTGCAGGCCATCACTGAGCAGCTGCATCCCGTATAAAAATAATCCCAGACCTCCCACCATACCAAAGATTAGTTCAGTGGTCATTGAATACCTCCGCCTAGATAAAGTGAATAGTATCGAGTATCGAGTATATAGTATAGGATACAGTGATGAGTACTATGTAATGAGTAAATAGGATTATAGTTATAAATTTAAATAAACAGTTTACAAACTAAGCAAAAAGTAAAATAATCAGTAACAATTTTTTCAGAGAATAGCATTTGAATGCTTCCTTTATTTCCTGTAGGGGGCGGATTTATCCGCCCCGAAACATGCGGGTTCGATTTATCGAACCCCTGCACTTGAATTTTGATTTTCTTCACGCCATACTCAATACTATCTTAAATTTTTCTTTTCTTTTTCTTTTTTGACTCAATACTCGATACTGGATACTCGATACTATATTTCTAAACGCTATACGCTAGTTCTTATGCCGCTATGTCCGAAGCCACCTTCTCCTCTTTTGGTTTTATCTAAGGTATCTACAAGTTTAAAATCAGGGAAAAATATTTTTTGAATTACTAATTGAGCTATTCTATCTCCTCTTTGAATAATAAATTCTTCTCCACCTAAATTAATTAATATCACTTTAACAATACCCCTATAATCTGAATCAATAGTGCCCGGAGTATTTAGAACAGTAATTCCGTGCTTAAGGGCTAACCCGCTTCGAGGTCTAATTTGCCCTTCATAACCTTCAGGGATCATAATTTTAATCCCGGTAGAAATTAATTTTGTTTTACCCGGCTTTAATACAGTATCTAAGGGTTCTGCAGATAACAAATCAACTCCGGAGGAAAATTTACTGGTAGAAACAGGTAAAGGTAAATCTTCGCATCCTTTTACTTTTTCTATTTTTATTTCAATTGTGTTATTCTCCACTATACTAAATCCACTTTTGTTTTATCTGTTTATTTCTTATATTACAACTATCAATATTAATCGTAATTTTCATCTTTTTTATTAATGTCATTTTCTACAATATTATTTTCATCCCTATCTATTTTTCTTAGGTCAATTCTACCCTGACTGTCAATTCCGATACATTTAACCAATATACTATCATTTACTCTAACCACATCTTCAACTCTTCCTATACGTTTATGCGATAATTTAGAAATATGGACTAACCCTTCTTTACCGGGGAATATTTCTACAAAAGCACCAAAATTAGTTGTCCTGGTTACCTTCCCTTCATATGTTTCCCCAACTTTAGCCTCTCTCACCATATCTTCAATCATTTTTTTTGCTTGTTTCAGTGATTTTCCATCCGGTGAAGATATGAATATTTCTCCGTCATCTTTAATGTCGATAGAGGCACCGGTTACTTCTATAATCCTTTTAATATTCTTTCCACTAGGACCGATTACCATGCCAATCTTAGTCGGATCAACGTTTATAACGGATATTTTTGGGGCATAGTCAGATAATTCTACTTTAGGCTTTGATATTATTTTATTCATTTTATCAAGAATATATAATCTTGCTTCTTTTGATCTCTGTAAGATATTTTGCATTGCTTCTTTTGAGATACCCGCAATTTTCAAATCCATCTGAATAGCAGTAATACCCAGACTGCTTCCGGCAGCTTTAAAGTCCATATCTCCATAATGATCTTCTATTCCTAAAATATCAGTTAATATTTCTACATTTTCGTCTTCTTTTACTAATCCCATAGCAATTCCAGCTACAGGTCTTTTTACGGGAACTCCGGCATCGAATAAGGATAGACTCCCCCCGCAAACGGAAGCCATAGAAGAGGAACCATTTGATTCTAAAATTTCAGAAACTATACGAATGGTGTAAGGGAATATTTCTTCCGAAGGAATTAAAGCTTTTAAGGCCATTTCTGCTAATGAGCCATGCCCGATTTCTCTTCTTGATTGACCTCTTCTTGGGCTTACTTCGCCAACACTAAAAGGTGGAAAATTGTAATGCAAGTAAAATCTTTCTGAGGATTCTTCTTCCAGGGTATCTATAAATTGCCTATCTTTTATCGTTCCCAAGGTAGTAACAGCTAAAGCTTGTGTTTGCCCTCTGGTAAATAATGCACTCCCATGGACTCGAGGAAGCACCCCAATTTCACAAGTAATAGGGCGTATCTCATCTAATTTTCTCCCGTCTACTCTTATCTTTTCTTTAATTATTAAATTACGAACAGCTTCTTTACAGGCATTATCGTACACATTTTTCAAAAGAGGTAAATTATCTTCCTCGATAGCTAATTTTTCAATAATCTGGTTAAAAATATCTTTTAGTAAATCTTCTCTTTCCTTTTTTTCATTTATACAGATAGCTTCTTTAATTTTATCACCGTAGAGATTTTTAATTTCTTTAAGATAATTGTCTGTTAATTCTTCTGATTCTGAATATTGTCTTTCTTCCTTTGTATTAGATTTTCCCAAAATATCTGCCAGTTTTTCCTGGCCTTCAATGATTATTTTAATTGCTTCCTGAGCAATACCAATTGCTTCTAATATAATTTCTTCAGGTACTTCTTTTGCTTCACCTTCCATCATTATGATTGAATCTTTTGTACCGGCTATAATTAAGTTTAATTCGGTATTCTCTAATTCTTCAGGACTGGGATTAACTATAAATTTTTTTTCTACCAATCCAATCCTTACACCTCCTATGGGACCCTGGAAGGGGATATCCGATATCCATAAAGCCGTAGAAGCTCCTATCATAGCCAGAATATCCGGTAAATTTTTTTGATCGTACGATAAAACGGTAGCAATAACTTGGACATCGTTTTTATATCCTTTGGGGAACAAAGGTCTCAATGGACGATCAATAAGTCGTGAAGTTAATATCGCATTCTTGCTTGGTCTACCCTCTCTTTTGAAAAAACCACCAGGAATTTTACCGGCAGCGTAGAATTTTTCTTCATAATCTACCATTAAAGGGAAAAAGTCTATCCCTTCCCGTGGTTCTTTGGAAGAATTTGCTGTTACCAAAACAACAGTCCCCTCACAACTAACTACAATTGAACCAGCTGCCTGCTTAGCGATTTTGCCCGTTTCCATATTTATGATTTTACCATTTAAATTAATTTTTATTTCTTTGCATCCTAACATTAAATATTTATCTTCCTCCTTTTTTTAACTAATAAATCATTTTTATTAGTTAAAAACGATTTATATTTTGATTTTTTATAGTAATTTTCTTTTTCTGTAAGCCCTAATTCGTATCTCGTGTAAACTAGCGTATAGCGTTTAGCGTAGGGCGTATACATTTGGTTATCTGGTAAGCTAGTTAATAGATTAGTATAAACAATTTAACTGATTCACTGTATAAACCTTCAACGTAGGACAGGCGTTCCGCATGTCAAGAATAGATTCCCGCTTTCGCGGGGATGACAGAGAAAGCTCCACGCTAGTTTTATTATTTTCGTAAATTTAATGATTCAATAACTGTTCGGTATTTATTAATATCCTTGTCTTTGAGATAATTTAACAATCTTCTTCTTTTCCCTACCATCTTTAATAAACCTTGTTTGGAATGAAAATCCTTCTTATTTTTATTTAGATGTTCAGTAAGATCGTTTATTCTCTCGGTTAATAAAGCAATTTGAACTTCCGGTGAACCAGTATCAGTAGTATGATGCTGATATTTTGCTACTATTTTCCCCTTATCGTCTTTAGTAAAAACCATATTATTATCTCCTTTTATTTTTTATTTATTTATAATTTAATTAAACTTTGTATCCTTAATATTTTATCATAAACAACTATACCCTTCAACCTAAATTAGTATCTCGTATCTCGTGAATCGTATCTCGTGTAAACTAGCGTATAGCGTTTAGCGTAGAGCGTATACATTTAGTTATTATATAGTTAGTTGGTTACCTGGTTAGTTAGCTAACAAATCAGTGCAAACTAATTCACTATATAAAAAGTTCAACTCTCTAACAAACATTGATTAGTAATAGGTATGGCTTTGATTTATTAAACCCGGTATCCTCGTAGGACAGGCGTCTCGCCTGTCAAAGATAGATTCCCGCTTTCGCGGGAATGACAGAGAATGATTACGGGTCGAATAAATTCGATACCAAAAAAGCGTAAAATACGTAACAAGCATTTTATTTATGATACTATACGCTAAACGCTATACGCTGTACGCTCTAAACGTTATCCGCTCTACTCCATTCTATACACTAATTAATTTTATTTATCAATAATTCTTTCTTATCATTTTATTAGCGATTGAAATATCTTCTTCTATCTGTTTCTTTAATAAATTCGGATGCTTAAAATATTTTTCTTCTCTTATTTTTTTCAATACATTAACGGTTAATTTTTTATTATATATTTTTTTATTAAAGTTTAAAATGTGAACTTCTATAGTTCGTTCCGATTCTTTAAAAGTTGGCTTAACCCCTATATTCATCAGGCCATAATATTTTATATTATGAATAATAATTTCCACCAAATATACGCCGTTAACGGGAATTATTTTATATGATGGTACTTCTATATTGGCTGTAGCAAAATTTAATAATCTTTTCCCCCTGCTCTTTCCGGAAACTACTTTTCCTGAAATCGTTATGTCATGCCCTAATAGTTTTTTTGCTTTTTCGATTTTTCCTGACTTAATATAATCTTTTATTCTAGTACTACTAATTATGGTGTTATCTACAGCTATTGGTTTTAATATGTTAGTTTTAAAATTATAAAATTTACTATATTTTGTTAAAACATCTGTATTCCCTTTTCCCTGAAAACCAAATTTATAATTAAAGCCCACAAAAAGTTCTTTTACCAGCAAACTATCGACTAATATTTTACCTATAAAATCTTCGGGGGGTATTTTACTCATCATCTTATTGAATTTGATAACAAGAAAAACATCAACACCTAATTCTTTTATTAGATTTATTCGCTCCTCCAAAGTGGTTAATAAAAAAACATTGCTTTCCGGGTTAATTATTTTATCGGGATGAGGGTCAAAAGTAGCAACCATACTTATTCCATCATTCTTCCTGGCTTTAGCAACGGTTAGTTTAACCAATTTTTGATGTCCTAAGTGCACACCATCGAAAACACCTAAAGCAATATAGTATTTTTTATTAGGTAATATGATATTTTTTGAGTATCTTATAATTTCCATAATTAAAGTGTATATATCTCTCGTTTATTGATTAGTTACTTAGTTAATTGGTTAAGAAAACAGAAACCAGAAGACAGAATTCAGTATTCAAAATTATCTTAAATTTTGAGATTACAATCTTTGTTAAGTTATTTTGTTTTCTTCTGACTCCTGACTCCTGACTACTAGATTCTTAAATAACAATTATGGTTTTTCGCTTTTAGTTTTAAGTTTTTAGCTTATTATTTATTAATAATTATATTTTAAAACTAATTAGCAATAATTTTTGAAAACCTTTACCGGTTTAAAAAATATATCTTTTCCGTCTTCTTTAATTGAACTGGCAATGGACAGCAAATTACCTTTTGCATCAAAAATTTTAACAAATTTGTCTTTTTCTGTCTTTATTCCTTCCGGAATTTCCATAATTTGCTCACTTGATACAAACCCGCCGTTTAAAACGGTTTTTGTTGCTTCACTTTTTACGGTTATCTTATCTAATTCTTCAAGAGCGGAATCAATGCTAATAAGATATCTCTCCACTGAAGTTTTATCCTTTTTTAGTTTTTCTAAATTTAGCGAATCTTCAATGTTAAAATTACCGACTTTTTTTCTTATCAAATTTGATAAATATGCACCACAACCTAATTCATCACCTATATCGTTACATAATGTTCTAATATATGTACCTTTTGAACAAATAACTTCAAATTTAACTATTGGGTTTACCTTTTGATTAAAGTCTATTAAATTAAGCTGATATATTTTGACTTTCTTAGGATTTCTCTTTACTTCTATGCCTTTCCTGGCAAGATGATATAATCGCTTTCCCTGGTAATGAGTAGCTGAAAACATCGGGGGTGTCTGCCTAATTGTACCTTCATATTTTCTGAATGTGTCTTTAATCCTTTTTTCGTTTATATCAGCTTCAACTTTTTTTTCCTGAACTATTTTACCTTCTGAATCCTGGGTATCAGTGCTTATACCTAAAATCATTTCGCCCTGATAGTGTTTTCTCATACCTACTAAAAATTCAGCTATTTTTGTAGCTTGTCCTAAACATATCACTAAGACACCGGAAGCAGAGGGGTCTAAGGTTCCCGTATGTCCTACTTTCGGGACATTTAAAATATTCCTAACCTCTCTTACAATCTGATGTGAGCTAATTCCTTTTGGCTTAAATATGTTTAAAATACCGTTCATTTATCTTAAAATCATCACTTTTATTCTTATTTTAAAAATTTAATCTTATTATTCTTACATATTACTTATTACTGTATTCTATACTCGATGCTCTCTTATTCTGACTCCTGGCTACTGTATACTGACTCCTGAATTCTATTTTCTTGACCAGCTAACTAACTTTTACGTCCAAGATTCCTGATATCATTCAGTAATTCGGAAAGTATCTTTTCTTTTATTTCATCCAACCTTCCCGAACATAAACAACCGGCAGCATTCGGATGGCCGCCGCCTTTAAATTTACCGGCAAATTTATTTACGTTAAAATTTCCTTTAGAGCGAAAACTTACTTTTATTTTATTTTCTTTAGTTTCTCTAAATAAAATTGATATTTCTATATTATTTAAGGTAGTGGCAATATCAATTATTCCTTCTATCTCCTCATCCTTGGCTTTAGTCTCATTTAACATCTTTCTAGTAATAGTTAACCATGAAAAGTAATTAGAGCTATCTACTTCCAAAGTTAAAAGAGCTTTCCCTAATAATTTTAATCCGGTATAGGTATTTTTATTATAAATATTATCGGCAATTAGATGGGGTTTTATTTTATAAGAAGTTAAATCGGCAGCTACTTTAAATGTCTTTGAACTTACATTTGAATATCTAAACGAACCGGTATCAGTTATTATTGCGGTATATAAAGAAGTAGATATTTTATCATCTAATAAGTCTGAATCAATAAAATTAATAAATTCGTAGATAATTTCTCCGACCGAAGAAGCAGAGCTATCTATATAATTCAAATCCCCGTAATTTTCGTTACTATTATGGTGATCTATATTAATAATAGTTTTAATATTTTTAAATATTTCGTATGTCTTTCCAATCCTCTTAATATTACTGCAATCAAGCACTATACCCACATCTATACTTTTTGGGTCAATGCAATTATCTTCTAAGTGACGTACTTTATTACTACCGGGCAAAAAATCATATATTTTAGGCAGTCTATCCTGATTTAATATGATGGGATTCTTATTTAGTTTTTTTAAAATAAAGTAAAAGGCGAGTTCGGAACCAATTCCATCTCCATCCAAATTCATATGGGAAGTAATTAAAAAATTATTGTTCATCTGCACTACTTTGGTAATTTCTTCAAAATTATTCATTTTTTTTGTCTTTCTTCAAGTTTAATTGTTGATTATTAACTTCAGCAATAATTTTTAATAATTTGTACTGATGTTCTAAGTCCTCATCGATTATGAATTCTATATTTGGTACATATCTTAGTTTTAAATCTTTTCCTAATTCACCTCTTATAAATTTTGTCGCACTCTTGAGCCCTTTTAAAGCTTTTTTTTGTTGAACCTCATCATTAAAGATGGTCACGAAAATATCAGCATATTTCAGGTCAGATGATATTTTTATCCTGGTTATAGTAACAAATTTTATCCTGGGATCGTTTACTTTCCGATAAATTATATTGTTAATTTCTTTTTTAAGAGACTTTTCTAACTGTTCGCTTCTTTTAGATAATGACATGTTATAATTCCCCAATCTTCCAATTACCCAATTTGCCAATTCAAATAGTTCAATATTTAACCAATTTTCTAGTTAATTAAGATTTCTGTTATTGCATGCTATGATTTATCAGAGTGTAGCAATCTATTTGTTTAGCTAAAAATTTAAAACATTAAAACCTTTTTTGTAAAAAAAGCTTTTAATGTATCTGTTTTTTATTTTTTATTTTGAGTTCTATCTTCGGACTTCAATTTTCTTAACGAGATACGGTTCACAAGACTTGTCCCCGTGAAAACGGGGATACGAGATACGAATTAAGCTGGGGTTTGATTTATCCGGCTCATTTTTTATAAAATAGTTTTCTTAAAATCTATTACCTGCAATTTATTTTGGTTCTCAATAAATTTTATTACTTCATTTAAAACATTATCAAGATATCTTTTTTCATTCCCTATACAGGCAATTCCTAAAGTTGTGTTTTTCCAAAGATCGTTATTATTTATTTCAGAAACTGAAACATTAAAGTTATTTCTTATTCGTGATTTTATACTTTTTATTATATTTCTCTTGTCTTTTAGTGAGTGGCTGTTCGGAAAATATAAATTTATGGTACAAATTCCTGAAAGCATATGTCTTTTTATCTTTCACTCCCGGATTCCCGCTTTCGCGGGAATGACAAAGTAGTTATTAATTTTACGCTTTACGATTTATATTTTTTAATATTCTAACGAGATTGCCACGTTCCCTGTGGTCACTCGCAATGACATTTTTTTTGTCTTATAAATTCCTTTTTCTTAACCAGCGAACCAGGTAACTAAATAATTAACTAACTAAGCATATACGCTATACATACATAATACTAACGACTATTCAATATTCACTAACGACTAATTTATTATTTCTCTTTGACCTCTCTGAAAGTATAAAATTCAAGTATATCTTTCAATTTAATATCGTTAAATTTTTCAACGCCGATTCCGCATTCAAAACCGCTGTTAACTTCTTTTACATCTTCTTTAAATCTTTTTAGTGAAGAAACTTTTCCTTCATATATTAATTTGCCGTCTCTTATTACGCGTATATTATCATTTTTTGATATCTTGCCATTTAATACATAACTTCCTGCAATGGTGCCAATCTTGGGTATTTTAAATATTTCTCTAACTTCTGCTTGTCCGCAGATGTATTCTTCAATTTTTGGTTTTAAATAACCTTTTAAGGCAGACTTAATTTCGTCAATCAGATCATATATAATTTTATATAATCTGATTTCTACCTTCTCGGATTTAGCTATTTTTTGAACATTTGTATCAGGTCGAATATTAAAACCAATTATTATTGCCTTGGAAGCAGTGGCTAACATAACATCCGTTTCGGTAATATTTCCGACACCCGCGTGTATTATATCAGTTTTTACTTCTTCATCTCCAATTTTTATCTTCTTTATTGCCTCCTGCAAAGCATCTAATGAGCCTTGGGTATCCGTCTTTAAAATTACACTTAATCTATCTACCTTTCCTTCTTTCATCTCTAAAAATAAATTGTCCAAAGAGACTGACGATTCTTTAACGATTTTACTTCTTCCTTCATCTTCCCTTTCGCTAATTATAATTTTAGCGAGTTTATCATCCGGTACTATCTGGAAGTAATCACCGGCTTGAGGCATTTTACAAAAACCTATAATCTCAACCGGAGTTGAAGGCCCTGCTTTTTTTATGCTTTTTCCCTTGTCATCAACAAGGCTTCGGATTTTTCCATAGGATATTCCGGCAATAAAATAATCGCCAATCTTTAGTGACCCATCTTGAATTAATACTGAAGCAATAATTCCTCTTTTCTTGTCCAACTTAGTTTCTATTATTAAGCCTTTTGCCGGGAGGTCAGGATTTGCTTTTAAATCTAACATCTCTGCTTGCAATAAAATAGTTTCCAATAATTTTTCAATACCTTTGTTTTGAAGGGCAGATACCTCTACCATCAGAGTTTCTCCTCCCCATTCTTCAGAAACTAAATCGTATTTTGCCAATCCCTTCTTTACTTTTTCAACATTAGCATTAGCTTTGTCGATTTTATTTATTGCCACGATAATAGGAACATTTGCTGCTTTTGCATGATTAATTGCTTCGACGGTTTGAGGCATTACTCCATCATCTGCTGCCACAACTAAAACTGCAACGTCAGTAGCCTTTACTCCCCGTGCCCTCATTGTGGTGAAAGCTTCATGCCCCGGAGTATCAATGAACACAATTTTTTTATTATCTATTTTAATTTGATATGCTCCGATTCGTTGCGTGATTCCTCCCACTTCTCCTTTAGTAACATCTGTTTTTCGAATAGCATCAAGTAGAGTGGTTTTACCGTGATCAACATGTCCTATTACTGTAACAACAGGGGGTTTTTCAATTAATTTTATAGTTTTATCTTTTTTGTGAAGACTACTTTTACTTTTTAATTTATCAGATAATTCTATCTTGTATCCGTATTCCTTAGCGATATTTTTTAAAATGTTTACAGGAACTTCCTTGTCAACCGAACTTATTGTTCCGAATTGTATAATTTTTTGTATTATCTCTGATAAAGAAATTTTTAGATGTGAAGAAAGTTCTTTCAAATTAGGAAGTTTATTAATTTCTATCACCTTAAGCTGTTTCTTCTTTTCTTTTGCCTTTTTTTTCTTTTCAGCATCGATAACTTCCTTAATTAATTCGATGGTATCCTTATCTAATGTACTCATATGATTTTTAACTTTGATTCCTTCTTTATTTAAAAACCCTATCAGTTCTTTAGCCGGTATTTTTAATTCTTCAGCTAATTCGTACACTCTCATTTTCATTGTATATCGCCTCCACTATAACTTCTATAATCCCTGTTATATCAAATATTATACTATATTAACCAATTCTCCAATTCTCCAATTTGCTTGTTTTAAAGAGACATAGGCAGGCGAGACGCCTATCCTACGAAAATATAAACTTATTGTGCTCATTTGCATTTTTATTGTAGGGGCACAATGAATTGTGCCCTCTTTTTTATACTTCCCTTTACTGTGGGCACGATGCATCGTGCCCCTACAATACTATTTTATTTACTTTTTGATTTTTAATTATAGTTCTTAATCTATGTTTACATCTATATTTTTTAAAAAATCCTTTCTCAATTTATCAAGTGTTTGCAATGGAATATCTTGTTTTAAGGATCTATTTAAATTATTTTTTCTTAAAGCAATATCTAAACATTCAACATTACTGCACAGGTAAGCTCCTCTTCCTGATTTTTTACCGGTCCTATCAATTTCAATATTTCCTTCAGGTGTTCTTATTATCCTTATCATTTCTTTTTTTGGTTTTTTGCATTGACAACCAATACAAGTTCTTATAGGTATCTTTAGATTTCTTATCATTTTTTATTCTTTCTTCTATTTTCTTAATCAGCTAACCAGCTAACCAATACAAATACCTTTTTTAAAATTAATATCATTATTTCTCTAAGTCATCTTTCTTAAGATTATTTTGAGAATCCTGATTATTTTCCTCTTTGTGCTCTGATTCGCTTCTTATATCTACTTTCCACCCGGTTAGCTTTGCAGCAAGCCTTGCATTTTGTCCTTCTTTCCCAATTGCCAAAGAAAGCTGCTGGTCTGGGACAACTACTGTAGCAGTCTTTTCTTTTTCAAATAAATCCACCGTTATAACTTTAGCCGGGCTTAATGAATTAGCTATCAATGTTTTTTCGTCATCGCTCCATTTTATAACATCAATTTTTTCATCTATTAATTCCTGCATAATTAATTTTATTCGTGAACCTCTATCACCTATGCATGCCCCAATTGGGTCTACCCTTTCATCCTTAGAACAAACTGCAACTTTTGACCGCTTACCTGCTTCGCGAGCAATATTTTTAATCTCGACAAGTCCTTCATGAATCTCAGGGACTTCCAATTCAAACAAACGTTTTAATAATTCAGGATGGGTCCTGGATGCAAGTATCTTGGGACCTTTAGATGTTTTTGTTACTTCAAGGATGTAAATTTTAATTCTTTTTCCTTTGTAGTATTCTTCATTTCTTATTTGTTCGTTAGGAAAAAGTATAGCTTCTGTTCTTCCTAAATCTATAATAACATTTCTATGTTCGATTCTCTGCACAACTCCGGTAACAATATCTCTCTCTTTATCAATATATTTTTCGAAAATTACATTTCTTTCAGCTTCTCTAATCTTTTGGACTATTACTTGTTTTGCTGTTTGAGCAGCTATCCTTCCAAATTCTTTAGGTGTAGTCTCTATTAAAATAGTATCTTTAATATTATACTTTTCCTTATCCGATATTGGCAAGTCATCTATACTAATTTCTTTTGAAGGTTCTGAAACTTTTTGTACAATAGTTTTTTTTGTGAATACTTTAATATCTCCGCTGTCTTTGGAAATATCTATTTTTATATCATCTATACTACTTGCGTAATTTCTCTTATATGCTGAAGCTATTGCCGATTCAATGGCCTCTATTAATATATCCTTAGATATTCCTTTTTCTTTTTCTATTTCATCTAATACTTTTGCTAAATTAATATTCATAAATAATATACTTTATCCTCCTTCCATGAAAAATGTTTCAAGTAAATTAATTGCTTAATATATAACAAAAGAGTGGTTTTGAATACCACTCTTTTGAGGAGAACAACCTTTTTACTTAAGCACAAATAATTATAGCATAAAACTATTTTTTTGGCAATATAAATTCGTATCTCGTATCTCGTGAATTGTATATCGTGCCAAACTAGCGTAAAGCGGGTAGCGTATAGTTAGGAAAGAGGAAGCCAGAAGTCAGGAGACAGAATGAAGAAACAGAAATGTTATTTAAAAGATTAATAAAAAATAAAAGTAATTAAATCTGTCATTGCGAGGCGAAGCCGTGGCAATCCCTTTTAATAGGAAGCAATATTATGTTTACATAATGACCAATAAAATAAATACCGTTTTATATACTGGAGTTACCAGCGATTTAAAAAAAAGAATTATTGCAAATAGTAGTTATATGATGTGATGGGATTGCTTCGGTCGTTTTACTCCCTCGCAATGACAAAATAAGAAATATGAGCTATATAACGTGATACTTAATACTCGACATGAGTAGGATTCCTGACTTCTAAATTCTGTCTTCTGCTTTTTATTCTCTTAACGAGATACGATTCACAAGATACGAGATACGAATTTCACTATACGCTAAACGCTGTACGCTCTACGCTAGATTTATTCACTAACAACTAACGACTAGTACACTAACGACTAATTTGCACAGAGGAAACAACATAATTAGAGGAGGTTTGATTTAGTTTGACATTAACTATTTCACCTTTTTTACCGACAAAATCAGGAATTATCACTTTAATATAATTATCTGTGACACCGCGGGAATAGATTCTTCCTTCTTTGTCCTTTATCTCATCTTCGACTAAAATTTCAGCAGTTGAATTGAGGAATTTATTTTGAAAATCATATGATAATTCTTTAGATAATCTTTGTAACATTTTGCTTCTTTCTTTTTTAATTCTGTTATCGACTTTATTGGGCAGCAAATCTGCCAAGCACTCTTTACGATTAGAATATTGAAAAACATGTATTTTTGCAAAGCATATTTTACGAACAAAATTAATGGTTTTACTGAAACTATTATTATCTTCATTAGGAAAGCCCACCATAATATCAGTAGTTATTGCTATATCGGGAATTGTTTCTTTGATCAGGGAGATCTTTTGGTAAAAAAATGAGGTATCGTAAGGACGGTTCATAAGATTAAGAATTTTATCATCACCACTTTGCAGAGGGATGTGAAGATGATGACAAAACTTGGAACATCTTTTAAAAGTATCTAACAATTCGGCATCGATATCTATTAATTCTATGGAACTTAAACGAATTCTTTTTATTCCCTTAAAATTACTAATCAGGGAAATCAATTTTGCTAAATTTACCTCTCCTTTATCTATGTCTCTGCCATATGTACCCAAATTAATTCCCATGAGAACTACTTCTTTAACCCCATTACTACTTAAATCAGAAACCTCTTCCAATACATCTTTCACAGGTCTGCTCCGGGCAGGTCCTCTAACATATGGAACCTTACAATAAGCACAGAATCTATTGCAGCCATCTTGTATTTTGAGCCAGGCGCGAGCACGCAAACTGCTTGATCTATTTTTTAGATTACTGTCGTATTTTTTCAGATATTTTGCAGGATTTACTCTAATAACCGTATCATGGCGATTTATTTTTTCTAATTGCTGTAAAATAGAATTTTTTTCCCCATTCCCTGCTATCAGGTTAATCCCTTCTATTTTTTGTAGATCTTCATAATCAGACTGTGCGTAGCAGCCGGTCACGATTATTTTTGATTTTTTATTTTGGCGGACAGCTTTTCTTATCATCTGTTTGGATTTTCGATCAGCTTCTTGGGTAACAGTACAGGTATTTATTACATATATATCAGCACTTTGGTTAAAATCTACTATTTGAAAGCCTTTATCTTGAAAAAAATTCATAATGCTTTCTGTCTCGTATTGATTTACTTTACATCCGAGTGTTTTAAGGGCAACTTTAATGATGAACGTTCCTCCTTATTTGGTATAGCGTTTAGCGTACAGCGTGGAGCGTATAGTAGATACAGTAATGAGTAACAAGTAATAAGTAATGAGTGAAGACAAGTATAGTATAATAGCATAGAGGGTATTAGTTAATCAGCTAACTATCTTAACGAGATACGGTTCACGAGATACGAGATACTATTCATTCTGTCCGAAAACATCTTTTATTTTCGCGAAAATACCTTTTTCCCCTAAATTTTCTAAGTTTTCTCCGCTTAATTTTGCATATTCCAATAATAAATTTTTTTGTTTGTCGGTCATCTTTTTAGGTATTTCCACTATGATTTTAACATATTGGTCTCCTCGATGCTGAGTTCCAATTTTAAATATTCCTTTTCCTCTGAGTCTGAAAACACTATTCGATTGGGTGCCTGCAGGAATTTTAAGTTTTGCTTTTCCTTCCAAAGTAGGAACAATAGTTGTTCCACCCAATGCAGCTTTTATAAAACTAATTGCATGAGTACAACTTATATTTATCCCGTTACGTTTAAATATTTTATGAGGTTTTATGTATAAAACGATGTACAAATCACCGGAAGGGCCGCCTTTTTCTCCTGGTTCTCCCATTCCGGACATTCGTAGCCGGTGGCCGGTATCCACACCAGCAGGTATTTTTACTCTTACTACTTTATTTTTCTTTACTTTTCCTGTGCCTCCACAATTAGTGCATACA
>Ga0190349_1000218_pt1 | contig 19793 bp, 22 predicted proteins | sample 48721378_MG_FD_179798 | JGI IMG/M metagenome (GOLD analysis project Ga0190349, IMG submission 179798) | Hydrothermal vent microbial mat bacterial communities from Southern Trench, Guaymas Basin, Mexico - 4872-13-7-8_MG | ecosystem: Environmental > Aquatic > Marine > Hydrothermal vents >...
AGATCGTGTATTCGATCAGGGATGATTCAGGGTCTCAAAATGTGAAAAATAAGGGGCTTGCCGTTATCGGAGAAAAAGGGGTTGTTGCCGGCGCAGAGTCACCGGGTTTGAAACTGTTAAATGGATTTAATGAAAAGACCTCCGGGGAAGGTATTGTATCTTTACAGAAGGGGTTGTGCAGCAAGGAAGGTCGTACAGATGGGAAAGCGGGTATTCATCGGTCCGACAGGGAGGTAATTGCAAATTTTTTAAAGGGTTGTGGTTTTAATGAGAAGGAGATCGAAAAGATCGTGTATTCGATCAGGGATGATTCAGGGTCTCAAAATGTGAAAAATAAGGGGCTTGCCGTTATCGGAGAAAAAGGGGTTGTTGCCGGCGCAGAGTCACCGGGTTTGAAACTGTTAAATGAGAGTGCTAATGGAAAATTGAGCGACACAGAAATAAATAAAAAAGGTGTTGCTTCAGAATTGATTGATCATAAGACAGAGATTTTTCATAAAGGAATTCGAACATCAGATAATTTAATAAATGAAAGTTTTTCTCGCGGGGAACTTCAGTATAACATTTCTCATGTAAATAATGCGGTGGCTGATGTAAATGAAGGCGATATTAAACCCTATATCTTGATCAAACAGATCGTAGAGGGTGCAGGAAAAAAATTGTCGAATGGGATAGGAAGGGTGAAGATCGCATTACATCCGCCTCATTTAGGTGCACTACATATGGATGTAGTCCTCAATAATGATAAAGTTCAAGTTATCCTGCAGGTGGAAAATGATAAAGTCAGGCATATATTACAATTGAATGTGGAACAATTAAAGAACTCTCTCAATAGTAATGGACTAATTGTAGATAATGTTAATGTGCTTCTCCAGGAGAGATCAGACAACAATAATTATGGATTCGGACAGAATGGATATCTATTTAAAGAAGGCAGAAATCAGGGAGAGGGTGGAGGAGACAGGGGCGAACGAGATTTTTTGGGTCATGATTCATCAAAATCAGAGGAAAAGGAATTGGGCCTGCGAACAGACGGACGTATTAGTCTATTTGCTTGATTTATAAATTTACAATGGGGTGAATGAAATGACTGGTATAGGAGCAGTTACTGACAGTAACAATAATTCACAGAATGTTATTCAAGAAAATACGATAGGTAAAGACGATTTTTTTAAGATGTTGCTGGCCCAGATCCAGAATCAGAATCCTCTTAACCCTATAGATGGAGCAGATTTTGCGGCCCAGCTTGCCCAATTCTCCAGTCTTGAGCGATTGGGCAATATAAATGATCAGCTGGAGACCATGAATCTTTATCAGGCCTCGGTAAATAATGCCCAATCGCTGAATCTCATCGGCAGAGAAGTTACGGCAAAGGGTGATGTCCTCAAAGTGGAAGGTGAACCTGTTGATCTGACTTATAATTTATCCGGATATGCCAAGAAAGTCAGCATCAAGATTTATGATGAAGAAGGGAGTCTGGTAGATACCCTTGAATTCGGAAATCAAAAAGAGGGAAGGAATTCAGTTGTGTGGGATTGCAATAATGTTTCAAAGGGCAATTACACCTTCGACGTGTCCGCAATCGATGATAACGGTGATAATGTCGACGTTGATACGATGACAACAGGAGTAGTAGCAGGGGTCACCTTTAAGAATGGCTCCTCTTATCTTTCCATTAATGGACAGGATATAGCTTTTGGAGATGTAATTTCCGTTAACGGCTTAGAGGGTTAACAGGATAATGAAAATAATAAGGGGGTAATGAAAAATGGCGGGTTCATTATGGTCAGGGATTTCGGGCTTGAATGCCAGTAACGAGCAAATGGATATCATTGGGAATAATATAGCAAATGTCAATACAGTAGGTTTTAAAGCGGGGAGCACGGTCTTTGGCGATATCTTAAGCCAGAGTATTACAGGGGGCTCAGGCACAATGCAGATAGGACGTGGTGTAAGGGTAACAGCAATTCCTACGCTATTCGGGCAGGGGTCCTTTGCAAGCACGCAGAGTGCTACCGATCTTGCAATAGATGGAGAGGGCTTCTTTATTGTTAAAAATTCCGATGGTGCTACTTATTATACCAGAGCGGGTATGTTCAACATGGGTGAAGGTGGATACCTGAGGGACATGAATGGATACAAGGTTCAAGGATATCTATATGAAAACGGTATCAACACAAATGCAATTGGGGATATCTCTTTGTCTGATATTCAGTCAGACCCATCAGCCACTACTGAGTTTTCCATAGGTGCGAATCTTAACTCAGAGGCTGCAGAGGGCGATATATTTATTTCGGCACAGACAGTCTACGATTCATTAGGAGGCGCTCATACGCTGAAAATGGAATTTACGAAGACCGCAAATGCGCGTGAATGGGAATGTCACGCCTACCTGGAGCAGGATGGTGTTTACACGGAATCCGATACTGTCCCTGCTGCAACAATAACCTTTGAAATCGATGGAAGTTTGGATATCACAGCAGTTGGGGATATCGATTTAGATTTCAGCACCTTTCAGGGTGCTCTCCCCAGCGGGGCGGAGATCGGCACTGGCGGAACTAATAGTATAAAATGGGTTGTGGAGGGAGACCCGGCAACAACATCACTCACTCCTGAGACGTTGACAGGCTATGCCAGTCCTTCGGTCAACAGGTCCCTTGTGAGTGATGGTTGGTCCTCAGGTGAATTGCAGAGCCTGTCAATTGGAAGCGACGGGGTTATTGATGGTTCCTTTACAAACGGACAGTCTATGGCAATAGGACAGATTGCCCTGGCAAAGTTTTCAAATACATTGGGATTGAAGAAAATGGGAAACAGTCTGTTTGCTGTCACGGTAAGTTCGGGTGATGCACTTATAAATAAACCCGGTACAGGCGGAGTGGGTGAGATCAGTCCCAACTCGCTCGAGATGTCGAACGTCGATCTGGCTACAGAATTCATTAATATGATTACTGCTCAAAAGGCATATCAAGCCAGCGCCAAAGTCGTTACAACTACTGATCAAATGATGTCCGAACTTATGAACATTAGGAGGTAATGGACTGACGAACATCGAATGGGAAAAGATGAAGGCTTATGATGCGGAGTCCCCAAGGGATTTTATCCATAAGCTTCGTATCTCATTAAAGGAACTCAGCCTGACTTTCCTATTTATGACCAAAGCGAACGAAATTATCCTTTAAATACAGTGTATACAATAATACTGCCCCTTACTTACTGAAATTTAAAGCTTTTTTACCAAAAAGTCAAAATAAGTAGGAAAGTCGGGTTAGGAAGACCAAGAGATGGTTAAAACTCATTCAGTGTGTGCCATTAATTAAAAAACCTGAACTATTAGATGATATTTTAGAGGAGACAGAAGAATTAATTAAGATTTTTGTTACGAGTATCAAAACGGCTGAAAAGAAACAGAAATAGCCATTGAGTATTCGGTATCGGATATCCGTTTTTCATTCGATGTTCGATGTTGGATGTTCGATGTTGGACGTTCATCTTTTAAAATATGTCTTCTGAATGTCAAATTAATGACGACTCGTCAAGAATCCTTTCCTTTTTATCCTTAATCGAAGAAACCATGCAAGAGCCTACCGAGCTCCCGGGAGTGTGAGAGGCTTTTACTGCCATGTCTGCCTGTGTCGGACTCATGGCAGACAGGTTTTCTACAAACCCCGAACCCCTGAACGGCTACGTTTGGTACGGTATTTGCTCTTCTCAAAACGAAGTGACTTCGGGGATACGGCAGATTCATGGCTGATCCCCTTAACCCCTGTGTGGTGATTTATAAATGGATCTGGCAACACTTTTGGGAATTGTAAGTGGTTTTGGTCTTGTGATCATTGCCATGAGTATAGGCGGCGGATTGGGTGCATTTATAAATGCACCATCTATAATGATTGTCTGTGGTGGTACCATGGGTGCTGTACTCATCAATTATCCTATTTCAGATGTCCTCGGAGTAATAAAAGTGGCAAAGAACGCATTTTTTAGTGAGGAGATAAAGATTGAAAAGATTATAGAGATGTTGATAGAGATCTCGAAAATCTCCCGTCGCGAGGGAATATTAAGTTTAGAAAAGACCTTGAAAGATATTAAGGACCCCTTTTTTGCTAAAGGAATGACATTAATGATAGATGGTATTGAGCCAGTCATTCTGTCAGAGCTCCTTAATACGGAACTTGAATACATCGAGGAGAGGCATAGATTGGGGGCAGAGATATTTATGACCATGGGAAATTTCGCGCCAGCTATGGGAATGATAGGAACATTGATCGGATTAGTAAAGATGTTGATGCAGATGAATGATCCAAGTTCTATAGGTCCGGCTATGGCGGTGGCCCTTATTACCACCTTTTACGGCGTTATTCTGGCGAACCTGGTCTTTCTTCCCATTGCCGGCAAGCTGAGGACGCGAAGTGCTCAGGAACTTGCTGTAAAACAGTTGATTATGAGCGGCATCTTATCTGTCCAGTCTGGAGATAATCCAAGGATGTTGGAACAAAAGCTTCATTCATTTGTGCCTCCCAAGGAAAGGAAGTCGGTTTTTTAGGGATGACTTATGAGTCTGAAGGGAAGAAAAGGGAGGAAAGAGGCATCTGCTGCCGGGTGGGAGCAGATATATTGTTCTCTCGTGCTGATCTTGGTGGCCCTTTTCGCCTTGCTTGTATCTTATTCAACCATTGAGGGCGGGAAAGTGACAAACTTTACGCGCGGCTTTGGAGGATCTTCAAAGAGGTATAATAAGGATTTGCTGTCTAATCGTATTATAGACAGTCCGGTTCTCAGCGGGGGCAGCAATGCACTGCGATCCAGGCCGGGTATTAGAGAATTTGATGAAGCTTCTGTTGCGTCAGATATACAATCCTTAAAGAAATATTTCACAAAAACGGGATTATTAAATAAGTCTGTTCATATAGAAAGGATTCAGGCAGGGTTTAAGGTCAGTTTTGGGACTAATGTGTTATTTCCATCAGGACTGGCTACGGTAAATATAGAAGCATATCCTCATCTTGATCAGATAATTACAATAGCACTAAAAGATCCTCTTTTTATAAGAGTTGAAGGGCATACGGATGACGTCCCGATAAATACTCCTGAATTTCCATCGAATTGGGAATTATCAACGGCCCGGGCGGTAAATGTCCTGCGATATTTTCTTGAGAAGAAAGTTCCTGCGGAAAGGTTGTCTGCAGTTGGATTCAGTCAATACCATCCTGTTGCATCAAATGATACACCTGAGGGTAGGCAGAAAAACCGAAGGGTTGAGATATGTCTCGAATTTCAGGAAAATCAAATCAAGAATTGATTATGAGTATCAATTGAATGAAAAAGAATTCTAAGGATTCAGGGGATCAAGGGGGCAAATGGTTGGCCACCTTTAATGATATGGTGACCCTGCTTCTCACATTCTTCGTTTTAATCCTTTCAATGTCGAAGCTTGATGTGGCCAAAGTGAATGAAGCAGTTTATGCAATAAATGATGCCCTTGGGATGTTAAATTTGGGGGAGACAGTGGATACAAGAGTTTTTGAACCTTTCATCATTCCCATGGGAAATCGGCGTCTGAGGTTTGAGGAAGAGAAAAGAGAGTTGGTCGAGCATATAAACAAGATAGGCAATATGGATGCGAAGGTAATTGAAGAAGGGGCTGCCATTACCCTGAAGGAAAAATTGTTTTTCAAGACAGGTATGGCCGAAATTGAAGGGAAAAATTATTCCTCTCTCAAAGATTTGTGTTCCATTTTGCAAAAAACTGATTGTCAAATAAGGGTGGAAGGGCATACGGATGATGTACCTATTGAGAACAAACGTTTTCCATCCAACTGGGAGCTTTCAGTGGCCCGGGCCGTAAATGTTGTTAAGTATTTTATTTCTGAAGGCAATATCTCTCCGGAAAGGCTCTCTGCAGCGGGTTACGGGGATTCAAGGCCCATCCTCCCGAATGTGAGCGACCGCAACAGGGAGCTCAACAGGAGAGTGGAAATCATTTTGACCTTAAGGGAAAATTAATAAGGGAATTCAATGGCTGAAGAAGAGATCAAAGAAGAAGCTGCTGTAGAAAAAGATTCAAAAAAAGGCTTGCCGTTCCTGAAGTGGATTGTAATGGGTCTTGCGGTTGTAGTTTTGGGGGCCGCTGGTTTTGGAGGGTGGTGGTACTATAAGACTCACTTTTCCAGTGCCCCAAGAACTGACGTTGAAAAAACGGTTCAGGTAAAGAAGGCTATCTGGCCTCTGGAAAGTATCATCGTAAATTTGATGGATGATAACGGTAAAAGGTATTTGAAGACCACAATCCAACTGGAAATATCTAATGAGGATTGTGTATCAGAATTAAATTCATTAAAGCCGGAAATAATGGACAGCCTTTTGGATCTCCTTTCTTCAAAAGAATATAAAGAAATAGCAGGCTTTGAGGGAAAACAACGTCTTAGAGACGAGATTGCTATACGCCTGAATAACTATCTTAGCAAAGGTCAAATTACAAAAGTTTACTTTACCGAATTTATTATACAGTAGTTAAATTGTCTAATAAAAATCCAAACGGAGGACATAAATGTCCCAGATATTATCACAGGAAGAGGTAGATGCTCTCTTAAAAGGGGTATCAGGGGGAGACATTGAAACAGAGCAAGAGGAAATCCCTGATGCTTCAGCAATTCAGGCATACGATTTAACCAGTCAAGTCAGAGTTGTAAGAGAGAGGATGCCGGTCCTGGAGATGATAACCGGAAAGTTTGCCAGGATGTTCGGGGCTACCCTATCATCATTGTTAAAAAGGATTGTCAATGTGAATATCATGTCTGTGGATATGCTCAAGTATGGGGAGTTTATGAAAGGTATCCCTGTGCCTGCGAGCCTGCATATCTTTAGAATGGATCCATTAGACGGCAGCTCAGTATTTATTGTTGAATCGCGAGTCATATTTGCGTTGGTTGATATCATGTTCGGCGGATCTGGGCGGGAGACGTTTAAAATCGAGGGAAGAGATTTTACAACTATAGAAAACAATCTCATAAGAAGGGTTATTTTGAACTTGTTATCTGATCTTGAGAAAGTATGGAAACCTATTATAGACCTCGATGTTGTCTATCTGAAATCTGAAGTTGATCCCCAATTTGCACAAATCATGGTATCCACAGATATTGCGATTATTATAAACTTTGAGATCGATATGGGGTTTTCTGCAGGTACAGTAACTTTATGCATGCCTTATTCAATGATAGAGCCAATCAAGGAAAAATTACAGGGAACTTATCAAGATGAAACACTCGGCAGGGACAATAAAGAGTGGGCGACCAGAGTTAAAGAGAATCTTAAATTATCAGAACTGAATTTGACTGTCGAACTGGGCAGAACGGAGCTGACCGGAAAAGAGATTATAAATTTAAAAAATGATGATGTAATTCTCTTAGATCATCATTGCAGTGATGGTTTGGATGTCTATGTAGAAGATGTACTTAAGTTTAGGGGGGAATCAGGGATATATAAGGGGAACCAGGCAGTAAAGATATCAGAATTTATTATTACGTAAAAGGTGCATTTATATGGAACATAATGACTTAATTGAAGAAGTAAAAGAGACAAAACCGGACGAGGATATTGGCTGGGACGATGTTCAGGATGAACTGGAGAAGGCGAAGCGGTCAACTGCGGAAAAGGAGGCCGGCAGTGTTAACCTTGGAGAGATAAAAAAAAGTGAGACGAAGGGACCGTCACTGGATCTGGACTTCATTTTGGACATCCCTCTTACGGTGACTGTTGAGCTGGGCAGAAGCAAGATGTTGATAGGTAAACTTCTTCAGTTAGGACAAGGTTCAGTTATAGAGTTAACGAAACTTGCAGGGGAACCGATGGATATCTTTGTCAATAATAAGTTGATTGCCAAGGGTGAAGTGATTGTAGTTAATGAAAAGTTTGGAGTTAGATTGACGGATGTTGTTTCTACTACTGAGAGAATTAATAAACTTAAATAATTGTAGCTGTTTACGACTTGAAACTTGAAATTGGAATTTGGCCTCCATGCTTTTGTTCCACTTACCCAAATTTCTGATTTCTAATTTCAACTAATCATGACAAGGTTTGATGTATCATGAATTCACCGGATTTATTTCCGTCTTTTTTGAAAATGGTATCGGCTCTTGCCGTTACATTGGGTATCATGCTTATAACTATATACTTGCTCAAAAAAGCTATGAAGAGAACGGGAGGAATAAATGATGGATTGATGAAAATCCTGTGCACCCAATATTTGGGACCTAAGAACAGTATCATGTTGATCGATGTATTGGGAGATATTTTGGTGATTGGTGTCTCGAGTAATCAGATATCTTTATTGACAAAAATCGTGGATCATAACTCACTTGAACAATTGAAAAGTATCCGGGGACAAAGAATTAAAAATCCTCCTTTTTCTGATTATTTAATGCTTTGCAAGACAAAGATATTTCCCCATGGTCATTTTGTGAATGAGAAGGGAAATGAATAAGTGCTCAGAAAATAAATGGAAATTATGTTTTATATTCGTATCAATAATTTCCGAACTCTTTTTTTTTGTGCATCCTGTATGGTGTCAATCCCTCTCTATTCCGCCATTAAACTTGAGTGTGGATGCTAGTCTTGATGAACCAGGTAAATTAGCAACACTCCTGCAATTATTATTTGCTCTGACAGTATTGTCCCTTGCCCCGGCAATACTTATAATGTTGACTTCATTTACCCGAATTGTTGTAGTTCTTTCCCTTCTAAGACATGCCCTGGGCACACAGCAAATGCCCGCAAACCAGATCATTATTGGATTATCTCTCTTTTTGACCTTTTTTATTATGACCCCTGTCTGGAATAAGGTGAACAATCAGGCATTGCAGCCGTATATGAATGAACAGATATCGGCTAAAAGCGCCTTTGACAGGACGTCGCAGGCCATGAAAAAATTTATGTTAAAGCAGACAAGGGAGAAGGATATCGCTTTATTTGTGAAAATTTCAAGGGGAGAGAGACCCGGAACGCCAGATGATATAAGTTTACCAGTATTAATACCTTCTTTTATAATTAGTGAACTGAAGACAGCTTTTCAGATTGGATTTATAATTTATTTACCTTTTTTGATATTGGATATGGTTGTTGCCAGTGTACTCTTGTCAATGGGAATGATGATGGTTCCACCTGTAATGATAAGTCTGCCATTCAAATTGCTGCTTTTTGTGTTGGCTGACGGGTGGTATCTAATAGTCGGTTCATTGGTTAGGAGTTTTGCTTGAAAATAAAGGACTGCTCTCTTTTTTCAAAAGAGATGCACACTAAAAAGAAGGGGGCAAATAGTGAATACTGATCTGGTTATCGGGATAGCAAGCGAAGCCATAAAAATTACTCTGTTGCTTTCTGCCCCTATGCTTATTGTGGGCCTTGTCGTTGGTCTTATTGTCAGTATATTTCAGGCCGTGACCCAAATTCAGGAAATGACATTAACATTTGTTCCCAAAATAATAGCCGTTATGGTTTCCCTCATTATCGCTCTTCCATGGATGACCAATCTTATAGTTAGTTATACTCAGAGACTCTTTTCGTCTATACCGATGTATATCAGGTAAGCGTTCGGTATTAGGAGATAGTTTTTCAGCAATAACAGCCACTCGAATTTTTTTCGTATGGGCTTTGAGTGAGTAATTTTTGAAATAAGTTTTTTTGATGAATATATCACAAATAACGGCTGAACAACTAGAAGTCTTTATATTTATTTTACTAAGGGTGAGTGCTATGGTAGTCACTATTCCGATTATTGGGAATAGGGTTGTTCCCGTTAGGATAAAGGCAGGATTGTCATTGATGATAGCGTTTCTTCTTTTTCCTTTTATTAAAATTCATCTTCCATATCTTGGGATTTTTTCATTAATTGGTGGAATGATAGGAGAAGTTATTATAGGAATTATTATAGGTCTGGCAGGTAGATTAGCTTTTGCTGGGGTACAGATAGCAGGGCAGCTTATAGGTTTTCAGATGGGTTTTGCCATTGTGAATGTGTTTGATCCTATAACAAGTGAACAAGTTTCGATTATGGCTCAATTTCAGTATCTAATTGCAATTTTAATTTTTCTTGCCGTTGATGGTCATCATGTATTTTTATATGCTATCGCAGAGAGCTATAGAATTATTTTTCCCCTTGATTTTCACTTTTCAGCAGAATTGGCTCAGTCAATTATAGAAATTTCAAAAGATATTTTTATCATTGCAGTCAAGATAGGGGCTCCAATTATCACTGCTCTATTAATGACGAGTATTGGATTCGGATTAATTGTCAGAACTGTTCCCCAAATCAACATCCTTATTGTTGGATTTCCCTTAAAGATAGCTATAGGTCTTATACTTATAGGATTAACTCTTCCTCTCTTTATAAAAATAATGAGCATGGTTTTCTTAAATTTCGGAGATAAGTTAAACATACTCCTCCACTTAATGTAAAATTTGAGTCATGCATGTCCGGTTGAATTACAAATTTTTATGGAGAATAGAGATTTCACAGTTGATAAATCGTTTTAGGTGATAACAATGTCTATTTTTTGACGCAAGCGTCAGTAAATAGTTAGAAGCCTGAACAAAAACAGCAAATGTTTAAGCCAAGAAATTATTAATATATTGAGTTTATATTCTTTTTTAAATTCAAAATTTAGAATTTAAAATTGTGTCTGAACGGATTTTCCGTTCAGACACTGGCATGTACTTTACAGGTCCTGAATATGGCTGAGAAAAGGTCGGATCAAGAAAAGACTGAAAAGGCAACACCCAAGAAAAGAGAGGAGGCAAGAAAAAAGGGGCAGGTTGCAAAGAGCCAGGAACTTGCGTCTGTAGGAGTTTTGTCGGCCTGCTTAGTAGTTTTTTATTTCGGTTCCTACGATATGCTCGAAAAGATGCTGGATATCATGAGGAATTCATTTGTTGAATCTGCTCAATTTAATATTGATTGTAATAATATTCAGTACTTTTTAATCGGTTTCGCAAATAAAATTTTTAATTTACTTATTCCCTTCTTATTGGTTGCTTTGTTCATGGCCTTGTTCATTAACTATCTTCAGGTAGGTTTTGTGTTTTCTGCAGACCCGATACAACCAAAACTGTCAAAGATTGATCCGATTAACGGATTTCGGAGGCTATTTTCCATCAGGTCTTTTGTAGAATTGACGAAAAATATATTTAAGATATTGATAATTGCCTTACTTATTTATATTACAATTAAAGAAGAAATAGAAAATATTATTCTATTACCTGACCAAAGTGTGGGCGGCATATTAGTCTACATTGGTAAACTTGCATTTAAAATTGTTTTTAGAACCTGTTTGTTGCTTATTATGCTTGCAATATTTGATTATCTATATCAGAGGTGGGAATTCGAAAAAAATCTTAAGATGTCAAGGCAGGAAGTAAAGGATGAGCTTAAGCAAACAGAAGGAGATCCCATTATAAGAGCGAGAATTAAGCGCCTTCAGAGGGAGGCGGCCAGGAAAAGAATGATGGCAAGTGTTCCAAAAGCGGATGTGGTTATAACAAACCCCGCACATCTTGCGGTGGCCATTCACTATGATCAATCACGGATGTCTGCGCCGAAGGTAGTTGCGAAAGGGATGGGTTACCTTGCCGAAAGGATAAGGAAAATCGCCACCGAAAATAATGTGCCTATAGTTGAGAACAAACCCCTGGCACAAATATTGTATAAAATGGTAAATGTGGCCGAAGTGATACCGGCAAATTTATACAAGGCAGTCGCAGAAGTGTTGGCATTCGTTTACAGCATGAGGTGACATAATGGCTCCAGTCTTTGCTGAATAGTGTACGTGGTCCGCTGTGGAAGTCGCCGTCCGTGCCCTGCCGCAGGGGCGGTTTGCCTTTTGCAGGGTTTCGATCGCGGGCCGGATTGCACTGCCTCTCCGGTCCGCGATGAGTGAGCTTTGAAACCCGGAAAAAGGTAACCGCTTCAAGGCAGGATATAACGGGTTCACCGGATATTTACTGAATAGGCATAAAAGTGGCAGATTCTTACGTCAAAACCAACGATTTTAGTGATCTCTTTAAAGGCAGCAATACTGTAATGGCCGTAGTAGTAGTTGGTATACTTCTGGTCATGATGATACCTCTTCGTCCATTCATCCTTGATATTCTTCTCTCTTTTAATATCACTTTTTCTTTGACAATACTATTGGTCTCCATGTATGTATTAAAGCCTTTGGACTTTTCTGTTTTTCCTTCAATTCTTCTTATCGCCACCCTCTTTCGCTTGTCTCTTAATGTAGCTTCTACCCGTCTTATACTTCTCCATGGTAATGAGGGTTTGGGGGCAGCGGGACGTGTTATCGAGACCTTTGGTCACTTTGTTGTTGGCGGCAATTTTGTGATCGGGTTCATAGTCTTTTTGGTACTCGTCTTGATTAACTTCATTGTGATAACTAAAGGTGCCACAAGGATAGCTGAAGTGGCAGCAAGATTTACCTTGGATGCAATGCCAGGGAAGCAGATGAGCATTGATGCCGATCTCAATGCAGGACTGATTACAGAGGCAGATGCGAAAATAAGACGGAACGAAGTTGAACAGGAGGCAAATTTTTATGGCGCAATGGATGGAGCAAGCAAATTTGTCAGAGGAGATGCGATAGCGGGGATTATTATCACCTTGATAAATATCTTGGGCGGTTTAATTGTCGGTGTGCTGCAGCAAGGTGTACCATTGTCGGACGCTGCACATACCTATACCCTTCTTACCGTGGGTGACGGACTGGTGACCCAGATTCCAGCTCTTATTGTATCGACTGCTTCCGGTATGCTCGTGACCAGGTCTACGGCTTCATCAGACCTGGGCAAGGAAGTAGAGAGACAACTTTTTTTACAACCAGAGGTAATTGCTGCGGCTTCAGTTATTCTCTTGGTATTTGGCCTGATCCCAGGCATGCCCAAGGTATCTTTTTTGAGCATTTCCTTAGTCATGGCGGTTTTTGCATATGCAGTATTCAGATCATCAAAAGAAAGCGAAAAAGCGGGAGCTGGAGCAGTACCTGAGGAATCAGCCACAGAATCTGTAGAGGCCCTTTTGCCCCTTGATCTCCTGGGACTTGAGATAGGATATAGCCTGATACCTTTAGTTGATGCAGAGCAGGGAGGGGAACTATTAGAAAGAATCAGGGGATTGAGAAGGCAACTGGCCCTTGAAATGGGTTTTGTTGTGGGAGCCATACATATTAGAGATGATCTCCAATTAAAGCCTAATGGATATGTCATTAAACTGAAGGGGGTTGAAGTGGCTAAGGGCGAGATAATGTTGGGTCATTATCTTGCGATAACTACTGGAGATGAACATATAAAAATAAATGGCATAGAGACGAAAGAGCCGGCCTTTGGCTTGCCAGCAGTCTGGATAGATGAAAAAGATAAAGAAAGAATACAGGCAAATGGTTTTGTTGTTGTAGATCCAGCCACTGTTATCTCAACCCATTTGACTGAAATTATAAAAACATATGCACATGAACTGCTGGATAGGCAAAGCGTTCAATCTTTGTTAGAGAATTTTGGGATTAATCACCCCAAACTTGTACAGGAACTCGTTCCGAATATAATCCCCGTTGGCACGCTGCAAAAGGTGTTGCAACAGCTTTTAAGGGAGAGAATTTCCATTCGCGATCTCCTCACGATTTTAGAGACATTAGCAGATTATGTACCTATAACAAAAGATGTTGATAAATTAATTGGATATGTAAGGCAAGCTTTGGCAAGAACTATAACGAGGCAATACGAGGACAGGGACGGAAATATAACGGTTGTAATGGTTTCCCCTGATATTGAAGACAGTATTGTAAAATCTGTTCAGCACACTGAATACGAATCATTCGTTACAGCTGATCCCGATATTATACAGAATATTGTTAGTGGTTTCCAAAAATTTGTCAAAATTTTTACTGATAGGGGATTAGAGCCAATTGTCCTTTGTTCACCTAATACAAGAATATACTTAAGAAAAATTTTGGAAAAGTTTTTTCCCAATGTTGCCGTCCTTTCTTATAACGAAATTATAGATGATACAAATATCAAGTCCCTGGGCATGCTGGTATTGAAAGATGCAGATTAAAAAATATGAAGTATCGAACATAAATGAGGGTATGGCAAAAATAAAAGAAGATCTGGGACCGAATGCCGTAATTCTTTCCAGTAAGAGATTGAAGGGAAAGAAAAGGTCTTTTATTGAGATGGTCGCAGCTAAAGATGATTATTATGGTTTCATTCCCAACTCATCTAGTAAAAAGGGTAAAGATAGAGAATCAACTATCTTAAATAGTCATAAGGTATTTCTTCCCATTAGGACCGAAATAGATCAATTAAAAGCCCTTATAATGGATACTAGAAGGAAAATGGATATCCATTCTGAGTTGGCTGAATTAAAGGAGACCTTGAATACATTATTTGATATCTTTGGGGTACAAAATAACAGAAATATTTCTTCATATCTGTCAAAGTTTTATTATCATCTTATTTCAGTTGGCATATCAAAACAAAAAGCTTTTAAGCTAGTAGAAGAATTAAGAAATAATTATTCGCAGGAAATTTTAGAAGATTATCAAAATCTCCTCGGGGTTGCGGAGGATATTATAAAGCGATCTATTGCTGTATTCTACAAAGATGTAGTGAGGAAAAGAATTATTAGTTTTGTTGGTCCTGCTGGTTCAGGAAAGTCAACAACTTTAGCAAAACTTGCAGCACATTATTTATTTTGTGATAAATTAGATGTCGGTATTTTAACAACAGATACATATAGAATAGGTGCTACTGAACAGCTAAAGATATATGCTGACATAATGGGCCTCCCATTGAGACTTATCTCTAAGAAAGAAGAATTTAAAGAAAGTATAGATGCATTTAGTGAAAAGGATATCATTCTAATAGATACGCCAGGAAAGACCTATAAAGATAAAAATTATTTGATGCAATTAAAAGAATTATTTACCATTGATTCTTCAATTGAAATTAATCTCATATTAAATATAACGACAAGCCAAGAAAATATGATAGAAGCTGTAGAGAGATTTGGAATTATAAATTACGACAATATAATATTTACAAAGTTGGATGAGGCCAATAATTTTGGTTCAATTTATAATATTATTGATTATGCAGGTAAGCCAGTATTTTACATAACAAAAGGCCAGAATGTTCCACAAGATATTGAAAGAGTAGATCCTGGCAAGCTTGCAAGATTCGTAGTTAAAAATGCTATAGTTGATGTAGATTCACAGTCATAAATCATCGGGTTGAAAAGAGAGGTATTTTCAGTGGATCAGGCCAGGGTGCTGAGAGAAATGAAGGAAATAGATAGGGAATTTTATGGCATGAATCTGAAGAGCAGACAAAAGAAACGCAATAAAGGTGTTCGAGTTATTGCTATAACTAGCGGCAAAGGGGGTGTCGGAAAGACAAATATAGCGGCTAATTTTGCATACATTTTTTCAAAGATGGGAGAAAGAGTTCTATTGCTCGATGCAGATACAGGACTTGCTAATATAGATGTAATTTTGGGGATTACTCCGCAATATAGCTTGTTTCATGTCCTTCACGGCGAAAAAATATTATCAGAGGTTACTGTTCAGGGCCCGGGTGGCATCATGATTTTACCGGCAGCTTCAGGAATTCAGGAGATGGCTGAGCTATCAAGAAGCCAAAAGCTCGCCCTGCTGGAGGAGTTAGATGGTCTGAGCGAGAATCTTGATTTTATGTTTATCGATACGGCAGCGGGAATAGCTGAAAATGTCATGTATTTTAATATGATAGCAAGAGAGATTATTATCGTCGCCTCTCCTGAACCTACTTCACTTACAGATGCATATGCTTTAATCAAACTACTTCATAATGGTTATTCAGCAAAGCGTTTTATGTTACTTGTTAATATGGTGGCAGGTCCCAATGAGGCTAAAGAGGTCTATAGGAGACTGAACAGTGCAACAGATCATTTTTTGAACCTTTTCGTCGATTATTTGGGATATATCCTTTGCGACAAGACCGTTCATGAAGCCGTAAAGCAACAGAGTATTCTTGTTGAATTTTCCCCCAATTCCAGGGCGAGCAAGTGTCTTTTTACGGTCGCTGAGAAATTATGTCAAGAGCGGCCGGAAGATTACGGATGTGGAATCTGAGTTCTTTGGCGGGACAAATGTTAGCAGGGATGACCGACAAAAAAAAGCGCGACGAGGTTATAATTAAATATGCACCTCTCGTTAAGAATATTGTTGAGAGAATTGCTTTGAAATTACCGAGTTATGTGAATAAAGATGATTTAATCAATGCCGGCATAATAGGATTGATATCTGCTTTAAAGAAATTTGATGAAACGAGGAATGTACTATTTGAGACATATGCCAGATTTAGGATTCGTGGAGCTGTTTTAGATGAATTGAGGTCAAGAGATGGTGTATCCAGATCAGCCAAAAACAAAGCTGCAAAGATCGAGGAGGCATTTACAGCATTGCAAGGGGAGCTCAGACGGCATCCAACAGATGAAGAGGTGTCAGATTTTCTTGGCGTATCAGTTGATGAGTATTATAAGCTTCTTAATGAAGCAAGGGGAGTTTGCATCTTGAGCACTGATAATTTATGCGCCAATTATTGTGAAAAGTATGGTACCTATGATGTCCTGGAAAAAATTGATCAAAATAATCCTTTTTTTCTTCTAGCAGATAAAGAATTGAAAGAGACATTAAGAGATGCAATAGATTTACTATCTAAAAAAGAGAAATTAGTTTTACAACTATATTATTATGAGGAATTAACATTAAAGGAAATAGGAATGGTAATGTCATTAAGTGAATCAAGGATATGTCAACTTCATTCTCAGATAATATTAAAATTAAAGAGTATTTTGAAGAAATATAGACACGACGAATTTATTTAATATGACTATTGAGTTAGCTCCGCATCATATGCTGATTATAACGGATTATTGGATGATTATCCAATAATCAAAGACTATATATCGAAGCGGAGCTAACTCAATAGTCATTATTTAATTATTTATATTGAAATGAAAAGAACATATTTTATAATAATTTTTTTTGTCACAATGGTCCTTTTGCCATATAGTTATGCGATTACACCAGAACAGATCATTGAATTGAAGAAGGCAGGAGTAAGCGATAAAACGATTCAAATAATGTTAGAACAAGAGAAAGAAGGTACAAGAGTGATTAAAGACGAGCAAGGTAATGTATATATTATTTATTCTACGAGGAGATCAATGTGTAAGACTAAAGAAGATATTAAGGAGGAAGAAAAAGTGAAAAGAGCTTGGAAAATGCTTGAAAATATCATAATTGATAAAAGATAGTAAAGCCTTTGTTTGGATGGAGTTGAAGCCATGGTCAGAGCACTTGATGTACAGCAAACAATATTACAATCAAATGCTGTTGAACGTGTTCAGCAGATTCAGCAACAGCATCCTGATATACAGCAGAAATATTTTAGAGATCAATTAAATAAAGAAAAGTCATTATTAAGGAAAAAAGTTAAAGATCTTGAAAAGAGTGAGCAAATCATAGTTAGAGAGAAAGAGGAACAACATAAGAGAAAAAAAGAGTCCAAGCATAACAAGCAAAAGTCTGATGGAAAAGTTATCTCTGATTTCAGTAATGATCTATCGGCTGATGAAATTGGGAGAAAAGTAGATATAAGGATATAAGATGACTATAGATTTATTGCCAGCCCTTCAGATTTTTGCGGATTTAATGCTATTTTTTGCCATTATATTTTTTATCCGGATAGTAAACAAAGAGATGAAGAAGAGATCATTAGTAATAGATACGGATTCTTTTACTGAATTCAAGAAGTTTATAGAAGATTCCCGGCATTCTGCTGATTATCTATTGGAAACTTTAAATGAGGGCAGAAAATCTTTCAAAGAGATGGCATATGTCTTAGATGAAAAAGAGAAAAGATTGAAATTTCTTATAGAAGAGTCAGACAGCAGGCTTGAAGAAATGAGACCAAGCGGTTCAAACCGTGGAGAAAGGTATGAAGAGGTCATAAAGTTGGCCGAACAAGGTCTAAGCGAGAAAGAGATGGCCCATGTGTTGAATTTAACAGAAGGAGAGATACGCCTTATTTTAGATCTTGATCGTAAAAAGAATGAAAATGCCTAACACTTTTAATTTCGTCCGCTCTAATCTAATTTCGCAAATTAAATCCCCCGTTACAGATTCAAAAAAAGAAATTTTTTTACTTCCTCTTTCTGTCAATGAAGTTGTGGAAGCGGATGTTTTAGAAAAAGTTGGCGACAGAAAATTGCTAATTTTACTGAAAACGGCGAAGATTTTAGCGGATTCTGAGATACCATTTAAAGTAGGTGAAAAAATTACAGTAAAAGTTGAGCGATTACATCCCAGGGTTGTCCTTCGTTTCATACAGAATCCAGAAAAGCTGCAGGATTCCGGAATCGCCGATTATGTGAGGTTCTATCGTTCGAATCCAAAGGCAGTCTGTGCCTTTTTTTTGGAGCTAAGCAAGGTGTTCAATCAAGAGGGCCTGGGGGAGGTCGCATTACATCTGGGAAAGGAGAACATAGAGAATATTCAAAACCTTTTAGGATCTTTAGTGATTTCTAAAGAAACTCTGAATGATAAGCTTTTTTTAAGGAATTATATATACAAATTTGGCTATTTAATGGAAAAGGGGCTTAAAAATTATATAAATAAGGGTCTTTTTAAGACTGCAAATCTAAATGATTCTTCCCAAAGTCTTAAGGGACTTCTCATAAATATGTCTGATAAGCTTAAATTATTGATGGAAAACAGAAATCTTTCGGCAGTAGAAAAGCTTTCTGATTTTATTAACACATCATTAAAGATGATTGAATCCCATCAAGTGATAAATTATCTGTTTCAGGAATATGAAGGTAAGTATATGTTTCAAATTCCTATATTATTTACAGAAAAGATGGGATTTGCGGAGATTTTTGTTAAATTTGGAGACAGGAATTCAGAAGGCAGAGAGCGGCAAAAACAAAAGAGTATCATATTTTTGTTGAATATGGATGCATTAGGTGACATTGTTATTGATGCAAAAATCATTGAAAAGAACATAAGCTGTATTTTAAAATGTAACGATAATAATTTACGCAATTTTATACTACCTTTTTTAGATAATTTACGCAAAAAACTTAAGGATCTTAAATATAAAGTAGATTACCTTGAATGTGTGGTAGATACGAATATTTTAAAAAAGGATGAATGTAGCGAGTTTCAGTATCTATTTGCACAAGAAAAAGTAGATCTTTTGGTATAATTAGTTTCAAAAAGGTCTTCTTAGTGTAATTATTACTTAATTACTTTTGAGAGATATTTTTGATGGACTGGCATAAGAAAAAAAACGTTATAGCGGCTGCTATAGAATATGATAACAAAAAGGATGCAGCTCCAAAGGTAACTGCTAAAGGAAGGGGTTCAATAGCTGAAAAAATTATAAAACTGGCCATGGAGCATAATATACCTATTAAGGAAGATCCCGCCCTGGTACAGATCTTAAGCCGACTTGATATCGATGAGCAGATTCCTGTTGAGATTTATAAGGCTATTGCTGAAATATTGGCTTTTGTTTACTCAATCAATGAGCAATATAGAGAGAGGCAGACAAAGTAAAAGCGAGGCTTTCTCTGCGCGGACTTTGCGTAAATATCCGGTGAACCCGTTATTGAAGTGTACGAGGTTTCGACTTCGTAATCTAATAACCTGAAAGGAGGTTATCATATCAGTTGCCTTTTTAGATATGTAGGCTGGGGGCGGGTT
>Ga0190349_1000220_pt1 | contig 19700 bp, 27 predicted proteins | sample 48721378_MG_FD_179798 | JGI IMG/M metagenome (GOLD analysis project Ga0190349, IMG submission 179798) | Hydrothermal vent microbial mat bacterial communities from Southern Trench, Guaymas Basin, Mexico - 4872-13-7-8_MG | ecosystem: Environmental > Aquatic > Marine > Hydrothermal vents >...
CTAATAATATAATGAAAGTTATTCCAAATGTCAAGAAAATATTTTAATTAAAAAGAATTTCTAAGAAGGTTAGTCAAGTAAGGTTAGACAAGTCATCCCAAAAGGTGATATAAATTTCATCGCATATTTCTTTAATTTTTTTTAATTTTTACTTGACAAACAGCTAAAAAAGTATTATATTATTAGTGTAATGAGAAAACAAAAGGAGGCAAGAATGAGAGACAAAGTAATGGTAGATGGGTTTGAGGCGTCTATCTCCCAGATGGAAAAAGCATTAGCATCAGAAAAAAATACGGGATATGAAAATAATCCTCAAATATCACTCGAAGAAATAGAAAGATTGATCAAAGAAGGAATGATTACCACGGAAAACAAAAAAAAGATACTTGATAGGCTATATGAAATTAGTCCAGATAGTCCTGAAGAAAATCAAGAGCTCTGGAATAGGGTCATTGCGGCAAAAAGAGCCGTAAGAAAGATATAGAAAAAAAGAATAAAGGGAGGAAAAAATGATAGTCCAAAACAAAAGAAGTAAAAGGCTTTGGGGAATTAGAGAAACAGGAAGGTACGGTGTAGAAGGTAAAGAATACGGTCTCACTCTTCCTGGAGAAGAAGATTACGGAAAAATTCGCAGGCGAATCACAGAGCGAGAATTACGAAAAAGATTTATTTTTTGTTAGGAGGTTTAAATGACTAGAGAAGAAGAGTTGCATAAAGCAAGTATGCAAAAATTAAAGAAGCAATTACAGAACGAGCTGAATACATCATTCGGCAAAGCCATTGAAAAAGAGCTTGACCGTAGGTTCAGGCATCTTTATTGTTTGAGAATGAAGTCATAGGAGATTAAAATTGAGAAAAAACACATTCAGGTATAAAAAAGAAGATTATTTTTTCTTGAGTTATTATGGTCTTAATGCTAAAATTTATGGTAAAGACAAAAAAAGAATCCTTGTTGAAGATGATAGAATCATCTTTGAATATTCAAGTCCTCATATAATTTCCATCCGTTGATATATAAATCTTTCTAATTCTAAATTCATTCTTCTATTATTAGAGTCAGGGTCTGATTTTGCGGAGTTACAGTAAGCCTGATTTCCCTTACTAAGCCTTGGTGTGTAATTGATTTTGTCGGTGATATGTATTCCTTTGCAGTGATTGTATCTCCTTTTTCTATAGGCACTGGACAAAATTCAGATGCTATCTCGAAATACTGTTTCCTGTCTTTCAATCGGGCAAGAAGAGCATCGGCTACATTTTGAGCATCCGTATCACTCTGGAAAAGATGGTTGTTGATCGGCAACATCTTTTCCCCACCAACAGCATCTTTCTCAGCCTGAGATGCTTCTGCTTCACCTTTATACTTTTTCTTTTCCGTTATATCAGGATTTTCATATATTACAGGCATTATTTCCCACCCTTTTTTTTCTTAGGAATAGTAGGCTTAGGAACATCCATTCTCTCAAAATATTTCATATCTGCGGCAATACGCCATCTTTCATTTTCTCTATCTATTCCCAATTCATCGGCTATCATCTGGAGAATAGATTGCAGTTCATTATAAGCCTCTCTCGCTTTATCACTTGCGGCCTTAACCGCATAGTACTGAACTTTTGTAAGCTCTTTTTTTATTTCACTCATAGTTCTATCTCCCTTTATATCTCTAAATTAGCGACAAATTCTAAGTATTTTTCAGCCTTCTCCCTACCTTCAGTAGGCTTTCCAATCCAGGAATCAATGAAGGCATAATATAGACATCCCTGAGCCCCAGCCTCAAATGTTTCGAGCATAATCCGTTTAAAACCATCGAAGCCTAAGTGTTGAGGGCTATCATTGCCATAGTCGAAATACTCATCTCTAATTGCAATTTTTCCATATTCTATAACTCTTTTTATCGAGGCTTTGTCCCATTCTCTATGAACTGAGCCGATCTGGTGTTTGCTGTATTTTTTATAAAACTCGTCAGAAATTTTCTTTCCATTTTTGCTGCGTCCCCACGAACCAGCAGCAAAAATTCCTCCCTTATTGACCACATAATTTCCCAAATCAATTGCAACTTTTATATCATCGTAATAGTCATTGAATTCATTAACATCGAAAAAAACATTCGGGAATACAATTAATGCATCTACAGCTTTTTTAGGGTCGCACATAGAAAATTTGCACCTGTTGTAAATAGTCCATTCGACAATCTTTCCTGCACGCCTCATATCCTCTGTAAACTTTTCCATAAGAGAAATATCAGGCACAGTTCCTTGACGGACACAATTTGTTGGAAATTGAGTCAGAACCCCTACATAATCATCGTAAGTAATATGAAACTCAGGCTCATCTACGATACAGCTTATTCGGTGTAATGCTTCCCAATGATATACACCACGGAGTTTTATGGGAATCGTTCCTCCATCTTCATAGCATATACGACCTTTACATATTGCCAGCTTAGGCGATTTTTTTTTACCATCGGGCTTATAAGGACATTCATCAGGCCGACAGTAAAAAGGTCTTTTAGGAATTGCCTTCTGTTCATTATATAAGTCCTGCCAGTATTCTATTTCCACCTCTTGCTTGTCTATTTTTTGATTTAAGAGGTGAATTTTATTCTTCAGTTTCCCCAGCCGCTCTCTATGCTTTTCATTTAAGAGTTTAATTTGGCTTAAGCATTTGGATTTCATTAGATTTTGCATTTTCTCCACGGCTTGACGGCAGTCCTGATGCTTATTACAATCAAAAACCTCACAAACCCATTTACGAAAGTTCATTCTATTTTCCCTGTTTTTCAATTTTTTCTTCAAGGACTTGAATTTTTTCTGATAATTGCCTGATTGCTCCCATAAGAAGCAGATTAGTTTTCTTCCCAGAGATGTATCTATCAAGCCTTTTTCCTTTACCCCGCTTTTTGTATTCTTCATCTTCTACTTCACTAATATGGACTATCTTATGCTTTTTGAATACATCTTTTTCCTTCATCTTACTCTTAGGTATTTTGTCTGTCAAAATATCTTCCAAATCCTTAACTAACTGAATATCATCTTCATCTTGAAATGAACTTCCTGAACCGTCATAAAAATGATCTCCCTCCGCATCTACAAAAAATATCATTTTTTCACTACTCCCATAAGGCACTGTTCTAATACCCCAGATATTCGCATTCTGATTCCACTGGCCATAAGTATGATTAGTGGGGTCGCCTTTGAGTGGCTCCTCCACAATAACTGCTGTAGTAGTGCCATTTTTTACTGTATCAGCGTTCCCATTCATAAAAGCATAAACTGCCCATGAAGCCCATACTGCCCCATCAGCCAAAGAGCACCACCATATACCACCTTTATCGGTATCGGCAATTCGCTGGGTAAGAAAAGTATCAGTCTCAATCGTCCCCCAATTAGGCCAGTTGGTTATCTGGTGATTAACATTTGTTGCCTTCCAATCTATTAACTCTACTACGGATGTCCCTTGGTATATCTTTAGCTTTTCGTCTAAATTTCCACTATCACTTATTTTGAGCTGATTAGTTGTAATTGTATTCGCTTCAATCTGCCCACCGTGAATCTCTACAGTACCCGATGGCTTGTAAGGGCTTGCTTCAGGATTTGTGGCGGCTGAGGCTTCCTCTACCTGGATAGCGTCCAAATAATAAGTTGTTGGACCATCAGTTGTTTCTGTTTTTAATATTGCAGAATTAGTAAGGTTTGCATCAGTTGTTATTATGAATTGATACCTTTTCCATGATGGTGTAAGTGTTTGAACAGGTGGTATTTTATGTGTTCCATCGTCTTGTCTTATGTATAATTTAAAGGCGGGATTACCAGCGTGGCTTCTTGCATAACAGGATAGAATATATTTCGTTGATGGTTTCATACGAATATTATAATCTGACAATGATGAACCAAATGAAGTATTTGCAATTGCACCTGTGGCTTGTAATTTTACACATCTATCACCAATATAAAATGTACCCACGTTGCATGTTACAATTCCATCCCCAACCGTTCCAACAGTATCTCCATCCTCAAACGACTGAAAGTCTGAATACTTGGACTTGAGGAGGTTGGGGCTTCTGCCTACGGTTAGCTTGTCAATAGTAACTGAATGAGCATAAATATCGCCGCCATCTATAAGTGTCGTATCTGAGGCATGACGCCAACCCTCTATGTTACTCTTAGCAGTTGGGTCGGTGAACATTCTATCTGTCACTTCTGCATCCAGACCAGCGACAATTATTAAGCCAGCGTCAATTCCTGTTAATTTTACCCTGCCATATTCTGAGCCATCAGGAATCTCATCAAGCGTGTATTGAATCTCTGAACCATCTAAAATTCGTCTCAATTCATCATAAATTGTATATTCATCACCTTCTATTACGATATGATTCCTAACTTCATCTATATTCTCAATATATGAAAAATTACTAATTAGGTTTTCATCAAAGGTGAAAACACTTGAACCAGCCGAGGGGATTGGCTTAAAAACAGGAGTCCCATCGTATTTGAAATAAAACTCATAATCGCATCGTTCACAGATTTTCTGGATGGCAGATAGAGCAGAAACGCCGCTATTAAACCGAACTTTTTCTATTGTCTCGCCAGTAGCTGTATAGTCCATAGCAGCTAGAGCTGAAGCTCTATTCGCATATAAACCAGCAGCTACCAGAAGATCAGCAACCACATTCTCAGGTACTTGATCTGTATAATAATATATAACCAGATTATCCGTTCCATTTGAGTCTGGTATCTTACTCGGTAGGAACCAAAATTTATTCGTACCCTGGTCATAGACCCAATAGTCACCCTCATATATCGGATTTCCGTCAAGATAGGCGATATAAGGCCAGTTGCATTCTGCTGGCAGTTCATAATCAGCCTGATCTTTTACGGTGGACTTTGTCACCGACGACCCCCAGTAATTATCAGGACTTTTGAGTTTTGTATCCACTAAGTACTGTGTATAGTCGAATCCTTTAATGGTTATCTGCTTATTTGCTCTGTCTATACTGATTTTCGATATAGCCCCTATGAACCACTGCCAGAGATAGTCTGTGGCATTCTTCCTGAATCCCGTCGAAAATCTGATTTTTCTTCCTATTTTGAGATAGTCTTTATATGCACCCCCATCATTTCTTGGATTGAAATCTCCATCAGTATCATCTATTACAGCAGAGAATTCAGCCGCTATAGGCTTATATGAGAGCTCCCTCTGACCACTTGAATAATTTGCCGATATTAGGTAATTCTCGTTGTTGAGATCGCAGAGATTTATCCATCCCGTCCCATCAATGTATATTTCTAATTTTGAGACAGGCTGCTTTGCCTTTTCTTTGAAGTCATCTGCAGAAAGAGGAGTAATGCTTTGCAACTCAAATCACCTTCCCTAATATATTCTCTATATAAACAATATGAACGTTAACCACTCTTGCGTCTTCATTTAGGGTATCAGAACTATCACCGGATTTCCTGAAAAATCGTATTGCTATGTCATCATCAGGTTCAAGATTGCTATGAAGAATTTTCTCTGTGAATACAGTTCTTATTTCTATATTAGGATCATGGTTACCACCACTAGCCTGTGTTATCGCAGTCCCTGAACCTGCAACTGTTTCCCCAGCTTTTATTGCTATATACTCCAGCCCCCAGACTACAGCTCCAGAATCAACGCTGTCATGAAACCATGAAACCATTACCTCCATATCTGTTGATGAGTCCCATCTATAGGGTATGTGCTCAACCAAATATGCAGACTCTTCAGTGTTCTTGTCAAAATCCAGAGTATAAAATAGCCCTTCATAGCTCTCGCCTGGATAATTAGTTGCAGGAATTTTGAATCGTTTTGGATCAGCGATGATGTGACGTTTGACTCTTGCCTTCCCATGAAGAAGAAGCTGACCATCTTGATTGAAGCTTGCATAATCCTCTTCACCACCGATATGAGCAGTTGAATCGTAGAAATCTATCATTCCAGTGAATGGATTATATTTCCAAGCCATCTCTAAGCCTCCCTATGCTTCTCTTAAAACTATCCTGCACCAATATCTATTGAGGTTCAAAATACCCGCTCCTATGGGACCGTATTCAAAGGAAGTTATTATTACATCATACCATGTAGCATCTTCATTGTTATTCTGATATCTCAGAGTTTGGTTATACCCATATAGAGTTTTAATCTGGTCGAGTTGAGCCTTGGTCAAATAACCATGCTCCCAAACGAATGTTCGCTTTTCTGAACCAGAGTAAAAACCCCATCTAGATGAGCCGTCTGACATTCTTACTTCTGAAATTTCCTTATGTATGTTAACATCAAGTTTGGGCTCTCTACCTGCGAACCATTTCATGGTTGGAAGCGTTATCTCACTTCCTTGAAGACCAAGTTTTATTGTGGCCATTATAATCGATACCCCCTTCGACGAGCTTGCCAATCGATTGCAGCAAATATTTTTTGAGCTGCTTCATCAATGGTTCTATCATCGAGCTTTTGAGCATAGATATTTACTGTATTATGAAATACCGGACTCAATGAGGTCATAGTAAGAAGTCTATTTAAAGCTGATGACGGCAGTACATACTCTGGTGCAGATGGTGTACCATGTGTCATTACAAGCTGAGGCTCTGTAATCACAGCACCATGCTGAGCACTTATCATCTTGCCTCTCAAGCCTCTGATTGCATCAGCAACCGGTTGGAACATAGGCTTCAATGCCCTGCCAACTCCCTCTCGGATTGTTACAGCACTTTCTCTTGTAGCTTTCTGAACATCATGGAGTTTATCTATCAGTTGTTGTCTTTTCTTTTGAGCCTGTACTTCAAGCATCGCCATTTGCTTCAATAAAGCATTTTTCTCATCACCTGTTGCTGTTACAAGTTTTGCCTGTAAATCTTTGAGTTTCGCTGCGAGCTGAAGCTCAAGTGTAGAAAGCTGTTTCTTTATAGCCTCTGCTTTACCAATTGTGCTTATTGAATTCGACAAAGTTGCTGTCATTGAATCGATGACTTTTGAGGCAGTCATGTTCACATAGATTGTGCCTTTACTAGTCAAAGCACTGAGGACACTGTTCAGGCCATCTACGATAGATTTGCTTATGATCTTCAGACGTGATGGAAGAGCTTTTATTTCAGCATCAATTGATTTCAGCCTCTCTTTAGCACCTTCAGCAAATCGGCTCGTGAGAAGTGTATTTCTTTTGACATCTCTAAACTGGTCTATCATGTGCAGTATTTTGGCATGAAAGAAGCCAACGAGCTGATTCAGAATGTTCTGAGAATTCTCCCAAATAATTTTGAGCCAATAGGTAACATCCGAAGCTTTCTTACCAGCTCCACCGAGCAGACCACCAATGCCTGATAATAAGCCACCTACCGCTTTTCCTATACCACCGACTATATCTGAGATTGCTCCAAAAACTGCATCTGCAACTTTGCCAATATTCTTGATTGAACCAATTACAACTTCAGAAGCTGCTTTCCAAGCATCCTGAACAGTCTTTGAGATATTTTTGAAACCAATCATTTTGCCTACAAGAAGACCTATGCCAAGCGGCCCAGCCATCTTGCCTATTGTACCGAGAAATGAGCCGCCGATATTACCGAATAGCCCGCCTCCACCACCACCACCTTCAGCACCAGTAAGTAATTTTCCGACGCCTCCAAAGACGCTTTTTACACTGTTAAGCAAGCCGCCAGAACCAGTGACTATTTGTCCTATGAAGCCGAGTGTCCACTTTGAGACAAGCTGAGCGACAAGAGTGAAAAACTGTTCTTTTATAGTCCCCCAGATTCCTTTCATAACATCCTTGAAGGATTTCGCTCCTGACAGCATATCTTTTAGTCCCCACGTCCAAGCATCTTTGATTCTCTGGCTGACTTGAGTAAACGTATTATCTGTTTTTTCTGCTTCATCTCTAATCTGTGGCCAGGCTGCTTTGTTAGATAGTATAAGATTGGGCATATGGATGCCAGCAAGATCCATTACACTTTTACTAAGATAATAAAAATTCTTCTGGACTTGTTCTGTTGTAATTCCTGCTTGATTTGCAAAGGTTATTAACTGCTCTTTAGCAGAGAGAGTTGCAAAGGTCATGCTTTGCATTTTAGGAACTGCTGAAGCTATAGTATCAGAAAGATTTCTGGATTGTGGGATTGCTGTCTCTGTTACTACCAATAAGTCTGAGATTTCATCTTTTACGCTTTTAACCGCTTTTGAATAAGCATCTAAGTCAATTTCCCCGTTTCTATATGCTTCGTGCAAATCCTCTAAAACTCTCTCTAATTCTTCAATTCTATTCTGCTTTTCTGCTATTGTTTTGATGCCCATATCTTTGAGATATTCTACCCATGTTTGTTGTTTTTTCTTTGCAATCTCTGTCTCTATCCCCAAGTTCTGTATACCCGTAGAAAGTTCATCAGTTTTACCTTTTGCTCCACTGAATATGCTACCTAAAGCCTTAACTTTGTCTCCCAAAAAGCCCACTGCTTTCTTATAGATATCCGTCTTTTTCACTGCACCAATGAATGCCTGGGCCATCTCTAAGCTTTTTTCTGATACAACGGTCTCAGTACTAACCATTTCTCTGCGAGCTTCTGCAAGTGCTTCTTTCCACGGTTTGACAAACTTGCCAGCTAAGGGAACTTTGGAAATCTTCTCTACCAGCCAGTACAAAGAATCGATAATAAATTCTTTAATTTTCCCAAAGATTTCAACCGCTTTATTACTAATACCATGCCAGATATTAACCAGAAATTTACTTATTTTGTCCCAATTTTTGTATACAAGTGTTCCAACAGTAATGAGTCCAGTTATAGCTGCAACTGCAATGCCAACTGGGCCAGTTATAGCAAGCATAGCAGTTTTTACTAGTGTGAAGCCAGCGGCGAGCTTGGGTAAAAGCAGAAGCATCGGCCCAAATACTGCCATTAAACCACCAAGCACTGAGACAACCTTTGTAATTGTGGATGCAAGGAAAGGATTAACTTTCATCCAGTCAGATATTTTCGATATTACACCAGAAAGGCCTTCTACGAATTTCGATAATACTGGTACGATATTCTCTGCAATTGCAATTGTCAGACCCTGTATTGCGCCCTTGAGAGTTGCTTGAGCATCTGCAAGACGTGCTGCTTTGTCAGCAGCTTCCTGATCAAACACCATGCCAAGCTCTCTGGCTTTCTCTCTCAGTGCCTCCATACCCTCGACACCTTGAGCAAATAGCGGAAGAAGTTTTGTACCCGCCCGGCCAAATATGTCCTGAGCCGTGGCAGCTCTAATTGTCGGATCTTCTACCGCTGCGATAGCTTTTGCAAGAATCTCAAACTGATGCTCTGGATGTAAGCCCTGAAGCTCTTTGTAATTGACGCCGATTCTCTCAAAAGCTCTTTGATATGTAGTCATTCCTTCAGATGCATCGACTATTGTCTTCTGCATCTTTTTGACTGCTTTCTCAAGTGAAGTAAGGTCTGTACCACTTATTTGAGCAGCATATCTCAATTCTGAAAGAGTCTCGGTAGCAAAACCGGTGCGAAGTGCCATCTTGTGGACTTCATCACCAGCCTTGACGTAGCTCTTGACCATCATGCCAAGAGTACTGACAATAGAACCGCCAGCAATGGTCATTGCCTTACCGATGCCTGCAAATTTGTTGCCTATTCTCGAAGCACTGCCAGCAAGCGTCTTCTCATCGCTCTTAACTTTATCGACAGACTGCTGCCATTGAGTGCGGTCAAGAACCATCTTGCCGACTATCGCACCGGCAAGAAAACCTCCGAATCCATTCATTGTTTAGTCCTCTTCCTCTGAATCAATCATTCTCATTTGAAATTCAAGCCTTGTCATCTCGTCTCTGAATTCAGTGCCTGTACTCATAGCAAGACGACAGGCATAATTGAGCCAGTATCGCTGCCTTAGATGCTTTCTCTTCGCCTCTTTCAGCCAGAAATTCAAGTCCCTTACATCTAGAGTATAGAGCTTTTCACCCGGGAACTGGCCCGGAAACTCACTTGCTATTATTGCTAGGTTTTGTCTCCAGGCCTTTTCAAGTTTTTTTCTTCAGCAGTTAGCTCTCTCTCTGGTTTGAATATGCAGGTTGATACGTATTCTACTATCTCATTGACTTGCTGCAATACCAGTTTGTCGAAAACTTTATGTTTTCCAAAAATTAGCTCTATCTGTTCATAAGCAGCTTCAACATCACCTGCTCTGATTCTTTTTTCAAGAGACGCCATCTTCCTCAAAACTTCTCTCGTTATCGGCTGGGCTGTGAGTACAGTTCCGTCAATTTCAATCGTTATTGGCTTATAGAGACTTTTTGTTGTACTTAATTTCAAGCTCATTATGAGGATACTCCGAATTGATACAGCCTTCCTTCGTAACCAGAATCTTGATTTGGGAATACTTTGAATATGACATTCAAAACTCTCTGAGTCTCTCTGTCAAATCCGATATCAAAAGCTCTGTATGGAAAACACTTGTAAAGCAAAATCCAGGTCTTTTCATCTGTATCAGGAACATTATCACAGAGCGGTTGAATGAGTATTTGCTTGGCATCTGAATACATATCACAACCAGATTTCACAGAGAAAATAGCAATGTTTTCACCTCCAGATTCAACACCTTCGAGCAAAGCTGTGAGTTGGGCCAATGTACTTCTAGTCATCGGTACATTGAGCTCTACAACGGTGCCAGTGAAAACAGCATCAACAGGAGTTTCTCCGTAGCCTTCTTCTTGAACATCAGAAACACTATCAGTAGTAGTGAAAGAAATTGTACCAAGAACAGGATTAATCACGAGATTTGAATCTCCATAATCCCAAGTCAAGCGTACCGGTCCTTTGTCTTTGAATGGTAATTGTGGCATTTTTTTACCTCCTATAAAATTTCTGAAGCCTTATGGTGGAAATTCACTCGAAAGACTCCAGATGTAATTTGTCGAAAATACATATAATCCTTTTTCATTAGGATTTTCTATTACAGCCGGAAGACCAACTGCATTAATTACCATAGCACAATACGGTGAGCCACCGTCAACTGCTGGCAGTGTCCAGCCTGCCGTGCCATGTATTGATTCGTAGATACAATATGCATCGTCCCTTGCTTGAAAATAGCTCTCTGCTCTATTCCATATCTGTATTGATTTTTCCTCCCAGTCTGCTAGATCAGGCACTACAGTCCCAGGCGATGTTTCCAATATAACAACGCATCTTCTTGGTGGTTCAGAGCCTGATGGTGTTCTTAGTGGCAGTGAGCCAACAAAGAGATTAGTGCCTATAGTCAAGTCGCAACCACTTAGGCTCTCGATGAATGTTGCTATAGACTTCAGCACTGTATTCATTGCATAGCCTCTTTTATCTCTTCTGCTATTTTCTTCATATATTTTTTCATATTCCTTTCAAGATTTGACTGCAAGTACTTCGGCCCCGAGCCCGGCTCTGACCAGTTCCAGTTTGACGGCGCTTCATGAAGCCTTGCAGCATATTCAGTATTGAAGCCAAAGACAATACTTATTCCTTTTCTTCCTGTCTGAGCCTTGCTAATTGCTTGGCTTCTTCTCAATGTACCTGTTTTTTTTGGTACAGTAGGCTGCTCATTCACAGCATCAGCAAGCACAAAAGCAGCAACCTTCTCAAGTGCTTCTGCTGACTCAGTCTTATGTTTCTTCAGGTACTTCTCAAAGCCTTCGTTAAACTCCGAGAAATCCATATATAGCCCTGTCTTCTTGTTCATTTCACATATGCCTCTATATGATGCAGCGCCATTGAGTTCTGAACTTCTCTTACCTCAATGATTGAATACTTGATCCCATTGAACCTTATAATATCCTCATGGCTGATATTCACAGATGCATCAAAAAAGAATTTTCCTGTACTCAAAACCTCTTCACCTTCAACATTCCTTACAACCTTATGGTGTCTCATGTACCTGCACTTAATATTGCTCTGAACAGTCTCTGTCGGTTCATTCCACTTGTCAAAAGTTCTCTGTATGATATCGCAAGTATTTATCAGGAGCCCAGCATAGGACATTATAGCCTCTCCTCAATCAAAGTCTGCAACTGCCTGACTCTATTTTTTACGCTGTGATTATGCCTGACATATGAGCAGCCAGCCTTTCTGATATCTGAAAAAACATGAGGCTCTGTCAGCACAGCTTCAATCTGAGCAAACAAATTCACTCTCGATATAGGTATATAATGAGTCCATGGTTCAAGGCCTGCTTTATCCATATCAGGAGTCCTAACACCAAGAAGAAGAGATCCGGCTGCAGGAATTTCAAAGTATTTAGCCAGACCATAGCGATAAATTGAATCTGTTGCTATTGAGCAGAAGTATTTGTTTAACGTCTCTGTATAGCTCTTATTAATACAAGCCTCGATCTCCCATTTCTTCAGTGGTGATGGATCATGCCATCTCGGATGTCTCATTACTGTGATTACCCTTTGGTAGTGTGGTTTTTTTGCAACCGTATCAATTATCTCTCTTCTAATAGGATACAGCTTTGGTGATTTATGACCGGTCAAGAGGCATTTCAATATGGGCTTTTCCTGCAGTTTCAGCCTTGTATATCTGCTGTGTGGTGCAAAATATAACGGAAAGAATACAAATCTATCTTTCAAATTATGGAACTTTGTGCTGAATTGATGGTAATATGTGACAAGCAGTAGATTCGCTCTTTCCGCTATCGACTCCATTATCTGTTTTTTGAAGCTGTGAGCCCCGGTCAGAAGATACACCATTTTTGGCGACTTTAGGTTCAGAGAATCAGAAAGTAGCTCCTTACCATGAACCCCTGCATATATGAAGAGAATATCGGCATTCTTTGCATCATCAGTGAGATGTTCAGAATAGATGATATTGAAATCAAGCATCCGTCTCATAGACCGAAAGAAATTTCTTACTCTATCTGATACTTTGCTTGTCAAAAATACAGGATGCAGATATGCAACTTTCTTCATTTTCTTTTCCATGCTACTAAATTTGAACCTCTGCGGTCTTTCTTGCCAAGAGTCGAGGTTTTAAAACCAAGCTCTTTGAAGAATTCAGGATATAGGTGACTTCTATGGACCTCATACGGATTTCCCTTTACAGCCTGTTGAACGTACCTACCCCATGGACAGGCAAGTATAAGAATCTTGTTAGTGTGTTTGTAAAGTTCATTAAGCACTTGCGACAGTATAATTTTCTCTACATGTTCAGGTCCGTGCCACCACATCACAACATCAAAGTTCGCAAGCGGTATTTTGCTCACATTTCTTACATCAGCTTGAATAATGCTGAGCTTTTTAATCAACTGCTTTCTGTAATAAAGCACATTTTCAGACCAAGCCTCAAGAATTGCGATGTTATAATCCTTCTCTATAAAATATGATAGCATCTCAGCCCTTGCCTTGCTTGCTCCAATATAGAGTAAAGTCTTATAATTCAGTAAGTCTGGTACAGCTCTGAACGCTTGTTTTGCTCTAGCTGTATTCATTCAATTCGCTCCCGATGATGCCAGAGTAAGGCGTCAATAAACCTCTCTATTAGTTCAGTATTATCTGATATTTTCAAGCCTAAAAAGCTACAGACTTTTCCAAGCTCCGAGTGCCAGTCAGAGAAATAATTATGATAATGTGTTCTGATATGAGGTAGATCTTTTATACCCTTTTCAGCCTCAGAGCAGTAAAAATTATATAACTCTCTGCATTTCCGTATTGTAAACTTATTTCTCTTCTTCAAGCTCATGGCCACCTCTATAAATGGCCTGAATACAAGGACGACCCCCAGCTCTTCTGGCTCTATGACTTGCTTCCAGAATTTCAGAGTAAGGCAAGCCCTTGGGTCCTTCCAGCCAACTGCTCTATCCGTAGGCCATTTTGCAACAAATTGCGTCATTTTCTTAATTATCGCTTTGGGTACTTTGCTTACAGGTTTACACTGTCGCCAGCTTGTCTTATTTGCTCTGAGGATTTCGATATTCAATCCAAGAAATTCTTTATCTTCAAAATGACCTCTCGCATTGTCTCTCAGCCCATTGAGCAGGTTATCACCAAGATAGAGGCCGCATAACTGAAGCAGACCAGCAACCATTGAAGTTCCTGAGCGATGCATACCACAAATTATTACCTTCATTTTTTTCTGACCTCAAAAATAACAAACTTTCTCTTGCCGTCGTCGTAAAGAACTGATTCTGATTTAACTATGAAAAAAGTTTCAAGCTCTTGTTTGAACTTCTCTTCTTTATGGTAATATTGAGTTCCTTTGAAAGAAAAGCCTTTTCCAAGCCAGAGACCAATCGCAGCAACAGCAGATTTTTTCATTACTCTTGCATACTCTCTGAGACCCTGCCTGTAATTGAGCATCCTGCCGAGCGGGCCAAAAGAGACAAGGGCAGTGATGCTGTTATCATGATTAGAAAGAAAGAGACGACCGCCTCTGATATCATTCTTCGTTGACTGCAATTTAAGCTTTTTCCTTCCAAATATTTTTTTCTTGAATATATTTAGCTCCTCAATCATCTTAACTCTCCAAACATTTATTCATCCATTCGACTATTTTGACTGGTGTACAATACTCTTTGAACAGCTTTTTTGCTTGAGTGCCGATTTTGATGCATGTGTCTCTATCATTGATACACTGCTCTATTATACTGAGCATATCAGAGTAGTCATCTCTGCAAGCAATGTAATGGACACCTGGTTTTAATTCCTGCCAGTATGGTAATACAATATCAAGATGTGGTGAGATGGTACAGGCCCCGAATGCCATATACTGAAACTGCCCTCTATCCAGAATATCATTCCTAGCACCGGGCACGCATACAGAAACAAGGCACTTATTGACTTTCTTCCAGAATGTTTTTTTATTTGTTATTGAAGTATCTACCTGTCCACCAAACCAGTCAATTAATCTGTATTGAATGAGCTTTCTTCTTCTAAGTGCAGCCGCCCCAGGTCTCTGATTGCTGAGGATCATACCGCTTGCATTATATCTGAGCATCTTCTCAAGCTTGAAGTACTCAGTCCAATCATAGAAGCTTATCGGAGTCAGTGGGAAAGTGTTCTTCAATTCTCTATGTCGCTTGTAAGAATAATGAAATCTGAATTGAGCATCATATTTTGAATAATCATCAGCAACTGTAAGATGGTCGCCAAAATCAATAAGAATGCTTCTTTCTTTATAGTGTATGACAAAACCTCGGCCTCTTCTTTTATCTCTATAGAACTTCACTTCAATATTAGCAGCTTTCAATAGCTCAATGACAAACTTATAGTGAGTATCATAGTATCTCTGACCTATATACTCAGGTATATAAGCTGTGTCATTCATGCCAGCTCTCCAAGTTCTTTGAGTCTCTTTTTTCCTAACTCAGTAGCAAGCTCAAAATTATGACCCCAAAACAGCTTTTTCTCTCGTCTCAATTTCATCGTCTCAAAGTCTCTATCTCTCACCTTATGAGCAACTCTCCATGTTTTGTCTCTTAGCCTTTTATGACGTACAAGAGCCGACTCACAATAGCCCCATTTGCCGATATTTCTTGCAAATCGGCCAATCTCAAAATCACTTGAATAATGAATGAAGTCAGGACAGAATACACAACGATGCGGAAATCTCTCAATGAATTTCCTGCCCATGAGTCCAAAAGCTGAAGAGCAGCCTTTAATATCCTGCCTGATACCAATAAGACCATCTGTATCCGAGAACTTCTCTTTCAACATCTTTACAGCTTTTTCAATGCAATCTTTCTCAAAAGTCAAATCATCTGAAGCATAGAGCACAGTATCGCCATGAGCATACTGCAGAAGAGTATTCATAGACATGACAAAGTCCTTTCTATTTTTATTGTAAACTACACAAACAGGAAGCTTAGCAACATCATGAAGTATTTTCTCATTGCCATCCACAGCTATGAATATTGACAGCTTCTTATAGCTTGAAGCTCTAAGGCTTTGTATAGTCGTTTTTAATATGTCAAGTCTGTCAAAAGTGCTTATCAGTACATCAACTTGCATTAGAGAGCCTCCTGTATGCCCGCTTGTATTTCTGTACTGTATCGATAGCATGATAGTTCTGAAGCACCCAGAGTCGTGTTCTCTCCTGGACGTCCGCAAGCATGGCAGGTGAATCTATCAGCTGCAAGAGTTTCTCTTCAAGTGTATCAAGATTAGTAAACACAAACGGTACTTTCTTTACTCTATTAAGCACTGCACAACCAAAACAAGCCCCCTCAAGTGAGGTGCGGTGCCAGTTCCCAGTGACGACATCGTCAATAAGAATATGACAACTCTGTTTCAGCCTGAGGTTTTCTTTATAGCTCTTGCCTTCAATCCAGACTATTTCAACTGCTCTCTTTCTTGCAACTTCGTCAAGGACTTTCTTGACTTCATAATAGCCCTTACTGCTTCGATGAGCAGGTGGCAATTTCGTTGTTGGTGCGAAAGCAATTTTCACTGTAGATGACCGTCTTATCGGTCTGTACTCATCAGGATCAATTACATTCGGCAATGACGGTAGTTTATATTCTTTCTCCTGTAATGGTTGATTAATTGTGTAGCAAACATCTGCATGCTTCATGAGCTCGTTCCAATTACCAAGCCGTGGTACTGAGTGAAACTGAGCAAGTACTTTTTGAGAGCCATAGAAGGAGGTAAGCTCTCTGTACCAGTAATTATTGACATGCCAGATATCCGCTTGTCTTAGAGCAGCTCTAGCAGTGCCGTTCATATTGAGCAGTAGATGGTATGGGAACGCCCTACCATCAGCATAGCGATAAGTTTGGTTGATGAGTGATACATCTAAGTCAGTGTACTTTCTCAGTGCCTTGTACAGCTCCCACGGTGCGGCTGCCAGGGGTGTCCGGCTGAATATCGCTATCCTCATTTTTTCTTCAGCCCTCCCTGAGTTCTTCTCTCAATATCAGGATCATGCAACAGCACTTGGTATAGCTCTATGACTTCTGAATCTTCAAGAGCTTCAAAGCAATGCCAGAGACTAGGAGGCACAGCACTGACCTGCCCGTCTTTCAAGATAGTCACATCTTTCAGCTTGTCAGATTGCCAGATGGTTATCTTCAACTTGCCTGAAATGACATAGAAAATATTATATTTATGCTCATGCTTATGCTCTGAACAATATCCTCCTTTCTTTATGCTCAGGTGATGAGCAGAGACAAGAGCATTGCGAAAAAACTCCGTCGTCTTACCCCAGACCTTACCTTGTACTTTCAATGCAGTACCTCACTTATTGCTTTTTTTTCAAAGCAATTCAATGCAGAGTCAGGGCAAAGATTAATGACTCTGATTCCTCTTGCCTTAATAATAGAGGCTGATTTTTCAAAGAAATTCACAAAGCCATTTACTATCTTCTCTGATTGCGGTACTGGATGGCCATCATGCCAGTGAGTCCTTCCATTACTGAATTTGCAATCAAAGCCAAGCAGATATATAGGGTTAGCTCTCAGACAGGCTGCAAGATTCAATGCTGCATAACCTGAATTGTTGCCATGACCAATACCTTCCTTCAAGCTCTTTGTGAATGCTTTGAGCCCTGCTCTATAGTGCCTGTACACTTTGACAATATAGATATAGTCTGGAAGCTTCACAGTATATGTACAGAGCCAGACTCTATAAGAATTGATAGAGAGAAATCTGTCTCTAGCGGCACTCCCGTATCTATCATTGAGCAGCCATTTCAAAAACCTCGTATCCATTGAAAACATCACTGTCGGTTCAAATTTCTCAAATGCTCTGTTGATGCCTATTGTTCTTCTGCCTTTGAGAAGATGCCAGTTGAAGTCTTTGAGACTCGGCCCACCACCAACTATGAAGCACGGCTTGTTTTTCCATGAGCCATCAGGCAGCACTTCCCATAAGAAGCGGTTGACGAATTTGTCGCTTCTATATAACGTTGCTCTTTCTGCTGATATCATGGTGTCTGAATAATAGGTTTTTTCTGCTTCATGTATGCTCTGAGAATAACATCAACCTTCGGTATGCCTGTATAGATGCCTTTCTTAGAGTAGCCTTCTATGCCGATTTTGTAAGAGTAGTCACCAATCTTCTCACTCTCAAACATACCAACCGCTGCGAATGAACCTTCATTGATTGCATCAATCAAATAACTAACTGCTTTCTTTATCGGTTCTGGCACTGCACCGTAGCCATAAGTACCGACTATTCTGATATTGTTATAACCTCTAGGAAAGATGCCTTCATCTGCTTCTTGGGAAAGGACATAGTAGTACTCTGAAAGTGCAACACCAGACTGACATAAATCAAGATAAACCGAGCTCTTATCGAAGCCGTACCAAGTAGGATCAAGCTCATAACCACAGACATAGATAGCTGATATGCTGAGGATGTTAGCATGAAGTGGTGGAAAGATTCTGTTTTTGCCGTTGCCGTTGATATAGATGTCAAAGGCCTTCTCATAGAAATATGTGCCAGTTATTTTCTCAATAAGCTGTTCTGCAAATTTGATAATACTTTCTTTGCATGCAGCATCACAGCCAGAAGGCCATGAATCTATATCAGACGGGTCAATATAGTTTCCCATAGATTACTCCTGGTGAGAAGATGAGAGAGAGCACCGGTAGACAGTGCTCTCATCTCATATTGTATTCGGCCTAAGGCTATTCAATCACTCTTTTCTGCACGCACTTCAGATAATCGATGTCCAGATAATATGCATCAGCCGCATCATTTCTGAGTCCAAAACCGATATTCAACTCTTCATCTTGACAAATATGAGTAGTTACTGAACCGGTGGCAATACAGTACTGGTCACTGTCTCTGAACACGAACCAGCGAATAGTATCTACACCATCCCAGTGAAAGCCTATCCTGTACCATGTGCCATCTTCTAGGTCGAGTGCTGTATCAACATCTGTAGCAGCTCCATCAACAGCAGTAGAAAAATATAAGTCATCGCCGCCAGAATCAACATGAAAAACTACATAGTCATTTGGAGCTGTGAAGAACTCATCGCCAGTGACAAGCCCAAACCAGAATGAGCTGTTGTCCGGATCTTCAATCTTGAACCTCATCTCTGCATAGAGTGGATAGCCATCGACAAGCTTCCAGCACTCACAACCGTAAACAAGTTCATCCTTATCATCTTTACCGCCAGCATTAGTGATCCTCAATACTCCATTGACTGCATCAGTGCAGGCTTCGGTGGCGGAACCAGAGCCAGCCTCTGTGGTGGTCACAGTCCAGCAGTCTGAGTCATAGCAGCAGAAATCAAGCTCTAACCTGTGAGCATCCTGAATGGTGAAGCTTCTGAACCAGTCCCATTTGTCGTGGTTTATATGATAGTTCAGAAAATATATGTCTCTGATGAAGAGCTCTTTGGCATTATCATCAATGTTAGCATGTGGAAATTCCATCTTTTTCCTCCAATAATTTGATTAGCTCTTTCTTTGACTTGAAGAAAGAACGCCTAACTCCCGCCCTTGCGGCAATACTTCTCAATTCATTGATAGAGTAGATGGAGTAATCGACCATCGCTTCTTTCTCTAATACTTTAATCTCCACCTGAGGGAAATTTTTCAGCTCTTTGATTGCCTGTGCATCATTGAGCTCTATCTCCTTTCCTCTTGGAATGAAAAGATTGCCGAGGCAAGTCGGGAACACATTTCTATAACTATAGTTAGTGATTCTTGCTCTCATCTCTAGCATCTATGCTCAAGACATCTCAAGAATACAACAGCATTCACATTCTCAATAGTCACATCACTTCTAAGAC
>Ga0190349_1000221_pt1 | contig 19663 bp, 31 predicted proteins | sample 48721378_MG_FD_179798 | JGI IMG/M metagenome (GOLD analysis project Ga0190349, IMG submission 179798) | Hydrothermal vent microbial mat bacterial communities from Southern Trench, Guaymas Basin, Mexico - 4872-13-7-8_MG | ecosystem: Environmental > Aquatic > Marine > Hydrothermal vents >...
AAGCGAATAAGATATTTATAGGATATAAGAATCTTAATACCGATGCTACTATGAAATTAAAATGGCGTGATGCTTATTTATGAGAAAAAGAACACGTGCAATTTGTGGAATTGCAATATGTGGTTATACGATTTGTGGTGACATTTCATATTATCTGCCTACTGTTTCTTCTTCAGATATAAAAGGAGTTGCACAAGTAACTACCCCTGATGGCTGGTTTACATATTTCTTTCCACTTGTTAGAGCTGAAATCATTCTCAATCAACCTTTTACAGACGATAATGCTACAATTACCATAGTGCATAACGGACAGCTTCTTCTAGATTCAGATGTAAGTATTCATCTCGGGAAAGGATTAAAGAAAGTGGTATTCATGGGCAAAATAAAGAGTGAGGCTCAACGTACAATCATGGGTAAAGGTAACATTATGTCTGAATTGAATTGTATATCACGATTTGATGAATTAGCACATCGTTATTTAAAAGAAGGAGACCAAAAAGATTACCATGGTACGCTTTCAGAAGTAATACAGCAATTTATAACTGTAGCAGGCATGGATATAGAAAATAAATCAGCTAATGATGCTGATATGGTGGATTTAAGCTTTAAGTATTGGGAATTATCACTTTTAGATTGTTTATATAGAATTCTTGGCGATAAGTGTATGCTATATCTTAACGGTAATACTTTAGTAATAGAAGACAAAAATGATGAAATAAAATACACCATAGATAAGAATTCAAAAATAACAGATATAAATGTAGAAACTTCACAAGAAGACAGCTATAGAAGATGTCATGTACGGGGTGCTAAGATAGGAGAAGACAGTATAGGGAATCCAATTTATGTAACAGGAGATGCAGTAGATGAAATGGCTACTTCTAATAAGGAAATATATATAGAAGACGATACAGTACTAACGGAATGGGATGCAAGACAAAGAGCGGAACGAGAATTAAAAACAAAGAATGAATTGACAGACGCAATAGAGATCACGCTTGCAGATTTAGTTTATCCAGTATTTGGTAAAGTTAGAGTAAATCTTCCGGGAATTGCAAAAATTCTTGAATTAAAATCATTAAGATATACAATAGATGAAAACGGTTTATTCACTACATTATATTTAGGAAGAAGCTATAAATCTTTAACTACAATATTTAGGAGTTTGAAATAAAATGGCTGATTTAGAAGTTTGGAAAGATTATGTTACTGTTATAAATGCAGCGAGATTAAATGCTATAAGAGATCGTATTATTACAAATGAAGGTAATATTTCGTATCATCAAACTTTGATAAGTGCAAATACAACAGATATCTACAATTTAAGTAATATCAAACTCTCAAGAGATGGTTCACAACCAATGATGGGTGAACTAAAATGTAATAGCGGAATAAAAACTGATACAATTGATACAATGACAGAGGATATGCTGGATTGTAAAAAACCATTACAAATAGATTCACGACTCTATGGTAATAGCAGTGAAGGTTTGTGGTTATATTCCGATTTCGATTCGTATGCATCATCTATAAGATTATATTCTTATAATTCAAGTTTTCCTGGTAAAATATTAATTAGTACACCCGGTGATGATACTCCTGCATCCACTCGAATTGAAATACCTGGCAAAGCTGATTTTGTAAATATTAAGATCAGAGAATCTAATGTGCTACCTCATGAAGACGATTATCAAGATTTAGGTAACAATAGTTATAGATGGAAGACAATTTACGGAAAAACAGGACTGTTTTCAAAAATAAAAGGGATAGAAAATGATCAATTATTAGTCGACAGTGCCATTGCGATTCAATATCTATGGGGAAGTGCTGGTTTGCTCTTAGCGGGTGGACACATTACAGAAATTCATCCTCGAATAAATCTTCTCGATAAGGATTCCTATGGGGGAAGCATAGATATTAGTACTCCTGGTGGAGGAACGGGAATTATAAAAAGACGCATCTGGATACAAGGTGGATACGATAATAGTTGGATAGAGATACACAACGCAAATCTTATACCCGGAGATGACAATAGTATATCCTTAGGCCAATCAGATAAAAGGTGGAAAGAGCTCTATGTTGTAAATGCATATTTTGATAAGGTGAATGCAGCTCAGTTTAATGTACCAAAGACTATACCATTTTATCTCGAAAATCCATCTTCGAGTGATAAATATTTATTAGGTGCAGGTACAGTTTCTACTATGTATCAATTCAATTCAACAGTAACACTTACGGGTTATAAACTTATGATGTTGACTTCAGCTTCTAATGGTTATATTAAAGTAACAATTGATGATGCAAATGGATGGAATTATGAAAAGACTTACAGTTTAGGAAGTGCAGGTGGATACAGATATAATGAAAGTTTTACACACATAATTGAAACAGATAATGGTATACAATTAAAAATATCGAATTGTAGTCAAATATCTTCAACTTCGATTGTATTAGAGTATAAGTAGGAATGAGTAAAAAATCTCCAGTTGATTCTGATAATTATTATTTGTATCCTGAGTGGTTTGAAGGAGGTAATCAATCTCAACCTTCTACATCTTCTTATAGTTATCCTACTTTAGAATATATTTGGAGTAATGCAGTAAGATTAACTCGTACTACTCATTCTAACTTACAAGATGAAATAGAATACATCGAAGCTAATCTTGGTAGTGGCGGAAATGAAAGCTGTAATTGTTCAGCACTGCAATTTGGCATAGATTCAAATACTACTAAAATTGAAAATCTGAGTACTATCAAGCTCTCAAGAGATGGATCCCAGTCTATAATTGGTCTACTCAAATGTGAATCAGGATTAGAAACTAATACAATCAGTCCCTATTCAGGGGATATGATTGAATGTACCGATAATCTAAAAGTTGATGAAGACATAGTTGGTGACTCAACTGACGGTCTCAATTTAATAGCAGAAGATACTGATGTTGCATCCAGAATTCAACTGACACCCGGGAGTGCTGGTAAAATAATGATGGGTACAGCAACTCCCCAGTCTGTTGTCCTTCCTCGAATTGAAATTCCTTCAGGAGCAGGAAATGTTGATATTACAATTGATTATGCTAATTTAATGCCCTACACTGATAATGATCAAAATTTAGGTAGTTCGAGTAAACGTTGGAAAGAAATTTATGCAGTCAAAGGTAACTTCTCAGGTATTGTTATTCCTGACAACTTAATAAACTCTGGATCTTATTCTGCTATAGTGTATAAAGATGATACGGGGGTTTACGCTAAAGATGCAAGTGGAAATATAATAGCACAGGGCACAGCTGATGTAGATGATGCAACTGTTATTCAAAGTGCTATTGACGCATTAGATTATGGTGAAACTTTATTACTTAAAGCAGCAACCTACATATTAGACAGAAAACTGACATTAAAACCAATAAACTTTATTGGAGAGGGTATCGGACACGGTCATGGTACAATTTTAAAGTTAGCGGATAACGTAAACGACGATGTTATAGAAATGTATAGCGGAGGGCACGAGGGTTGGAAGTCTTACTATCGCTTTGGAAAAATAGCTAACTTGAAAATTCACGGAAATAGAGACGCTCAAACCACTGGTAATGGCATCGTACTAGCATGGGTTGAACATCATAAAATAGAAAATGTAAGAGTTGATTATGTTTATGGTTACGGAATAAAAGTACTGAGAGGATTGTGGAATCATATAGAAGACTGTCGGATATACGAATGTGGTAGTGGTATCAAAATAGGAGAGTATGATAGTACCGGGAAATACAATAATGGTAATCCATATGATTTACTTGCCAACATGACCCTTCTTGAAAACGTTCATGTCATGAATTGTGACGACTATGGTATACATATTGAAAGTGGCAATTCAAACACTTTTATAAATTGTGATACCAGCCAATGTGGTACTGGTGCCTATATATGTGGAGTAAGTGGCGTACAGAGAATTTGGAGAGTTAATTTTATTTCACATTGGTTCGAAAGTAACAACATAGGCGTAAAGATGAGAGATACGGGCTCATCCGAGGGTACAAGATATGTGATTTTTATCGGATGTGAATTTCATAATACACTAGACAGAGACATGGGAACTGATGGACACTGGATGGAATTTGACAAACAATTTTTTAATAGTGGAAAGTGGGATGGTCAATTTACTCTATATAAACTGAATATAAGAAATATAGTTGATAGTGGAATTTATAGTACTGGAAGTCATATTCCGATTTGGGATCCAATTCGATTGATACCTACTTCACCCAACACTGCTAATTTCGGAAGTAATGCTTGCTTTTTGTGGTGTCAACCCGGATATAACATTTTAACAGAGTGGGATGGAAAAAATAGAAGATTTATTCAAGGAACTACACCTGTTAGTGTTTCTTCTAATTATAGTGCAGAACACGGGGATATAGTGTTAGTAAATGCAACATATTCACCGATAACTATAACTCTTCCAGATCCTGCAAGTGCAAGACGACATATTATAGTGAAAAAAGTTGATAAATCGGCTAATTCAGTAACAATCAATCCTCATGACGGAGAAAAAATAGATGGAAATGCCTCTTACGGTTTAACTTCACAATATCAATCTATAACTTTAACAGCAGATGGAAATACGTGGCATGTTATAAGCGATGCGAATGAAATAGGGGGCATAGGACCGTATTCTGCAATTATATATAAAGATGACATAGGAGTTTATGCCAGAGACTCTAATGGAAATATAATAGCGCAAGGCGCTGCTGGCATAGATGACGCGAATGTTATCCAAAGCGCTATTGATCGAGGTGGTTTTATCTTTATAGCCGGGGGTACTTATATAATCAAAGAAACGCTCTCCATAAAGAATGAACTTAGCCACTTAAAAATTTACGGTGAACTCGGGAGAACACTTTTAATAGCAGGAATGAGTAATAACTTAATAGAACTTGGAGAGGTTGGAAAGTATAACCAATTTGTAGAGATTGGTTATATGTCATTATCCGGTAATGACACTTCTCCAATTGGCATAAAAATGTTTAGACAATTATATCCTAAACTTACGCGCTTATACGTAGCTCACTTTACAGATGCAGGAATTAAGATAGGAGGATACACTTCTCATTTGGAAATCGCAGGTTGTAATATAGCTTCTAATACCAACTATGGTATATTCGCACGCTATTCATATTATGAGAGCGGAGAACTCCAGCCTCTTTCTATAAGAGATTCGGCCATCCAGTATAATCCAATAAATATGTTCATACATAATGCTATGGCCGAGATAAGTTCGGTGAAATTTGATGGAGGAACATATGGGATTAGTCTTTTAAATGTCAAGGGTGTGACATTAAATACTTGTTATTGGGTAGAAGATACTTATGGCATTAAGATAAAGCAAGATGGAGGTGCTTGTAGAGTTAGTGTTATTGAACCATATTTTGGTTCGAATGTTAATACGAAATTAGTAAGAGAGGGATCACCCGAAATCGAATGGATAGGTGGATATAATCAGATATCAAAAAGTGGTACTGCAACTTTTAGTGGTAATAATTTATCTACTCAATTTAGTATTGCGCATGGTTTAATTGCTACACCTTCGAATGTTCAGGTAACTCCTCATTCAGAGGATGCCAGTGGAGATTTCTATGTTACTGCTGACAGTTCGAATATATATGTAAATTATCTTTCAGCACCTCCATCTGGAACTGATAATATTAAGTTGAATTGGAATGCAAAAGTTTAATAGCATGTAGATAAACAACCACACCGAATTTCTTGAATCAATCTACACGCATTTTTGAAATAGTTTAACCACTTAGTGTATACTTTCTTCTTTTATTCTTTTAACTACTTCATTAAACAATTTATCTTCTATTTCCCTTAGGTTTTTATAAGGGTGATGTTTACCACTATCATCTAAGTCAAATACATAACTATGGCATTTATCATCTTCAATTAATAATGGATCATAGGATTTACAATATCCATCTTCTATACCGAGTTTTATGAGTAAGCCGTAGAATTTCCATGCAAGCCATTCAAGGATATACCGTTTTTGAGTTTCATTTAGAGGCAAATCATCAATGGTTCTTTTTTCTTTTTTCGGGAAATATTTGACTACCATATTTCCTACGCCAGAACGCTGATATTCAATAGGATATACTCGCCAGCCACTATCTAAAATCAGAGTTAATATACCTTTCTGCGGGTCATTTATTACTTCTTTGATTTCTCCTTCTATATAGCCCCCACCTGGCAGCTCAGCTCCTATATAATCTCCAGCTTTATATTCCCATTCACCCCACCATTTGCTCATATTCACTTATAGACGCAATAAAATAATAAAGGTAATAGTTTTATATACCCAAGGCAAAAATATTTTAATGACGGCGTTATATGAAGCTCTCATGCAAGATTTTGAATTAATCAATAATACGAGGTGCAATATAATAAGTAAGCTCTCCTTGTTCGTGTAAAGGACATGATAGTTTGAGAGGAAAGTCGTCTTTAAATGCAATATTCATTTCTGAGATACCAATATTATATAAGGCATTAGTAATTTTAAAGATATGATTAACAGAATAAACTGATTTCAATGTAGTGCGAAGTCTATCATCAGATTGTTCTTCAACTGGTATATCAATTCTAATAGATTCACCATCGCTTTTAGAAGAAATACTTAGCTTATCGTGTACAATATTGAGCTCGAATACTAAATCATCATTTCGAATTTGATTCGCTGCATGTGCAATTTTTCTTATTTCTTCTATATCAACTAAACATTTACATTCGAACTCATCAGGAAGCTTCGATACTGAAGTCATGTAAGTAGGATCGAGAATATCCATATCAATCTCGAAATTACTGAGAAGCATCTTGAATCTATTTGTGATTTCTATTTTGATATTATCTTCAGGATTACCTAATTTAGTATAAAGTAGTAGGTTCTTAACATTTATCCCTATTTCAACATCTTTATCCAAGAGATAATCATTGAATAAGCCATTGGGGAGAGAAACATCTACCAATACCACACTACCGTAGTCAGTTATCTTCGAACTCAGGTTTTCTTTAGTAAATTTCAATATAGTTTCTTCACGTATAGGAATAATAGTTTCTAACACATCCCTAAATATTTTATTTTTAATTGAGATTTGATTCATAGCTTCAAAATTCCTCCATATTTGACCATAGACGCAATATTTTTAGGTAGTAATACATTTATATTGTCTTAATGAAAACATTGCGTTAAATCGCAAATATGAGTATCTCATGCAATTTTAATATTTGAGAAGTAGAAGCAATCGTTCCATACAGGAATTCTAATATAGTTTTTATTGTCTTCTTTTACGTATCCTTTAATTTCATCTGTTTGCGGCTCTATAATTTCAATTGACCCCTCAAGAGGATTGTATAACCCGACCATCATGTGATTCTTTTCTGGCACGTAAATGTAGTCAAGATATATATGATATTTAGAAGCTGATAGAATTAAGTCTCTACTAAAATCTCGACAGACATAAGTGCCATTGATATAAGGATGTGAATCAGTAGAATCCACTACCAAGAACTGGTTCAGTGAAAGACTCAGTAATATTCCCATTACAAGTAAAATAAGTATTTTCATCATCCCATAAACCATATCTTTTCTGTTCTATAAATCCCTGTAGTTTTACCTAACCGTCCAACTATAGCATTAGATTGTGCCTCGTATATTTCCCAAGTGCCTTCAGTAGTTATAAATGAATTATAAGCATGTGAACGAGACCAAGTAATAGCAAATGCCACTTGCTTATCATAATATGGTTTTGCAAATACAGCAGCTACAAATGATGCCATAAGTAATGCATAATCATCACAGTCAGCGACATCTTCTCGCCACTTTGGTAGTATCTTTTCTATTTGAGTTTGGATAGGACTTAGAATTTTTATCCAAGTATTTAGTGGCAGTGTATAATAATATTTATCAGCAGTTAGTATATCATATTTACCGTATTTAGTTATAAATTTCCATGGATTAACTTCCTCCATCTCTTTTGATGGATCTGGCGGTTTAGGAAGGCTTATAGATTTTGCTAACGCTTTTGATAGAGTTTCTGCTCTTCTTGCAAAATATTTTTTATCTTTTTCACATTTTTTTAATTCTTCTCCACAATCACAGGGTCTAAAAATATTTCTTAACATGTCTTGTATTCTTACATACTTTTTTAAATAATCTGGAACTTTCCAATACATCTTTAATTATTCCTCCCATAAATACCAAGACTCTTCTACTTCTTTAATTGCTTCTTCTTCCTCTATTTTCTTTTTGCATTTTCTCTCTAGTAGAGTATTTTAATGTATAGATTAGTCCCTCAATTTCATTTTCTTGAATTAGTCCAATCCATTTTTCTCGTCCCTTAAGTGCTTATTTAATCTTCTCCAAATATCTTCTCGAAACGTTTTGCAATCTCTGCTTGTAGTGTTGTACTTTTATCATACCATGGAACTTCTTCTTCTATCATTGTTTGAAATATATTTATCAATTCATTCATGAATTTTTGCTTTTTTTGTTGGAATTCTTTCTGAATATCAGATTCTGTTTTATTCTTATTTTTTCTTTGTTCTCTAATTTTTTCTCTCACCTTCCCATTAGGCGCGTATCTTAAATTATAAAATACTCCTTCGAGTTCGTCTATATCGACATTTCCAACTTGTTCCAATTCATTACTGCAAATCGGACAGTATGCAATATTCCAATCTCCATAAAATTCTATATCACATTTTTCACAAAAATATACACTTATTATACACATTTTATTACTTCATTAATCTATTTAAATTCTTCTTTATAATTACTTTTGTAATTTTTTTTTAAATAATAAACCAATTCCTTTATTTTCTTAGCAGAAGGTTCAATAAGATTATTATTCTTACTATCAGCACCCACACTTACAAATTCCGGTTTGATATCTTGTAACATACAAAGAAAATCTCTTAAATCGAAATCCATAACTGGTTCTATACTCACCATTTTTCTGATACCGTATCTGTTTAATTGCATAAATTCCATCCATCTCTCTACTGGTTCAGGTGCTTTAGTTATATTATAATCTCTATTCGTTTCTAATGTTACGCCAAGTATGTAATTTTCTTTTAAAATAACTAAGAAATTTAAGAAATCGGATTGGATTTTTTTGTTTGAAATAAATAAGTATTATTATATTTCTTCGTGTATTCAAGTACCTTTCTTATCCATTTGCTTGGTACTTCTGTTGCCCACATATCAGTCGAACTACCTACGAAAATGAAATTTGAATTATCGAGATTTGTTGTAAATTCTTTTTCTTTCGAGTCTTAGATTCCCTACTCTGAATTTCTTCATATAACAGTACGTGCATTGATGTGGACAACGACCTCTTATCGGATTCCAAGTATGAGTTACAAACGGGTACATATTACCCGATTGCCTATTCAAGCCCATTATCTTTTTTTTAAAAAAAAAAATTACCTTATAGAGGGATCCACTTCTTCCCGCTTTTTCTCGGTCTTTCTGCTTTTCTTTTTCTTAGCAGCTTTTGATTTACGCCACATTATCAGTGATGATATCAACGAACGTTGATCTGCAAGAATAGCAAAGAAAAATGCATCGAGATTTTTTTTCAGATTATTGACGCTGTCCACAATCTCTTTTGACGGTATCCATCCTAATCCTTCTCCATATTCTTCCTTGACTTCCCTATATACAGTCATCATCATTTGCAATCTATAAGTGTAAGCTTGTATGTAATTCAAATGATCTTCGAGATACGTAAGAAATTCCTCATCTGCATAATCCATTACCTCTTCTTTTGGTCTTGGCATAATATCTACCTCCTATCAAATACCGTTATATTCAAAATATTTATTACAAAACGGGCAGAGCAGGATTGTAATCCCTGTATATTCATTCTTGACTTTTAGTGCTACATCGAAACTCTTACCACAATATGGACAGATAATTGTCATTTTATTATGTCTTTATCTTTCCATAGCTTTGGTATCATATCTTCAGGAGTCCATTCTCCTTGACCATATTTACCTTTGTATTCCTTTAAGACCCTGCCGGTTCTGAAGAATGAAATTTGAGCTATTCGCATACCAATGGGAAGGCGGATAGAAGCACGTTGTGAATGATTAGTAATTTCCATAGTCCACTTATTTATAAATCCCACATCACCAAATCCTGCACATTTACAAACGGATAGTCCTAATCTTCCTAATGAGCTTCTTGCATTCATTTTACTTGCGATATTATGACAACCTCCTATTATTTCTTGAGTGTGAGCTAAGATAGTTTCTCCTGGATGGATTTCAATTTCTTTATTTGCTTTTTTTATCTTCCAATGATTTCTTACACTATTTTCATCAAATGGTAATATAACGTGATTAAGGACATTCTCTACTGCATAATATTCACCTAATCGTACATCATAGCTATTTGGATTTAGTTGTTTTTTTCTAAATGGTTTTATTATTATATTTCCTTTTTCTAATTCTTCTAAAATTTCACTGTCTGATAGCATCAAATCTTTATTTATCTAAATTAGTTATTACGATAGCAGTTACTAATATTGTTATGACTATACCACAAATCAGATAACACCAAAATATACAAGTTGTTAGCCAGGTTGGATATATACTCAGTATGGTGAAAAGCTTATGTGAAATCAAATTCATTACGACTGCTTGAATGATACTTCCGCCAAATGGAATTATACTCAAACACAATGCCAAATCACAGAAAAGACATAAAGCTAATATTGCCATCAGCCCCTCGATACCACCATAGACGAAATAGCCCAGTACACTAAAGAAAACAGTATAGAAAAGACCAAACCAAGAAGTCCTAATTGTCACACCCTCTTCCATTCATACCACCTCCTATTTTATATATATAATTATATTAAGAGAACAAGTAATGAACCATGTAACCGACTATCAATCCTACACTATAGTAAATCAAAGAGTCATAATCTCTAATCATTTCCCATAAATTTTTCATTCTTGGCTACTCAACCTCCACTAATTTAAATGTTTTAGTTTCTTTAAGTCTTCGCTCTCCTAAGAAATTAGTTTCGTAAATCACACATTGGACAGCAACAGGATACTTCTTCCCAATCTCCCATAGAAATTCACAATCGGGTCTTTCTTCTTGCCAAGATATATTCTCTCTATTTATTTTCATTTGATTCTCCGAGATTCTTTTATTTCCAATTTTCAAAAGTTACTTTTTTATAACCTCTTCTATTCACCCAGCGTGCAAACTTAATATCTCTTTTTGTACCTCTATGATTGAAACGCATAACAAACGGATCCACACCTATTTCTCGTAGTTTTTTGAACCTATACATATCTTCTTCAAAAGTTGAATTGAAACATGTAAGCATATAACACATGACACGATAGGGTTTAATCCCGGCATCAAATAACATACTTAACCCGTTCCTGATTTCTTTTTCTTCACTCACATTATCCCAAGCTACATATAATCTCTTTGCTTTAAAATTCAAACTTCTATAATCTATTTCACTTAGTGCTTTTGCTATTTCCGGCGTCATTAATCTCAAATCGAGTCCTTGAGTAAAACATACTTTTAAATTCTTTTCTTTAATACATTTGAGATGACTAAGTGCGTTTTTACTTGCAAGAAAGTTATTATCCATTATTATAACTTTATGGTGATTGGGATATAAAAATTCATCGAGTTGAGCGTGTTCTCGCAGATATCCTTCAGTTTTCCATACTTTACAAAAAGGACATTTACGGATACATCCCCGTGTTAGATAGCCCATCGAATAATCAATGTTATAAAGAGAATAGTCAGGCATAATATGCTCTATTGCATCAGGAAGCATCGTGGAATTTACACCATAGCCTCCTATTTCTACCGGACAATCGAACATCTTAGCTATACCAAGAGCTTTAGTTTTATTCCATTCAAATATACAAGATATATAAACTTTATCCGGATTATTAATATTAAAACCCACTTCGTCTCCTTGTTCTTTATGATATGCTGCAATCTTCATCAGGGCAAGATTAGGCATCTTCCCATCTACGTGAATAAGTTTGATTTTCATTCCATTTTTAAGCTTCTTAGTTTCTTCACATAATACGAATATAATCCTTTTGGCACAGCACACATTCTTGCTTTTGCTTCTGCTGCTACATATTGGGCTATCAGAGGCATTGCTATTTTCTTATCTCTAAACCGCTCAAGTCCTATTTCATCTAAAACTCTCTGTATTTCATTCATAACTTCTGCTCGTGGTAGTTCTGGATATTTGGGAATATCTATATTAATTTCGATGTCTTTTTTGTATGGTATATCCAACCGATCTTTAAAGAAATAAGCTTTACCACTATCATAAGACTTAAAGACTACGCCTTCTCTGTTTTCTTTCTTTGCGCGGTCAAGCATTTTTTCTATTTGTTTTTCTAATTTCTCAATAGTAGAATATGAAGAAACTGTCCATAGTTTAACAACTGGCAATTTCCACTGATAGCAGAACTGATAAATTCTTGTATAATTCCACCAGCCTTCGTTTATATCATAAATATCAAAAACTGCAATATCATCTTTTTCGTGATACTCTATACGAGAAGGACTCTTACCTTTTTGTAATAATTCAAAGAATACTATTATATCATGATTCCATAAATATTTTTCTGTGTAAAGTGCTGTTCTGAGAATACTATCATATCCTGTATTTTTAATTGACTTTATTAAATTATCACTTGCTGGTATTTTATTTCTGCTTCCAAACTGAAGGTTATCGTTCTCGTCTATGAAACAACGTATATTGGATCCATCACGTTTTTCTTCAAAAAATATTAACTTACCAAGTAACTCTCTATCGTTATAAGGTGATTCTCTTAAATAACTCAATTTTGGATATTTTATAACTTCTTCAATTCTCATACTACATGTAAATAGATTTCTTTTAATTAAGAATAGTAAATATGGGAGATTAATATGCATATAGCAAGAACATCTATATCTAATAAAAAAGAAGATTTACGACTGAACTTTCTGTCTTACATAAGAGCCCCACTGCTCTGCCATTGCATCAGCTATTCCTTGATAAGTCCAACTTCGATTCTTCCAGCGCTCATCTGATGGAGCTACTTTCCAAACTTGCTGCCTGACTTGATTCTTTGGTATGATTTTTGTGGGCTTCAATTTTGGTAAATTTCGTAACCACAGACATGTTGTTTTTGAATATGGCTCTCCAAACTGATACGGTTGGATTACTTGGTCGTATTTAACACCAATCATCGCAAGAGCGTATTTGTGAGGGATAGGATTCTCGATTGCGAGATATGGGATATCGTTAAAGAGAAGTAACTTTTTGAAGAATTTTGCTGCCTCACAGAGCTTTTCCCATCTTTCTGACGCCAGCATGTAATTGCTATCTTCCCATAACCATCTAACTCCACTGTTGGCAAGGAAAGTATATGGTGGAAATGCTATCATCAACTCCCAACCATCATCTATTATATCCCTCACGTCACACTGATAGTGATATGAACTTTCGTCTTCAGCAGGCAGAAAATCACAACTCCAAGCATCAAATCCTCGTTTTCGGAAAGCCTCTCTTACAATTCCTGAAAATTCACAGGCAACCAAGACTTTTATCATTTTTGAATCACCACTAAATATATTTTTCAATAATAACTATCATGAGTATTGTGATAAGCAAGAACATATAGCTCATTAATATAATCACACCAGTCATGAGTAGAAACTCTGTAATTTTATCACACCATTTATCTATCCAATTTCCAATTCTTTCAATCATTTATATGCCAAAAAATATTTTTATGCTCCAGCAAAGTACAAGAAATACCATGATAATAAATATTAATAGACTTCCTGTAGCTGCTATCAAGCATAAAAGGCTTCCGATGTAATCCATCCATCTATCTATCCAATCTTCGTCTTCTTCAAACATCTTATATCAAATCAAAATTTAGTATACTCTTCTTTCTGCAGTATCTTTTAAATTTCCTATCCATACACTTTTCTCACTCCAAGTCTCATTCTTAAGAATACAGAATTCTTCTTGAAACCAAAGAGAATTTAAAATACCATCAACTAACATCCAAATTGTTTCTTCATAACTCAGATGAAAATCCTCTTGTATTTCTTTAATAAAACCATCTAATAGTTTATTAAAAGTTTCCTTTTCTTCATCGTCAATCATGCTTTCCCCATTCTATTCTACCACCGCAATAAGGACACTTCATTTTTAGATATTTTACTTTCTTTAGCTTGACTCCATCTTCTTCTTCTTTTATTATTACACCAAATACTTTTCCACAATCTTTACATTGTACAATCATATTCGTTTTAATTCAATTGTGATATTATCTGGAGATTTTTTGTACATATTTCCTTCGAATCGACCTACTCCTTCCATTTCTGTCTCGAATATCACTTTACACACCTTTCCTTCTTCCAAGAACTTTACAGCATTTCTAAAATATTTAAATTTCTTAATTTCCATCGGTATCAATTTCTCTATACGGTATATCTCTTCTCTTTCTTTCATGCATATTTGAAAGTTCTACAAAGTATCCTACTATTCTTCTAAATTTGTATACTTCTTTATCACCGCATATCGGACATAGTGCAGCATCGCCTAAAGTTATATGATTGTATGATTTACATCTCGTTAAAAACGTATCAAATGCAAAATACGGTACTCCATATTTTATTACACCTTTCACTACCTTACCCATTTGATGGGTGTTCTGAAATGGACTTGGAATATTTATAAACATCATCTGACCGCCATCAAAATATTTAGAAAATCTTCCTGTTATTCTTACTCGTTTCCCAATAGTCATTTTTTGCCACGGTGATACGATTTGATTGGTATACATCTTTCCTGATTCATAATAATTAGCGTAAGGTGAATTATTTTCTTGAGCATATTTCATGTCTGCTTCATAAAGAGTAACTGCTGCTGATTCTGCGGGTACCAATTCACAATTATAAAACCCTTCCCATGAATCTATTTCAGTTCGAATTACTTTGAGTACCTCTTCAAGTTCGTCCCATGAATATCCAGCTATTTCTTTTAGGTCCCATACTCCTATTATACCGATAGTGGAATACATACGCTGAAGCGAGCGAAGCCCTAACTCAAAAGTAGCGTCAAGATGCTGGTGTTCTTTTAAAAGCTTTCTATGCCAATCAAGAAATTCTTTCGCCAATCTCAGATTTTCTATTATACGTTCTAAGAAATTATCATGATGTCTAATAAATATTCCTGGTAAATTAAGACTCACGACTTGATGACTGCCTATTTGCACTCCTCCACTTCCATAAGAATTATAAAATGGTTTTGTACTTGATGTAAGTCTACAACATGATGCAATAGCATCAAGATGTGGTAATGCAAGGAAATTATACATAGTGTGCTGAATGTTTTGTTCAAGTGCAAATTCTAAGAAATCTTCATCTTGGATGTTTATTCCTTCTATTTTAAGTGCAGCTGTTATCACAGGAAATCGTAGCATTTGTATTTTTATTTCATTAGTATGCCATCTCATTACTGATTTTTGAACAGTCAACAGATCATCTACATCTAAGTCCCATACATTATCTCCAAACAAATGTTCTAAATAATACCTGTCAAAAAACGAGATATTAGTATAAAGCGATTCTGCACCTTGTCTTAAATGCTGATTGAATGAATAAAATAATCTTTGTAATTCATTTTTGAATTGATATTCCGTTAGACTAAGCTTTTGTTTCTTTACATAATAAGTAAGAGCTAAAATGAGATCAGGAATGCCAATTGCTCCTCGTGTACGATTCGCAACATAAGATGTAAATTCTATAAGTTGTGCTATAAACGAATCCAATCGCTTAGGTGGCTTACTCTTGAAATGAGGATAATATAGTAGTCCTTCACTCATTATAGGTTCGGTTGCAATTGAATAGCAGTATGGCAGCAATAATAGTTTTGAAGAATCATGAATATATACTTCATTTCCGTGAAGTGCAAGAATTTCTTTACCTCTATTGAACCAATCAGTAATCAACTGCTTATTAAAAGCCAGTTCAATACCAGATGCTAACTGCTTTCGAATATTAGCTATATCCGGATAGTAATTAGCATTTATATCTACAATATTCTCTCCATTCAAAAAATCTTCAATATTCATTTTTTTTAACATGATAGATAATTATATATAAAAAATATTAAGATTATGCCTCCACAGTTTTTCTATTCTTTCATCATCTTCTTTAAATATAGGATTATTTGAATTCAAACGATGAAATTCTTTTCTTTCTACCAATAAATCAAACTTCTCTTTCCCGATTTTAAATTTTGCCCGTCTTTCTTTAACAATTATGTCAAGAATTAACTTTTTATGTATTTTTAGATAGCTCCTTATTTGATTGAGAAGGTCTTTCTCCGATTTTTCACATATAAAATCTACTTGACGATATCCAAAATTTCCTGAGCAGAATCCTTTAAACTCTGCTATCCATCTTTCATAAATTTCAATATCAACTCGTGCTTTCATCAGTGTTATGACTGAACTCCAGCTACTGATAAATTAATGCTTCCTCTCTTTATCTATCTCTATAAGCGAAAGAATACAATAACCTGCAATATCAATTAGCGTATCTCGAATAGTATCAAGATTGTCTCGATTATATTCAAGATTTTTTAAACGGCAGAGTTTGATAGTCAGTTGTATTCGAGTTACATCCAATCCCCATTCTTCCCAAGTTTTATGAAAAGCATCATCATATTTCGTGCCCCGTTCGATAAGAGTATCCTTAATTATATCCAAATACCAATCAAAATTTTCTTCACTCATAAGCGATCGTGCTTCTCAAATATTTTTATTAGTTCTCTTTCATATCTTTTCTTTTCTCTTTTTAATAAATCCTCTTTTTCTTCGTCTGAAAGTAATTTTCCATGCGCTTCTATTTCATGTGTTATAGGATATACAAATAGATTTATAATTTCTTTTATAATATCAGCCATTCTGTTCTACCTCCTTATTCTCAATTTGCATGAGACGCATATATTTAGCCATAGACGCAATAAAATCTATCAAGATATATAAAGTATTACCTAATGAAAAATATTGCAATGATAAGAGGATATGAGCTTCTGGTGCAAGATTTATGCATCATCACTCAGAAGTACAATCAGTTCTGGATTTTCATAAATATTTCCTATGACTTCTATATTATCTTTGCTATCTACGTCATACCATAATATAATCGTACTTTTTTTCTTATTAAATAGTTCGAGTGTGAACCCAGTATATTTCCATACAATCACCCCAGTGAGTTTATTATTGTATCTTACTATGTCTTCTTCATATATTTCTCTACCGTTCTTATCTTTAGCACCTGTAAACAAATCAGGTTGATTTCCTTCCTCTAACCACTTCCACAATATTTCTCTATTAGAGAATTTATCCTGCATTAAATCTTTTAGTGTAAAATGAAATTTAGCATTTTTTTCGGGAATTATTGCTCTAAATTTTAATTCTTTCATTTTAGATATCCCACCATTCTTTCTTAGTTTTAATTGCAAGTTCCACTTCCTCTTCTTCTTTAATATGTTCTTCTAAATGTTTTATTCGTCCTTCTAATTCTACTACACTTGAACTTAGAGTCGCAATTGCTTCTTTCATGTCCTTCAACTCTTGATTAAAATCCTCCATCTTTTTTTTTTCATTTGAATCTTAAACCAATGTAATCTGAAGGAAAATTTGGTAAAACTTTAACTGGATAACCTAAAAACACTTGTATTGGAAATTTATAGTCAGGAGGTAAATCCAACTCTTTTGCTAATTTCTGGTAAGCTTCTTCACCAAGCACAATTTCTTCAATTTTTCGATTTTCACTCTTCATCTTATAAATATTTTCAACTATTAAACTCCTAACACTTTCTGTCATTCTCGCCTATAATTTCATCAATCAATCCCCATTCCTTCGCTTCCTTGGCATCCATCCACACTTCTCTTCTTCGTATCAATTCGCGAACTTCTTCTTCAGTTTTATTACATCGTGATGCGAGAATGTCAATTACCTTGTTAGTTATTCGGTTGAGTTCGGCAGCTTCATCTTCTAATTGAGAAGTAGACTCGTCTCTAAACATAGTCCATCTACGAGGTTCATGGAGTAAGAATGAAGTGGTAGGATAAGCCAATCGCTTATCAGCTCCCTGAAGAATAATCATAGCAGCGGCACTTGCAGCCAATCCTTCTGCTATTACAACGACTTCTCTACCTGAATTTGATAATTCTCTCAAAATATCATATACTCCAAAAGCTAAATATGCATTACCACCAGGTGAAGTGAGTCTAATAGTAATTCTTGATAGCCATTCATGGGCGTCTCGTAGTGCTGCAATTTCTAAATTAAAATCATCGACAGTTACATCATCAATTTCACCTCGTAAATGTATTATACCAGCAGATAACTCTTGATATCTTAATCGTTCATATAAAGAAAGACCTTCTAATTCTTTCCTCATTATATTCCTCCTTTGAGTCTAAAAGTGTCGAGTATGTCAGCTATATCTTCTCCATTATCTAAAATTCGTTCAAGTCGTTTAACTATTTCCAACAAAAGAATTCTTTGCTTTTCTTCTTGGAATTCTTTCTTCATAATACTTAGTAGTGATTTACGGTATAGCGTATCTCCTCTATTTTCATATTCATTGATCTGTTTTATACAGTCTAAAATAGTATCATTGTATTTTAAAAAGTTTGATGAACATTCTGTTGCAACGCTGATAGACTTAACACAATCTACAATCAATTCCAAAAAATCATCAAAATAAATTCGGACATTTACTAAATCATAGCCTAAATGTGACCAAGCCATTAATCGCCAAATCACTTCTTCAATATCGTCAATAATGTCATCTATCTTCTTCACGAAATATCTAATATCCGAAATTTCTTCTGTTACTCTTGAGTGGTCACATAATAACAGTTCATAAATATCATGTACAATTAAATCTGCTTTTTCTTCAACTTCTTTTGCTTGAATACTCAAGTCACGAATGTTTGACTTGTTTATCTTCTTTAATAACTCTACAGATCGAATTAATTTAGCTGTCAGGTCCAAGAAACTATTTTGATAATCATATCGTTTCACAAAATTTATTTTACCCACAACATCTTTAATTTTCATTTTCTATCACTTCAGCAAGATAGCTTACTAATGCAGCACACTCTTCTTTATCACTTCTGTCCAATAGCTCGTCAAACAATTTCCAAAATAGATGTCTTCCTTCTTCCTCTTCAAAATGATTAATATATTTTACAAGAGCCTTTTTATATATTCCCATTCAATAATTTCACCTCATGATAATATTTAACAAGATATTTAAAAGCATTCCATGCTATTGATACTACATCATCATTCCAAGTCTTCCATTCAAAATCTTTATTGTTTTTATCTAATCGTAATATCCCAACTCTATAATCAGTGTCTTCTGGATGCATAAATTCATATGCGTGTTTATACGAAGCCAGTTGGAGTAGCATTTCTAAATAGATACGTTTTGATGTCTTGAAGTCTATAATGTACTTTTCTCCATTAAATTCACACCTAAAATCTAATGTTCCTGCATATTTAAGTTCTTCGTGATAGATAATTTCTTCATTC
>Ga0190349_1000223_pt1 | contig 19528 bp, 18 predicted proteins | sample 48721378_MG_FD_179798 | JGI IMG/M metagenome (GOLD analysis project Ga0190349, IMG submission 179798) | Hydrothermal vent microbial mat bacterial communities from Southern Trench, Guaymas Basin, Mexico - 4872-13-7-8_MG | ecosystem: Environmental > Aquatic > Marine > Hydrothermal vents >...
CTGAATCACGAGGAAAATATAATATCAATTTTGTCTAACTTCAATATCCCGAATTGCCTCATTAAAAATCTACACGAAATACATTACCCTCCTTATTGAAAAATCTTTTGAAGCAAAGAACAGGTAATTTAATCCCGTAGAGTTATGAAGGAAATTGTTAGTTCACAAAACAAACTTTATTTTTTGGTAACACCGGTTAAGAGGGTAAAATATGAAATATAAATTTTCTCGTGAGGCAATTAGACAGATAATGTAGTAATTGATAAAACACTCCTATTTGAATATAATCTTTTACATGAAAAAACTGGAGCTTGGTAAACGCACGCTTATAATGGGCATTCTCAATGTGACTCCGGACTCTTTTTATGATGGAGGAAAATACAGCATCTGGGATAGAGCTGTGCAACGTGCTGAGAAAATGCTGGAGGATGGCGCTGATATTATAGATATTGGAGGTGAATCTACCCGTCCCGGGGCAGAGCCAGTATCATTGGAAGAAGAACTTGATAGGGTTATTCCCGTAATTGAAGCAATCAGAGATTTTCCCATCCCAATTTCTATTGATACTTATAAGGCAAAAGTGGCTGCAGAAGCCCTGAAACATGGAGCCTCTATAGTTAATGATATTTCGGGCTTGAGATTCGACCCGGAAATGGCCAAAGTTGTTGCCAAATACAATGTTCCTGTAATCATTATGCATATAAAAGGAACCCCGAGAGATATGCAGAAAAATCCCCACTACGAAAATGTGGTTGAAGAGATAAAGAATTATTTTATAAAACAGGTTGATTATGCTATCTCTTTTGGTATAAAAAGGGAAAACATAATTTTAGACCCGGGTATAGGTTTCGGGAAAAAATTGGAACATAATATTGAAATTTTGAGAAACATTAACGAGTTTAAAAAATTAGGATTTCCTCTTTTAATTGGGCATTCGAGGAAATCCATGATAGGAATGATACTTGATAGAATTCCCCCCGAAGAGAGACTGTCTGGGACCCTTGCTATAAGCTCTTACTGCATAATGAACAAGGTGTATATCGTTAGAGTTCATGATGTAAAAGAACACGTACAATTGAGAAAAATTTTAGAAGCCGTTGTAGGAGCATGAGTACTGTTTTAATAGCTAAAAACTTAAGGAAGTCTTATGGAAATATTGAGGCTCTCCGGGGTATCTCATTCAATGTTAATAAAGGTGAAATCGTGAGTCTGTTAGGACCAAATGGTGCTGGCAAAACTACAACTATAAGAATTATTCTGGGTCTATTAAATCCTGACGAAGGAGAAGTGCAATTGAATAACATTACACATGATGATATTGCCTTTATCCTTGAGAAGGACGGCCTTTTCGAAAAGCTGAGTGTCTATGAGAATCTTAAATTTTATGCAAAACTTTTTGGTCTCTTGGAACCTTTTCATAAAATAGAGGAAATTACAGAACTTCTGGGGATAGAAGAACTGAAGGACAGAAAAATTGTTAATTTATCAAGAGGGCAGAGAAGAAAGGTTGTGATTTCGCGAGCTCTTTTAAAAAACCCGGATTTTTTGATTTTGGACGAACCTACCTCGGGACTTGATCCCATGGCACAAATTCAACTTCAGGATATTATTCTAGAACTTAAAAAAAGAAATTCTTTAACTGTACTTTTAGCTTCTCATAATCTTCATGAAGTTCAGCGAATCTGTGACAGGATTTTGATAATCAATAAAGGAGTACTTAAATTCGAGGGAAATACTAAAGAATTTAGAGATTCCAGAGAATTGGAGAATATCTTCAGGAGGGTTGTAGAGGATGAATAAGATTTTTGTATTATGTTTAAAAGAATTGAAAGAACATTTTATACAAAATAAAAGGATAATTATCAGCTTTTTGATATTAATATTTGCTTTCTCGCCCATTGTTTTCGGTATTTCGAGTCAAGATAATCCCATAATCTTAAAGATTCTCGCACTCATATTCTCTCTCTTGCCTGTGCAGCTGGGTATCATCTTTGCACTTCCTGTTATGATAGAGAGTTTCTACAGAGAGAAAATTAATGGGAGCATAGAATATATGCTCGGTTATAATCTAAGTTTAAAAGAATTGTGGTTGGGGAAGACATTAGGACTTACAATAGGAAGTTATTTGATCTCCGTACTTTTGATCCTTATTTTTAATATTGCTTTATTGTATAAAAGTAACATCTTAATTCTACAATACTTCGGAGTTTTCGCCTATTTTAACCTTCTCATTTTAAGTCCTGTTGCTTTATTCTCTGTAATTGGTTTTTTCTCCATGCTTTATATGTTATTTAGAAATTATCAGATACCTCACTACATATTGTTCGCACTTGTCTTTTCCTCTTTTTTTCTTATAACAAAGTTGAAACCCAGATCACCCATGGTATTTGAGATTATTCTAATATGTGGCATAGCTATTTTGATAACTGCCTCATTCATAATTGCCCGTTTTATTACTCGAGAGAGAGTAATACTCTCTGCAGATTAAGGAGGAGAGGGCATGAGAGTATTTTTATGGCTTGTAATTCTGAGTATTATTGCTTGCTCTTCAAAGGGTAAAAAAGAAATTTCCCCAGAAGAGAGGACGGAAAAATATTTTTTCACGCAGGTCGAGAGGATAGATTCAATCGCCAGGGTGTTAGAGGAATTTAAAAAAAGCGAAGCCGGGCCATTTTCTGCACACAAATACCAGATGCAGTTAGCCAGATATGGCGAAAGGGTCAGGAATGAATTACTGCCAGAGATTAAAGAAACGATTGATTCTTTAGAAAAAATAAATATTACTCCTGTTCAAAAAAAAGATTATCTTAACTATTTAAAACTTTTACATGAAATTTATCAATTAAAATCTGAATTCTCTTTGACCCCAGAACAGGAAGAGAAACTGAGAAGACTTAATATTGCAAAAGAAACTTTATGGTTAAAAATTAAAGGAGGCAAATATGAACAGAGTAGAAGCCATTGAACTGGTCAAAAAATACGTTAAAAAGAAAAATCTTGTAAAACATATGATAGCTACAGGAGCCTGTATGAAGATCCTTGCTGAAAAGTTAGATCAAGACCCCAATAGATGGGAATTGGCGGGAATTTTGCACGATATTGATTATGAAGAAACCCGGGAAAAACCCGAAATGCACGGAATTAAAAGTGTGGAAATGCTTAAGGGAATAGGCTTCAATGATGAAGAGATTTTGAATGCGATACTTGCTCACTGTGAAAAGAAAGAGAGAGAAACATTAATGGAAAAGGCAATATATGCAGTTGATCCCACTACAGGCTTTATTGTTGCCTGTGCCTTAATGCACCCTTTGAAATCTCTAGATGGACTTGATCTTGATTTTATGAAAAGAAGATTCAAGGAAAAAAGGTTCGCTGCAGGTGCTTCTAGAGAGCAGATGAAGAGCTGTGAAACACTGGAGCTTAGTCTGGATGAATTTTTAACTCTTTGTCTAGAAGGTATGAAAAGTGTTAAGAAAGAGCTGGGGCTTTAATGCTATTTATTCTACTATTAGCATTATCTTTTCCTTTATCCTATAAGCAAGCTATCAACTATCTTGCGCAGGGGGAGCTTAAGAAGGCCGACAGTTTGTTTAAGGTAGCAATTTTTGAGGCAGAAGAGTCTGAAAAAAATGATATTTTTCTGCATCTAGAATTACTCATCGTATATGGAAAAAATCCAGATATTATTAAAAATTATGGTAAAATTGAAAGTGCTTTCCTGGATAAGGACTACCAGAGGGCGCTTAAAGAATGGGAAAATACTCCGCAGGATTTTAGAAAAACTCCTCCAGGATTATACTTGAATGCCATCTTAATTGAAATAACAGGGGATTACTTAAATTCGGCCAAAGTCTTTGAGGAAATTGGAAAACAAAGTGACCCTGTTTTCACGCCAATCTCTCTATTGAAAGCAGCATTGATTCACAAAAAAAATTTAAAAAATAAAGATAAAGGGGAGCAGTTACTTATTGAGTTGATTACTAAATATCCTCAATCTCCTTATGCTGATATCGCAAGAGGATATTTGGAAGAAGATAAAAGTATTAAAAGTAATTAAAATAAGGTCAAAAAACTCCACAAATTCTGGCGTTCAAATACGAGAAAGTTCATAAAAATTAAAATATAGGCTAAATATTGCTATATTCCTTTATTTCCCTTAAAATTTTTACGTGAGCTTTTTACGACCTGGAATAAAAGATATTATTGATATAATACTGATATTTCTCATTATTTATGAAATTTTAAAGCTTTTCAAAGGAACACGGGCTGTATTTATTCTACTTGGTATAGTTACAATTATTCTCTTTTCACTTCTCTCTGTTTTTATGAATCTCCGAGGTCTTAACTGGCTAATTTCTGCCTTCGCTAAGGTCGGATTCCTGGCTTTAATAATTATATTCCAGCCTGAAATAAGAAGGGGTCTTGCTTTACTTGGTAAAAATCCAATTATCAAATTTGTGAGGAGACTAGAAAGAAGCAATATTCAAGAATTGCTACGGTCTGTGTCTGCACTTAGGCAGAGAGGGTTGGGGGCAATCATAGTCCTCGAAGGTTCTATGAAACTTGATGAGTACATCGAAGAGTCTGGTGTGAAATTAAAGGCCGAGTTACAGGCTCCATTACTTGTGTCTATTTTTGTTCCCCAATCTCCTTTGCATGACGGTGCTGTTATTGTCAGAGGCAGATGTATAATAGCTGCAAGGGTCATTCTTCCACTTTCCCAGATTGGCCAGATTGAAAGTAGTCTCGGCACCAGACATCGTGCTGCTCTGGGGATTTCAGAGCAAACTGACGCTATCGCTATAGTAATTTCGGAAGAAAGAAGATCTGTAAGATTAGCCCATAAAGGAACATTAACTGGACCGTTAACACTGGAAGAGCTTTCCGATATATTAGGAGAACTTATTGCAGAAGGAGAGGAAGGTGAGGGTATCATTACGTAAGATTTTTCTTGAAAATGCTGCTATAAAACTAATCGCTCTCTTAATTTCAGTGGTTGTATGGTTTAACGCCGTAACAGAAGATACCTATGTAATAACAAAAGAAGTTCCAGTTGAATACATCAATTTTAATAAAGATTCTCTCTTTCTTCTTGTGTCCCCACCTCAGAAGGTAAAAATTATACTTCGTGGTAAGGGAAAGTCTCTTTTAAAATTAAATTTTAAAAAAATAAGAATTTTTAAAGACCTTGGGAATTTACGGGTTGGAATTGATACTGTTTACTTCCGCCCAGAAGATATTATTTTATCCCCTGAAAAAGTAGAAATTATTGCTGTCCGCCCTCACCAATACCGGGTGTTGGTTGACAAGATTCGATGGAGGAGGGCAGTAGTCAAAGCTGGAAAAATAATAAACAATCTTGACGATCTAATCATCAAAAGAGTTAGAGTTACTACCAGATATGTTAAGGTGTTCGGTCCTACATCCATAATAAGGAAGATTGGAACAGTGTATACTCAGGATATTGTTATAAACGAATTTCCTCCAGAATCACTTAAAGTTGCCCTTAGTGTACCCGATACAATTGTGAGATTGGAACCCGAGAATATTATTGTGGTCATCAATGGAGAAAAATTACAAAGGGATACTTTGACTGTTTACCACTTTAATATTGCCAAGCCTCCCGGGAGAAAAGTGGATATACTCACAGACTCTTTAGTAATCACATTTTTGCATTTGAAAGATATTAAATTGACACCTAAGGATGTGAGGGTATACATCGAAGCTGATACTTTAGCCCCAGGTTTATATGGAGTAAAACCAATAATAAAGACCAAATCAGGGGTTAAAATTGTTTCAATTGAACCCAAGGAAATCCAGATCAGGATTTTGCCTTAGAGCCCTTACTTCTACAATCTTTACAGAATCCGTAAATGCTCAACACGATAGAATCCACATTGAATTCAAGCTTATTAGCTATTGCCCTCAATCTTCTCTCATGTTCCTCATCGAGTTTAAATTCCTCGATTTTACCACATCCAAGGCATATTAAGTGATAATGGTGTTTGTGACCAATGATATGTTCAAAGAGCTTCTTCCCTTTGCCAAAATCGTACTCCCTCACCACTCCCAAATCTACCAGAATATTTAGCGTCCTATAAACTGTGGCTCTGGAAACCTTATATCTTTTTTTAAGCATATAGAACAATTCTTCAGCAGTGAAGTGGGAATGCAAGGATAGTATCTTCTTTAAAATCTTTTCCCGGGTACTGGTGTATTTATACCCCTTTCCCTTCAATAATTTTTTTACTTCTTCTAGCTCTTTTTTATTAATCAAATCATTCCTCCATCTATAATAAAAACCTGGCCATTAACAAATTTTGCATCCGAAGAAATTAAAAATTTAACAAATTTGGCTACATCATCAGGTGTACCGAACTGTCTGAGAGCAATTTTCTTGAGATAATCCTGTTGTATTTCATCAGGAATCTTTTCAGTCATAGAAGTTTGTATAAATCCAGGTGCTATGGCGAGGACTCTTATTCCTCTTGAACCTACTTCTTTCGCTAATGACTTGGTAAAAGCTATTACCCCGGCCTTGCTGGCAGCATAATTAGTTTGCCCTGGATTTCCAGTAATTCCCACGACGGAAGCTACATTCAGTATCACCCCCTTTCTTTGCTTCATCATTATAGGTAATACAGCGTGTGAGAAATTTATGGTACCTAAAAGATTTACTTTTATTACATACTCCCAATCCTCCTGTTTCATGCGGATAAACAACTTATCCTTTGTTACGCCGGCGTTGTTTATAAGAACAGATATAGTTTGATATTTATTGATAATTTCAACAACTGTATTTCTGACCTCTTGGTAATTAGAGACATCACAGATAAAATAATCAGAGAGAAATCCCTCTTTTTCTAATAAACTCTTATTCTCCACTAATTTTTCCCTATTTCTCGAAATCATAAGGACGCGGTATCCGCTTCTGGCCAGTTCAAATGTAATTGCCTTTCCAATACCTCTGCTTGCACCTGTTATTATTGCTATTTCATGCTGCATTTCTAAACTCCTTTTTAGAATAAATGTGAGCCATTCTTAAAGGTTCTGGAAGTCTGTATTTTGTTGTATACTTCATCACAATTTCAATAGATGAAAGTAAATCTATTAGATGACCTGGGGACACATAAACAGGTTTTACTGAGGCTCTTGTTCTTAGCACTGCACCAATGATTTCCCCGCTTTCGGAATATATATATCTAAAAGAGCCTTTAGTAGATTCAGGTAACTCAAAGGACCCTATAAGGGGATTTTTTGCAACTCCAATGGTGGGCTTTTTAGTTAGGAGTCCCATGTGAGAAGCAAGGCCTATACCACGGGGATGAGCAATCCCCTGGCCATCAACTAGGAGTACTGTGGGTTTCACAGTTAGTTTCCTGAAAGCACGGTAAAGAAATGGTAATTCTCGGAAGGATAAAAAAGTTGGAATGTAAGGAAAATCAACTTTAGCCGAATAGCAAGAGACCTCAATAATTTTAAATTCAGAATTCATAACTACAATACATCCTACTGCAATTTTGCCCTTGTAAGAGACATCACACCCGCCTACATACTCAACTGTTGAACGTAACCGTCTCAATTGAATTTTTTTTTGTATAAGTTCCTGCAATTTCCTAAGTTTTTTCACGTTTAAGTTCTTCTTCATAGAGGTCCCTGAGTTTATCTTCCTCTACCAGCAGTTCTTCTCCAGTTTCCATGTCTCTCACCCTTACTTTGCCTCGATTAATTTCTTCTTCACCAACAATTACAGCCTTCACTGCGCCAATCCTGTCAGCAATTTTCATCTGTGCCTTGAGGCTTTTAATCTCATATGACATATCTGCAGGAACACCCATATTACGAATTTTTCTCAAAAGTCCTATACCGTAACCTCTAGCAAAGTCACCTACCGTCGCTACAAAATAGAATGGGCCTTTGATTCTGGGTATATTGCCAAGAGCAACAATAACCCTATCAAAACCCATTGCAAAACCAACGGCAGGAGTTGCTGGACCACCAAGATCTTCCACGAGAGTGTCATACCTACCACCGCCGATGAGAGCATCTTGGGTACCAATTTCTTTAAGTTTTATTTCAAAGGCAGTGTGGGTATAATAGTCAAGTCCTCTAACAAGACGAGGATTAACTACAAAATCTACACCCCACTTTTTAAGATATTTTTGTACTTCTTCAAAATACCGGTATGAATCTTCTAACAAGAACTCTAAGATAGTTGGAGCATTCTGCAATTTTGGCCCGTCTGTCTTACAATCAAGGATTCTTAATGGATTTGTTTCCTTTCTACGCTGACAATCCTCACAGAGGGTTATTTCACCCTGTGTCTCCATTTCTCCTATATAATCAAGTAGTGCACGTTTATACGCCTCTCTTTCATCTTTAGTGCCTATGGAGTTAATCTCCACAATGAAGTTCTCAAGGCCGAATTCCTGAAGTAATCTTGCTCCAAGCTCAATAACCTCTGCATCTATAAGCGGGTCTTTCATACCGATGGCTTCCACGCCTATTTGCCAGAATTCTCTGTACCTACCCTTCTGCGGACGCTCAGCTCGAAACATATTCATAAAGTAAGCAATCTTCGCCGGGGGTATAAGGCGATTTTCGAGAAAAGCTCGAATTACCGGTGCTGTTCCCTCTGGACGCAAAGTAAGATCTCTTCCACCTCTATCCTGAAATCTGAACATCTCCTTTTCCACTATGTCGGTGGTTTCGCCTATGGTTCTGGTAAACAGCTGGGTATATTCAAAAGTAGGTGTGACAATAAATCTGTATCCGTAAGTCTTTAATATTTTAAAAGCTTTTTCTAATAATCTCTCCCGGAAAGCATATTCATCCGGGAGAATATCTCTTGTACCTCTGGGTTTTTGAATTCTTTTACTCATTTTATCAGCACCACCTTCCTTATTTTATTTAGTACTTCAATAAAATAAATACCTTTGTTTAAATCTCCTATAAAAATAGACCTTCTATTAAGTCCTTTGGTTAGATAAATTCTTTTTCGACTTCTTATTCTACCAGAAATATCCAATACTCTTATAGTTATCCACTTATTATTGCTTGAGATTGCATCTATGTAAAGTGTTCCAGATGTTATCACGGGGCTTAAAGAAACAAATCTATCCCTGAAATTAAAAGCCTTATCGTACACATTAGCAGCAGGGTAGGCATTATACACAATGATATTGTCAATATAAACGCCTCCTCCCACTTGGTTATCATTATCCGATTCAAATATCAATCTTATATTGGTTTTTTCTCCTGCATCCAGGAAATTCAGAGGATATTGAACTTTTACCCACCTGGAGCCGATATTGTAAATAGAATCCAGAGCTCCACCCGAACCTATAAAATCTACAGTACGCCAAATTTGTTCGTCTTTTACCTCTACGTATAAACCATCCGTTCCATAAGTGGGATATTCATAGTATACCCAAAACTCAAGAATAGGGGAATTTCCGACGGTAAACTCCTGTGAAGTAATTGTATCATGTGAGTTATCTGTGTAAAAACTATCGGATGCACAATGTAGGGAGTAAGCCCCTTCAAACCTTCTAATTGTCGATACAGACCAATCTCCCGTATTTACCCACTTCAGTAATCCCCCTTCAAAATTCTCTTTAAACGCAGAGTCTACCCCGAAAAGTGAAAGAATAAAGTTTTTGGTAATGCTATCTCCATAGGTAAGGGTAATATTTAAATAAGATAACTCTGAAGAATCGGAGCATGAATAGGAAACCGTTACTGTCTCAATTTCATAGGGTTCTATGTTTGAAATCAAGGAGTCAAATGCATTAATGCTAAGAATTCCGGGACTTAAGGAACTAACTGAAATACCCACATTTTCTGTTGACATTAAGCCCAGGTTGATAAAGACAACTCCCAATTCCCCGGATGGCTTTTTAAAAGTCGAATGAAGTTCAATTTGAGGGCTAACCACGTTTATCATTTCTGTTTTACTGAGATAGTGAGATTTAACTTTCAGCATGAATGAATGGTTCGTGGGAAAGAGTTCAGATATATATACTTTACTGGAGCAGATCCTGACCTCACCGGGGTCAAATAAAATTGGTATTATGGTGTCCAAAATATTTACCATAGTGTCAGCTGTAGAATGGATTAATAAAGTATCCACTATGATAGAATCGAGCTTATTTGCAATCTTAAAAAATACAATAGCACTATCTCCTGGTGATATGTATTCATCCCTACTGGCTATATCTCTAACCCAGATGGAGTCTATCTCCAAGGTATCTTCACTTTTTTTATAAAGCACAATCTGTTTCGGTTTAATATTGTAATATCTAACTGTCAAAATAAGTGAGTCTGGAAGATCAGCCGCAAGTTTAAAATATGCATTTCCATTAAGGTCGGTAACCGATTTGCTGTAAAGGGAGTCCATCCACAGGGTACAGATTGCGTCTTTAACTGGAATAAGGTTGCTTGTAACTTCAATTTTGAAACCTGCAGAATCAGTATAATAGGGTGGAGCAGTTATTTCAAAAGTATCAGGAATAAGGGTCCAGATTGGCATTGCAGGGTCGCCCATTAAGTTTATTTCATATTCAACCCATCTAAAAACATTGAGATCCTGTGCATAAGGTACAAAATCCGCCTTTGATTTGCTCAATACTATACCGATTTCTTTATTTTTATCTTCAAACATATGTTTAAAGAACTGATCGTCAAGTTTGTCGGAATATCCGAAACCGGGATTCCCCGGGGATCCCCATCCATATCGTGAATTAGCGATAATAGCAACACCACCTCCTGAGCGGGAGTTAATAAAATGTTCAGCTATGCAGTCAAAATCAAAGGCCCCAACCCAGCATCCGATTGAGTAGAGAATGCTGTATCGAGAACCATTGGATAGATTATCCATATCCGTTCTTGATAAATAGGTCTGAACAGGATCGCTATTATTAAGCCACATACCCGAATACCAGCCATGACCATCGTGATTTATTATGTGTCTCCCCTGATTCAGAGCTGTCATCACATTAGAATGTGTCTCGTTTCCCAGAGTCTCGTACAACTTTTCGACCGAAATATAATGAGGGATATACAGTGAATCTATTCGATCTTTATGCACCCCCGCATCGGTGAAGGGGTCCTGCCACAATACCATTCCAAGAAATAAGTAATGGTCGATATAATCGAGAGTTGGTTCCTTTTCATAATTGAGGATTTTATTTACAAAATTCTGCACATCCTGCCTGTTATGCACAGGAATTCTCCCAACGAAAACGTCCGGGTACATATCAATTGAGTCCTCCAGCTCGCCGAATATCCCATCTCCATCCCTGTCCCAATCTCCATCCATGTCCGAAAAGTATAGGTCTGCTCTAATATCATTTTCCTCCGGGTGAAAACCAGCTTCACAGTCCATAGCAAATGCAATCCTAGAAGGTACAATTCCTTCATCGCCCCCCAGTACTACAAAAATCATAAGAGTATCTTTGTAATTTGCTTTTATATAATTACGGAGTTTCTCCGCTGCATCTCTGCCGGAATAATTTGACTCTATATATTCAAGAGTTACAATTTTTGCCCTCATACCACATTGTTCACGCCACCTTCTGAGAGGCTCAAAATACGATTTAAGACTGTCTGGAGTCACTATAATATACAATGGAGCTGTACTTCCTACATCAAAGTCCAGATTTTCAACAAGTTTGCATGAAATATTTTTTTCTGATTTTACAGGGGTATAATTTATATTCATCATTATCTTCTTAATAATGATAATTAAATTTTTTATAGGATTGTATTGTAATGAGTAAATCTTGAGTTCCAGCAGAGAAGTATTTTTACCTGATTTTACTCTAATTACTTTCACAGGAGTTTTTGGATAAAACTTATCAACCTCGTATACTGAAGAATTCATGGGGTAAATATCCTTATGTTTCAGAGGTAAGGAAAGAATAGCAGGCTTTGGTTGTGGTTCAATTGTATTATTAAGATGAAGGGTTTCTGCTTCCAACACTTCAAAATCCACCTTGTTTAGAGGTCCATCCAAAATATATGTTTTTACATAGGAGGGAAGAGCAGGGTAGCCCGGTTCTTCTGCAAAAATTCCCTCATGAACCAGAATCTTTACCAGTCCTGACTCAACTTTATAAAAATGGGGCTCCGGTAGATCCACAATTTCAGCTTTCAGAAAGGACAGGGAAAAAATAACTAAGTATTTGAAGAACATGTTTTTATTATAAAGCTTCAGGTTCGGTTTTACAAATTGTATAGTTACAACATACTGATTACCAATAGATTACAAGCAATTTATTGCTATGTACTAAAGTTTGATCTTCTAAGGATTACTTATGCTTTGACACTACTATATGTTGGCTTTATAAAATATAAAAGAAGGGGGTATAATGAAGCTTATATTCTTTGCATTATTCACCATCAGCGTGGGGCTAAACCAAAGAGGAACATTCTATAGAAAAGACATTAATACCCAGGGTTCTGAAACCGGGTTTAAGGACATTGTGGATTCTATTTACTACCACTCGATCTTTCAGGATGGATTCCTGTATTATTATCCCTACCATCCAATAGAAGTAGCAACACGATTTACCCCTTCGCAGTATCCAGTGAGAGTGGATTCTGTTTCCTTAATTATTTTCATTTCAAATGCATTTCCTCAAGTTCCTGACACAATAAGAATTTATTCTGATAATTATGGTGTTCCCGGAACACTTTTAACAGAGGTGACGTATACTAAGACAATATCGGGAACGGATGCCTACGAAGTGATTATAACACTTTCCTCTCCTCCTGAAATTGATACAGGGGATTTCTGGATAAGCTACACAAGTTGTGTCTACGGTGCAGATTCTCTCTTCGTTGTTTCTGACACCACCACAAATGCAGATCCTACAAGAAACAGGTACTTTGATGGTTCTACATGGCAGGGATTTGATAAAGATTGGGGTATTCTTGCTTTTGTAACCTATATCGAGACGGGGACTCCCGACATAATAGCAACACCTAATCCACTCTATATAGACCTTACAAGCAAAGAAGTTCAATGCTCTCAATTTTCCTATGATATAATTTTACCTAAGATAGAGCCAGAATTAATGACAGAGAGCAAAACTGCAAAGGAATCTCTCATACCAGTGACAATTTCGCTAAAGAAAAAGTTAAATTACCGTTATTTAAAGGAAAAATTTTCCATTTTTCCCCCTTTACGAAGACGACATGAAGTGGCTAAAATCTTGAAAGAGTTCGCTCAGGAGGAACAGAAATCCCTTCTTCGGTACTTGAAGGATCTTGAAATTCAGGGTAAGGTGCGGAATATTAAAACATTTTGGATAAATAATTCTGTGTCCTGTGAAATTGCCCCAGAAGAACTTGAAAAAATAGCTGATAGAGAAGATGTGGGTTATATATTTAAAAACAAAAAACTCACGCTCTTCGGTACGAAAGATTTAAACTCTCAAATAATTGAATTTGAATCTGCTGAAAAAGATAAAGCTATTGTCTGGAACATTCTTGCAATTAATGCAGATAGTGTATGGAGCCTAGGATACACTGGATCAGGAGTGCTCGTTGCACATCTTGATACTGGTGTAAATTATAACCATTACGATTTACAGGATCATATGTGGGATGGTGGACGTGCTTATCCAAATCATGGATATGACTTTGGTAACAATGATAATGATCCCATGGACGTTAATGGTCATGGTACTCACACCGCAGGGACTATCGCCGGTGATGGAACCGCAGGAACACGAACAGGTGTAGCACCGGATGCCATAATAATGGCGTTAAAAATCTTCGATGATGCTGGGAATGGAGACAACACTATGATGGGTCAGGCAGTTCAATTCGCGCTTGACCATGATGCCGATCTTCTTTCCATGTCTGCAGGATTTCCTAATCCCAATGATTATATTAAAGACTGGTCTCGACAAACGGCGGGAAATCTTTATGCTGCCGGAATTCCATGGATTGTTGCTGCAGGTAACGGAGATTTATATGATTCAGAAGGAGATGGGGATTACCATTATACACTTCCTCAAGATATATATTCACCAGCAGATGTTCCTCCCCCCTGGAACCCACGGGATGGGAATGGTAACTATGGTGGAGGCGAAAACGCGGTAATTGCTGTCGGTGCCCTGAATCAGGATAGTTCAAGGGCTAGTTTCTCCAGTTATGGACCCACAGAATGGAATACTACCAATTACAGCGACTATCCATATCCTCCCGGTCTTATGAAACCTGATATCGCTGCTCCTGGAGGTATACCTGGCATAACTTCCTTAGATTATAGCACTAACAATGGATATGTGAGTGGGTGGACCGGGACTTCCATGGCATGTCCTCATGTGGCTGGTGTTGTAGCTCTAATGCTTCAAAAAAACCCCGATTTACCAATCGCAATGATCGATAGTATCCTAGAAACTACGGCCTACGATCTTGGAACTTCTGGCAAAGATAACTATTACGGAAGTGGGATGCTGGACGCTCTTGCAGCAGTGAATGCTACACCCCAACATTCTAATTTTGTAACTGGAAGCTTTTATGTGATAAACAACGGTACCGCTACACTAAGTGTAAATAACATTGAAAAACACAGAGTATGGATTGTTAATGTATCACCTAAGACATTCTCCTTGGCACCTGGTGATACCCAGATCGTTTCAGTTACTGTAGATACCACTCTTATAAATTCAATATATGAAGATACTCTTCTCATATACTCCAATGATCCGGATGAAAACCCTTATAGTGAAAGAGTAATCCTGGTCACGTCTCCTATATTTGAGGAACAAAGAGATACTGGAAACTCAACCGACATTAAAATTGTTGCTAAAATTGTACACCTTAATGGTAGGGAAATTACATTTACATTACCAGAGAGCGGCTTCACCACATTGGAATTATTTAATGTTGAAGGTAGAAGAATAAAAATTATTGTTCACGAATTTATGAATGCTGGCCAGCGTAAAGTAACAATTCCTGGTAATCTGAAAAGTGGTGTTTATTTCTTAAGAATAAAACAGAAAAGTTTCTCAGAGATTTCTCGTATTATAATCTTGTAAACTAAAAAGAGTAGGGGAGTATTATCCCCCTAACGTATTCTAACCCATTTCCTTTTGTCATCATGGTTGAGCATTTTTAGCAATTCATAGGTTTTTTGATCATGTCTATATCCTGATGCATATGGAATTTCAGTATTAAATCCCAGTTTCCTGGAAAGGGCTAGCATAAAAAGCTCTCTAATGTATTTACCAATAATACTAGCAAGCATTATGGGTAAATACATTTCGTCTCCATTTAAAAGAAAATACACATGATGTCTTCCATTAAGAAGATATTCTGAGTATACTCTTCTTTCTTTAATTATTTTAAAATTTATATTTAGAGTCTTAAAAAAGCGAGAATAATGCTCTGTTCCTCCAATTTTCCCGCATAATACATGATGTTTATCCTCATAAGTTAATTGCTTTGCTACTTCCATGAAACCCTTAAAATCGACTATAGATTTATTATTAAACTGCTCTATCTCCCTATTAAATCTATCCGACATGATTACATTGATTTTAACATCCTTAAAAAAGAATCCTGCTTTCTTCCAATAATTTGAAAATTCAGTTTTAGTCAATTTATCTTGAAAAGTTGGAATTTTGAAATCCTTAAGATTATATTCCTGGATATTAATCTCATTTATAGAAATTAAGTCCAGTAGTTCTTGAAATGTCTTAGCTTTTATGTCCATAATGTCTAAAAGCTCGAAAACAATCTGTTCTCCTCTTTTGTAAGAGTGACCACTGCGATTAAAAATATATTTGCTATCTTTTAACGTAAACGGCGTTTTAAATTGAGCAACTTCTGTCTCGATAAGTGGATCTTCACCTTCTAATTCAATCTTAATCCCGGTTACGATTAGTGGACCTAAAAGAGGTCCATAGCCATTTTCATCAATACCTATAATTTTCAATTTATTACGGAAAAATTCGTACATATTTGATATTATAAACTTCTTGCTTTATAAAATACATCAATATGAATATTGGTATCACGGGGGCCTCCGGCTTTATTGGTCGGCATCTTGTGTATCTACTTACAGCGTCTGGTCATAATGTAAAAATATTACGTAGAAAAGATAGCAGAGTACTACAAATTCAGGATAGTGAAAAAAATAAAGTTGTATACGGAGATTATCTAAATCCAGATTTACTTAAAAATTTTGTTAGTGAATTGGATTACCTGATACACTGTGGAGGGGTTATTAAAGCCGTACGCAAAGAAGATTTTATCAAAGGAAATTTTATTTCAACACGAAATCTAGTAGATGCAATCAATAAGTACAATGAATCCTTGAAAAGGTTTATTTTTCTCAGCTCTCAATCAGCCCAAGGTCCATCAATTGATAAAAATAATTTAAGAAAAGAGGATGACCCACCGGAGCCAGTAAGCTGGTATGGGAAAAGCAAGTTAATGGCCGAAAATTATATTATCAATCACCTTGAAGTTCCCTATACGATTTTCCGTCCCTCCAGTGTTTATGGAGAGGGAGACAGAGAAACAGCAAGATTTTTTAAATATGCAAAAGCCGGACTATTTCCTATTCCTGCCGGTGAAAAATACATCAACTTGATATATGTCAAAGACCTTATAGATATAATAGTTAAATCCTTACAATCAGAAGTTGCAGAGTATAAAATCTACTTTGTAGCTGATGGCATAAATTACAGCTTGAGCGAAATAGCCGAATTCCTTAAGACTTTGTTAAAGAAAAAATATTTTATAACAGTGAAAATGCCTTTAATTTTTATGGTCCCTGTATTTTCTATAACGGAACTTTTTTCCAGATTAATTAAAAAAGCCACGATGTTAAATATGGATAAACTGAAGGAACTAAGAGAAAAATACTGGCTGGGCAGTACCGAAAAAATAGAAAAAGAATTAGGTTTCAAGCCCCAATATGATGTTTTTCGGGGTTTTCCCGTGGTTTACAAATGGTATAAAGAGAATCAGTGGTTTTAAATTAAAATTACCTCCCCTTTACCTTTAATGACTTCACCGATTACAAAAAACTTTTCTCCTCTTTCCCTTAAAAATGTTTCCATATCCCCTAAAGCATTTTTATCTATTATTATGATAAATCCAATCCCCATATTAAAAACATTGTACATTTCTTCTTCCGGGATTTTTCCCCATTCCGCAAGCTTATTAAATATAGGCGACATTTCCCAGCTCTCTCTATTTAATACTGCATTGACTTCCTGGTTTAAGACCCTTCTTAGGTTACCGGGAATCCCTCCACCTGTGATATGAGCCGCTCCATGAATCTCAAAATTCTGGAAAATATCGCTCATGAGGTTAGAATAAAGTTTTGTAGGCGCCAATAGGATCTCCTTAAGCGTTCTATTATCTATTCTTACTTCCGGGGAAAGATTTAACTCGTTGACTATTTTTCTTACAAGTGAATACCCATTACTATGGAGTCCAGTGGAAGGAAAACCTATAAGTATATTACCAATTTTCACCTTTTCTGGGCAGGGAATTTTGCCTTTTTCCTGGATGCCTACTACAAAACCTGCAACATCGAATCTGCTATTCAAAAGGAGTCCCGGAAGTTCAGCAGTCTCACCTCCAATGAGAACACAGCCGGCCTCTTCACATGCATTAACTATACTCTTGAGTACTTTTTGGGCAATCTCAAGTTGAAGCTTTGAAGTGGCATAATAGTCTAAGAAAAAAAGCGGTCTTGCCCCGGTTGTCGCTATATCATTAACGCACATTCCCACGAGATCATAGCCCAGGAAATCTAAATAATTCCATTCAAGTGCGAGATCTATTTTGGTTCCTATACCATCTGTAGACATAAGCAGAATAGGATTCTTATAGTTTTTTATTATGTCGAGAATTTCTATTTCAGCAGCAAAGGGCCCTATATTTTTTTCGCCTCTCTTGTTTATTTTTTTGATAAATTCGACTAATTTTTCTGCATGAGATATATTAACGCCCGAATCTTTGTATAACATTTATTTTTTTGATTGGGCTATGATTTCTTTCAATCTTTCAATAAATTTATCTGCTTCTTCGAAGGTATTGTATAGGTAGAAGCTAGCCCGTGCCGTTCCTCTAATCCCAAAGAATTCATGTAGTGGTTGAGCACAATGACACCCAGTGCGAATTGCTATTCCCTTTTCGTTCATAGCAATTCCCACCAGATCCGGGGAAATTCCTTCTACTATAAAAGAAATTACACCAATTCGTTCCTCGGGTCCGAATAATTTGACTTCCTCTATCTCTTTTAGCTTATTAATGGTATACTTTGCAAGTGCTTTCTCATGCTCGAAAATACAATCCATCCCTATATTTCGAAGATACTCTATTGCAGCTTTGAGACCTATACTTCCTGCAATATTAGATGTCCCAGCTTCAAATTTCCAAGGAAGATCATTCCAGCTGGCTCCCTCAATTTTGACCTGTTTTATCATATCTCCCCCTCGAAGAAAAGGATCCATCTCCTCAAGTAATTCTTTTTTCCCATATAATACACCAATACCTGTAGGCCCTAACATTTTGTGTCCAGAAAAAGCCATAAAATCACAATCTATCTCCTGGACATCAAGTTTCAGATGGGGTGCGCTTTGAGCAGCATCTATCAAAACTAAAGCACCTACATCATGAGCAAGTTTTATAATCTCTTTTACAGGATTAATAACACCAAGTACATTGGACACATGAGCCACTGAGACGAGTTTGGTATTGGAAGACAAAAGAGAACGATAATGTTCCAAATCAAGGGTGCCATCTGGTCTCAATTTTATATAATGAAGTTTTATGCCGTAAAGTTCTTTCAGCATTTGCCAGGGAACCATGTTTGAGTGATGCTCCATCAATGTAATTATGATTTCATCGCCTGGCTTAAGTCTACGAAGGCCAAGAGAATAAGCAACAAGGTTAATAGCTTCTGTGGTGTTTCTGGTGAAAATTATTTCTTCCCAAGAACGTGCATTAATAAATTCTTCGACAGCCCTGTGTGCTTCTTCGTACATCTCTGTAGCCTCTTCACTCAGAGTATGCAATCCTCTGTGGATATTGGCATTATGTTTGGTATAGAAATCATACACCGCTTGAGCAACTTGCCAAGGTCTCTGGGATGTAGCAGCGTTATCGAGGTATATAAGTTTGTGTCCATTGATTTCCCTGTTGAGGATAGGGAAATCTTTTCTTATGCGGTCCACATCTATTTTACACATGGCAATAGGATAAATTAGGGTGATTGCACAGTCAACTTGAAAGATTAGAAAAGCAAGTGTAAAATAACCCCAATGCTAAAGCCACGAAAAAAAACCAGAGAAGTAAAAGTTAGAGATATCGGAATAGGGGGGAATAACTCAGTAAGAGTTCAATCTATGACTTCCACATCTACAGTTGACATAGATGCAACCTTGAGGCAGATAGAGGAATTATCCAACGCAGATTGTGAATTGATAAGAATAGCAATACCCGATAGAAAGTCTTTAGAAGCATTTAGAGAAATAAGAAAGCAGGTAGATGT
>Ga0190349_1000226_pt1 | contig 19463 bp, 17 predicted proteins | sample 48721378_MG_FD_179798 | JGI IMG/M metagenome (GOLD analysis project Ga0190349, IMG submission 179798) | Hydrothermal vent microbial mat bacterial communities from Southern Trench, Guaymas Basin, Mexico - 4872-13-7-8_MG | ecosystem: Environmental > Aquatic > Marine > Hydrothermal vents >...
GTTCTGCAGGAAATTTATACGCAATTGCCCATCTTGGGGCTTTTTCAGTGTAACCCAACTTTCTCTGGAGTTTAAAAGAGTTTACTTTAAGTACCATCCCATCAATATCAAAATCGAGTTCCTTTTTCTTTTCTTGCCATTCATCAATAAGGGGAAAAGCCTTCTCTATTCCCCTAACGACCTTTATAAATGGGCTAATTTTAAATCCTATCTCTCTTAGTTTACTAAGTGCCTCAAAGTGAGTTTTATATTTTTTGGGTATTTCTGCAATTGTATGGACAAAGATATCCAAACCTCTTTTTTCTACTATCCTCGGGTCAAGATTCTTAAGGGAACCTGCTGAAGCATTTCTAGGGTTGGCGAAAAGAGGTTCTCCCATTTTTTCTCTCTCTTTGTTCAATTTTTCAAACGAGGGCCTCGGCATAAAAACTTCTCCTCTTACTTCAATATCAAACAATTCTTTTTCATCCGTTAGTAATTTAAGAGGGATACTTTTAATTGCCCTAAGGTTGTTTGTTATCTCGTCACCTACAATCCCATTTCCCCTTGTTGAGCCTCTAAAAAATTTCCCTTTCCTATACTCAAGGCTAACAGCTACTCCATCGATTTTCAATTCTACTGCATACTCAATTTCCTCCTCACTTCCAAGAAATTTCTTTACTTTCCTATCAAAATCCTTCAGTTCATCCTCGCTGTATGTATTTTCAAGAGATAGCATCTTAATCCTATGTTCAACAGGGGGAAATTCTCCCGTATAGGCTTCACCGACTCTCTGTGTCGGTGAATCAGGGGTTATAAGTTCTGGATATTCTTTTTCTAATTTTTCCAGCTTCTTTACCAACTGATCATATTCATAGTCAGATATTACTGGATTATTTAATACATAATACCTATAGTCATGATATCTAATTTCTTCTCTTAGCCTTTCAATCTCTTTTCTTATACCTTCAGGTATCATTGCTCTCTCCAATTTTACATCAGTCCATCTGCCTCCTCAGGAACGTTGGTATGTCAAGATCTTCCTTTCTTTTATTTGCCAGAGAGGATTCTTCCTCCCCCTCATCGAATTCTCTGAGTTTTTTAATATCTGTCTCCAATCTAAAATCACTCGAAAATACTCTAAAATCTCTTACCTCTGATTCGTCTTCAATACCGGTAGCTACCAATGTTACTTTTATTTTCCCATTCATATTCTTGTCAAAAACAACACCAAACAACAGTTCAACATCTTCCCTCATAGAATGGTTAATTACATCCATTATTTCGTCAAGTTCCTGCATAACGAAGGTATCGGTATCAGCAGTAATGTTGACAAGGGCAGCCCTGGCAAGACTTACGTCCACTTCCTCCAATAGAGGTGAGCGAATCGCACTCTGAACTGCTTCCAATGCTCTATTCTCTCCTTCAGCTTCTCCAATTCCCATTAATGCTTTACCCCTCCTGACCATAACCTTCTTTAAGTCCCTGAAATCTCTGTTAATAAATCCTGGCCTTATGATGAGATCGGATATACCCTGAACTGCATTTGCAGGTATTTCAGCGGAAAGAGCTGACAAACTGTGAAAAACAGACATATTCTTATTTGCACTTAGCTTCTGATTTGGCAATATCAAGATTGTATCTACAACTCTTTTTAACTCTTCTATACCCTTTTCTGCAGTTTTCATTCTTGGTTTACCTTCAAATAAAAACGGTTTTGTAACAACTGCAACAGTCAAAATATCCTTTTCTCTAGCCAGGGAAGCAATGATAGGGGAAGCACCTGTTCCTGTTCCTCCACCCATTCCTGCAACTATAAAAAGCATATGTGCACCATCAATTGCATCCCGTAGACTATCAACATCTTCTTCTGCAGCCTTCTTTCCTATTTCAGGATCACCTCCTGCACCCTGGCCTCCTGTTAAGTTTTTCCCTATCTGTATTTTCTCTCTTGCCTTTGCTATACTAAGAGCCTGTGCATCAGTATTTATCGCCCAGTAATCAACACCTGCTACACCCATATCCATCATCTGGTTAACAACATTTCCTCCGCATCCACCAATTCCAAAAACTTTAATCTTCGCAGGCAACTTATCTGAATTTGAAATTCTGAACATATAATCCTCCTTTCAAAATTGTTCGTTAAACCACTTTTTCATTCTTTCAAGTATCCTCTGAAAAAATCTCTCACCTGCTACTTTTGTTGAAGATACTTCCCCTTTATGCTCAATGCCATATTTCACCAATCCAACAGATGTAGAGAATGCTGGATCCTGAACAATATCTCTAAGACCTTCGATACCTTTTTCAGGTGATCCTACTTTTACAGGAAGGTTAAACATTTCTTCTGTAACTTCCTGTATTCCTTTTAACTTTGCTGTTCCCCCAGTAAGAACAACGCCCGAAGATATCATCTCAGTGTTAAAATTTCTCTTTAGCTCATTATAAGCGAACTCAAGAATTTCTCTTGTGCGCATCTCTATAATATTTGTCACAATCTGTATAGAGACCTGTTTTTCCTTCCACCCTGCTGCACCACGTACAGGTACAAGAAAATTCTTATCCTTGAGAAGTTTCGATGAAGCTACACCATATTTTAGTTTTATTTCTTCTGCTACGTTTTTGGACGTCTTTAAACCTCTTGATAGATCAGAAGTTATATTTTCCCCCCCAAGACCAATAATACTTGTTCCACTCAGAGTTCCATTTGAAAAGACTGCCAGATCCGTCGTTCCTCCCCCCATATCTACTAATACTACACCCATTTCTTTCTCATCGGATTCCAGAATGGCATAGGAAGAGGCTAATGATTGAAGTACTATGTCGCATACCCTGTAACCCGCCTTCTCAACGCATTTAATAATATTTTTGGCTGAATTTAAAGCAGCTGTCACTATGTTAACTTTAGCCTCTAATTTTTTCCCAAACATACCGACAGGATTACTCGTTCTAACTTGATGATCAACAATAAACTCTCGCGAAATTGTATGAATTATTTCTCTATCGGATGGGAGAGAAATTGATTCTGCCTGAGCAATTACTCTATCGACATCTGACTTCTGAATCACATTATCATCACCTGTAACAGCAACAATGCCTGTTGATTCAATCGTTTTAATATGGCCCCCGGAAATACCTACAATTACCTCATTGGGCTGTACACCAGCTATTCTTTCTGCCTCTTCCATTGCTCTTTTTATTGACTCTGTTGTTTCATCCATATTAACAACGATTCCATTTTTTAGCCCAGAGGATCGGGATGTTCCCACTCCTTTAATTTCAATATTTCCAATACTTCCCTCCCTGGCGATCACAGTAGCGATTTTTGTCGTACCTATGTCAAGACCTACAATATAATCCCTATCCTTTATCAATTTTCACCTCCTCTCTATAAACTACCAATCCCTTAAACCTCATATCTATTTGACCTTTTGTATAACCTAAAGCCTTTAAGTCCTTTAGGATTTTTAATTTTTTTCTATAATTATCAACTCCCCAGAGAACCTTTAAACGACCAGTACTAGTTATTGGTCCCATTTTTGAAAGAATCAGTGTACCTTTAAAATTTCTTAATATTTCTAAAAGCCTTACTCCGTTCATTACATAATCTCTATCTCCTAAAAATTTCTGTATCCCTACTGTATCAGAGATAGGAAAGAATTTACACTCCAAATCAACTCCATATATGCGGTTATTCTCAACTAAATAACCAACTGGCTTCCTTTCGATTATGGATATCGCTAGCACTCCCCAGGGCAATTTTCTAATACCTATCCTATATACCCAATTGAGTTTTCTTATTCTTTTGGCTATTTCTGAAGATTTACATCTGTATAACTTTTTTGATTTTATACCTGCCTTCTTCAAGACCTCTTTCTTTCGATTGGTGCCAAGAACAACCACCTCTTTTAGGGGAATATAATTTGATGAGACTAATGCACCTACAATTACCAATAATAATAATACATACCTAAATCTAAACCTCTTTTTATTTGACAATCTTAACCTCCAGTTTTAAATCAACACCCGTCTCTTCATAAACCCTTTTCTTTATTAATTCTATCAGTGAGATGACATCATCCCCTGTAGCACTTCCATCATTCACTATGAAATTTGCGTGCTTCTTGCTAACAAGAGCACCACCGATTTTTGTTCCTACAAGTCCGCACTTCTTTATTAGCTTCCACGCCTTAATATCTCCATAATTCTTAAAAATTGAACCTGAAGATCTAAAATTCATAGGTTGTGATTCTTTCCTTTTTTTAAGGGCTTCCTCCATATTTTTTTTTATAATTAACCCATCCATTTTTCTGAGCCTTATTATTGCAGCGTATATAAACCTCTTCTCTACATTACTCCATCTGTACCCAAAACTATACTCAAAACCATCTTCACCCTGAACCTCAACCCTTTCAACGACATCACCAATTTCCTGGCCATATGCACCCGCATTCATTGCCAAAGCTCCACCCACTGTGCCTGGTATACCATACAATTTCTCAATACCACCCAATCCTCTTTCCTGGGAAACTTTTATGAGGTTATTAAGCAAATATCCCGCCTCTACCTCAATTTTTTCCGTTTTTATTGAAATATTTGTTAACCTATCCATTCTTACTACAATACCTCTAAAACCTCTCTCAGAAAATATAATATTACTACCCTTCCCCATAATAAGATAAGGGATATCTTTCTCTTTTATGTAGGTGATAATTTTTTGTAGATCTTCTTTGTCCTTTGGAAACATCAATGCATCCACAGGGCCACCAACTCCCATAGTAGTCCATTTTCTCATTTTTTCATTTTTCAAAATCTCACCTTTTATTTTTAACATAATCTGCGATTTTCTCCCCTACTCTATTAATGTTCCCTGCACCCATAGTTATTATCATATCGCCTGGCTTTAGTTCATCTGCCAATTCTTTATAGATATCATCCATATTCTCAATGTAACGAACATTTTTATGACCGTATCCCTTTATTGCATCTGAAATTATCTTACCAGTAATACCTGGTATCCTTTCCTCTCTCGAGGGATATATATCTGTTATATACACAAGATCTGCATCAAAAAACGCCTTACCAAATCTATCTTTCAATAAAATTGTCCTGGAGAATAAATGAGGCTGAAATATTGCAATTATCCTTCCTTTCCATCCTTCCCTTGCAGTCTTGAGTACGCTCTCAATTTCTCTGGGATGGTGAGCATAATCATCTACGATTAAAAATTCCTCTGTTTTAGCCTTTATTTCAAATCTCCTTATCACTCCTTCAAAGTGTTCTATAGCATTCTTTACTTTATCAAAGGAAAAACCTAATTCTAAACCCACACCTATGGCTGCCACAGCATTTAACACATTATGTATACCCGGAACATTCAGCTTTACTCTACCAAACTTTGTACCATTTCCCTGAAAAAGAAAGGAATAATAAAATCCGTCTCTTTTTAGCTCCAAGCCTTTTATATCTGCCTCAAGCGAAAGACCATACGTAACCACTCTTTTCTCAATTAAATTCCTGATAAATATTGCGTTTTTATCCTCATAACAGAGATAAACAGTTCCAAAGAAAGGTACCCTATTAGCAAAATCAATAAATGCATTTTTTATATCCTTAATATCAATATATCTATCAAGATGCTCTTCATCTATACTCGTAATTATAGAGATAGTTGGAAACAACTTAAGGAATGTTCTATCGCTCTCGTCTGCTTCAGCAACCAGGTATTTTCCTTTTCCCAATCTCGCATTTGTTCCGATAATTCGTAATTTCCCACCAACTATAATTGTAGGATCTGCCCCGCATTCAAGTAATATTTGTCCAACCATTGAAGTCGTAGTTGTCTTTCCGTGACTCCCAGCGATTGCTATCGAAAACTTCATTCTCATTAATTCAGCAAGCATTTCAGCCCTTGGAATTACAGGTATTTTTCTTCGCCTTGCTTCGAGAATTTCAACATTATCTGGTCTAACTGCAGACGAGTATACAAGTACATCCGCATTATATACATTCTTTTTAGAATGTCCTATAGTTATCTTTATCCCCAAATCTTTAAGGTATTTCGTTACTGATGACTCCTTTAAATCACTGCCAGTAATAGAATATCCCATAGAATTAAGAACCTCTGCAATACCACTCATTCCTATTCCACCTATACCTACGAAATGTATCCTTTTTATTTCACCAAACATAATTTCTTATCTCCTTTACTATCCCCTGCACAGGGTTAGAAATTTTAACCTTCTGCCTTCTTCCAGCAATTTTCTGTATAATGCTGAGAATTGTATCTACATCTACATCTTTTTCACGTAAAACATATATATTTTTTCGCATGTTTTTTAGATATTCTGCATTATGGTACTGATGGTCCATATATGAATAAGGATAGGGGATCAGAATTGCCGGCAGTCCCACTACCATCAACTCAAATATCGTCATAGCGCCAGCACGGGAAATCACCACATCACTTACACTATATGCAAGATCCATTCTTTCTATAAATTTTACATATTTAACGTTTCCTTCGGACTGCTGGGCTTTTCCTTGAATGATAAATTGAAAATCTTTACTCCTTAATCGTTGGGCTAAGTTCTCACCAAGTTCTATAAGATATTTTGCCCCTCTTGAACCACCAAAGATAAAGATGGTTTTCTTATTGGAATCAAGGTTAAAATATTTTATCCCTTCTTTTTTGTTACCTTCCTTTACCTTCAGATTAATAGGTGGAGGTATTAAAATAACTTTCTGCTTTTTAAAATATCTTTGAGCTGTATGCATAGGTAAAAGAATAAGTTTCGAAATCCTTGAAAAAACTAATGCCCCAAGCCCAGGTATACTATTCAATTCAATAAGATAAATCTTCTTACCAAGCAAAAAAGAACCGAAAACAATGGGTATCGATGCAAAGCCCCCAGTGGTAAGAACTATATCAGGGTGAAACTCCCAGATTACCAATAAACTTATTACTTTACTGAAAAAGGCTTTCGGAAAGAAAACTATCTTTTGTATAAGATTTCTTCTTACCCATCCACTCATTGGAAGAAGTAATCTCTTAAATGGGATTCCTATTCTTTTCTCAATACCATACTTACTCCCTACATAGAGTACGGTATCTCCCATTCGTTCCAATTCTTTCCCAATATTAATAATGGGAACTATGTGTCCGCCTGTTCCGCCACCTGTCAATATAATTTTCATTTGCCAATGCCGTTACTACCCCTGCTGCAAAGTAATAAGAAATTAGTCCACTACCTCCCTTGCTAATAAAGGGAAGTGGTTCCCCTGCATCAGGGAATAGTCCAATACAGATTAGAATATGTATCATCGCAGTTGTCATTGTAAGGATCAAAAGACCCATTCCCATCATCTTTCCTGATCTATCGGTGACTTTTTCCATTTCCTTCATTCCTTTCAAAAAGTACAACAAAAATAATGTCAAAACCGTCAATGAGCCTATAAATCCCATTTCTTGAGAAATTGAGGCAAATATATAATCGGAAAATGGTAAAGGAAGTGTAGAGAATTTATCAACACCTTCAGCAATTCCATATCCAAGGATGCGACCTTTTGCAACTGCTATAACAGAGCTTTTACTGGTGTTTTTTTCGTCCACAAAACCCTTCAACCTTCCAAGAGGATAACCTTTTGTCTTTCCATATACAGCAATAATTACAAAAACTGCTACTATAGGCAAGACAATGTTTTTTATTTTCATCCCTTTAAGGTAAAGAATAATAGTTGCCGTCATAATGGTTACACCTGCTGCAGATATATCTGGTTCAAGCATAATTAAAAGGGATGTAATTAATGCTGCTATTGTTCCTTTCAATAGACTTCTCTCCTTTGCTATATACATAACGAGGAAAACTTGTGCAAAAAGTGAGGGTTGAATAGTAATTCCTGCAACGCTGATCCATCTTTTTGCACTGTTAATCGTTGTCCCTCTAAGAACCGTATATAGGAGTGCAAGTATTGAAAGATATAATAAAATCACTGACAGTGCCTTCCAAAAATTAGGCCTGATTCTTGAAACAAAAAAATAAAGTAGTAAGGAAAGTACGAAAAACAAAAACTGTTTCAAGAATGCTATAGTTATACCTGCCTTTCCTATTTCCCAGCCGATTGAAGTAGAAAGGACCATTGCAACCCCAAGTATTCCAAGAAATATAGGTATAAACACAACAGCAAATGGAAACTTTTTACCCATAATATTTCTCCACAAATTTTTTAAATAACTCCCCTCTCTCTGTGAAATCACGAAACATATCCTGACTGGCTCCTCCAGGAGAGAGTATTAAAATTTTTGGAGTAAGCTCTCTGGAAACCTTTACAGCCTCTTCAAGGGTATTTGCAAGTCTAAAATCTAAATATCCTATATCTCTCAATTCTTTACTTATTTGTTCTCTCGATTCTCCAATAAGTATCACAAATCCTGCAAATTTTTTTATAGCAGAGGCGATCTCCTTGATATTAAGCCCCTTCATTCTACCCCCTGCTATTACCACTGCTCCTTTAACATTACTTATGGATTTCGTGAAAGCGGCAGGATTTGTACACATTGAATTATTTATGATTAATGGGAATTTTTTAACTACCTCCATCCTATGCGGGATACCTCTAAAGCTCCTTAAACCATCTCTAATGTGGTTATAATCAACCCCAATTAATTTACATACAAGGGCGGCAGCCATTGCATCCTCTACAAAAAAATCCCCTATGAGAGAAATATCCTCTTTTTTAAAGACTTCGTTCCCATCTCGATCCAGAACAGCATCACCACTTAGGTACATATCACCCTGTGAATTGGTGGAAAAATATTGAATTTTTGATGATATTGGAATATCTCTCAAAATAAGGCAGTCCATATTAATAATCGCAGTATCTTCGAATGTTTGGTTGATAAATAGTCTCAACTTTGCATTTAGGTATGATTCGAAACTACTGTATCTGTCCATATGGTCAGGAGTGACATTCGTAATCACAGCTATTTGTGGATGAAATTTATCAATCCTTTCAAGCTGAAAAGAACTGACTTCAACTACAACAACAGAATCATTTGAGGTTTTCGTTGCAATTTCGCTTAATGGAACACCTGGTAATATATTTCCTCCATAAAAAACTTCAACTCCGAATTTCTTCAGAATGTTATATACCATCCCAACAGTTGTAGTTTTGCCATTTGTGCCAGTTATAGCCACTATTTTTCCCTTTAAAAATCTCGAGGCAAACTCCATCTCGCCTATCACTGGAATATTTTTCTCTCTGGCTTTTTTTATGATGTCATTATCCCTTACACCAGGACTTACAACAACCAAATCCACATCAAGTAATTTTTCAGAATGCTTTCCCTTCTCATTCGGATATGGTATTTCAATTTTAGGATTTATTTCACTTACAAAAATATTATACCCCTTCTCTATAGCTAATTTAGCTACTGCTTTTCCACTCCTGCCAAAACCCAAAATTCCTATCTTCATCTTATCTTCAATGTACTCAGTCCTAACAGGGCAAAAAGTATTCCGAGAATCCAGAATCGTATCACAACCTTTGGCTCAGACCATCCTCTTTTCTGGAAATGGTGATGTATGGGTGCCATTAAAAACAGCCTCTTTTTTCTTGTCTTAAATGTAAAAACCTGCAAAATAACCGATAAGGCTTCAATAACAAAAACCCCTGATACAATGAAAAAAAGTATCTCTTGCTTTACAAGTACACTGGTCATCCCTAAAATGCCCCCGATCATAAGTGAACCCGTATCGCCCATAAATATCTCTGCTGGAAACGAATTGAACCACAAAAAGCCTATTGCTGAACCAAGAAAGGCAGCCAAATAAACTGCAAGCTCACCCGACCCCTCAATATACAGGATGTTCAAATAATTGCTAATTTTTATATTACCCGCAATATATGTTATTACGACAAATGCCACTGCAATAATACTGGAAAGGCCAATTGCAAGCCCATCGAGACCATCAGAGAGGTTTACTGAATTACTGGTGGCAACAACGACTAAAATTATAAAGGGAAGATAAAACCATCCAAGATTTATAAATGTGTTTTTGAAAAACAATACACTGGTAAGTGTAGTATAGCCTTCTTTTACAGGATAGATAAGAAGTAACGTACCAATTATTACACAGGGAATTGCCTGCATTAATATCTTTAAGAAAGGCCGTAATCCCTCTCCTTTAACATATTTCCTATAATCATCCCATATCCCCAAACCACCCATAAAAATAGTTACAAAAAGCATATATTGTATAAATCTATTGTTCAAATCCGACCAGAGAAGCACAGATATAATAACTGACACTAAAAGAATAATGCCTCCAAATGAAGGTGTCCCTTCTTTATTACTGTGGGTTTCTTTCAAGAAGGGGGAGATTCTTTCAGAAAATTTCTTCCTCTTTAAATAATTTATGAATTTTCGTCCAAAGAAAAATGTTATTAACAAAGATGTAATAGAAGCATAGGCAGCCCTGAAGGTAATATACCTCAAGACATTAAAAATGAAAAAATGTTCCTTTAAGTTATAGAGGTAGTAGAGCATTCCTTCTCCCAGATTGTTGAAATTATTCTATCTAGTTCTAATTTCCTGGAGCCTTTAACAAGAATCCACTCCCAGTATTTAAAGTCATTTACAATAGCACTTATAATTTCTGATACGTCTTTATATATTATACCACCTTCAAAACCTTCAATATAGAATTTCGCCTTCTCCCCAACTACAAAAATTTGATCTACTTTTCCTCTAAGATACTTCCCTATCTCTCTGTGAAAATCGTTTGCTTCATCACCTAACTCCAGCATATCACCTAAAATTGCCAATTTCTTACCTGTCCTCCCTGCGAGAAAATCAATGGCATTCTTCATTGCCAGAGGATTTGCGTTATAGGTATCATCGATAAATTGGACACCATCAATGGTAACCATCTCCATTCTGTGAGGTGGTCCCTTCGTTTCATACAAACCAATTCTTATGTCTTCATTACCAATTCCCAATTTAATTGCAGTTACTGCTGAAATTGCAGCATTAACTATGGAACCCTTTCCTGGAATAGAGATTTTATATACCTCTCCATTTATGGAAAAAATAGACTCCCCCTCATCCATCCCTACAATACTTACAATGAAATCATTGTTTTTTCTAAATCCAATTGTTGTTTTATTCTTATATTTCAGGGCATTAAGAAAAGAATTATCTCCATTAACTATCAATTCCCCTCTCAGATATTCCAGCATTGATTTTTTTTCCTCAAATACACCTCTTATGTCACCCAAGAATTCTGTATGTACTGCAGAAATTTCGGTTATTATACCTATGTCTGGTTCTACAATATAAGAAAGTCTATCTATTTCTCCCTTTTTATTACTTCCCATTTCTATTACTACAAACTCTTCATCCTTAGCCTTAAGCAAGGAGAGAGGCACACCTATGAGGTTATTATAATTTTTTTCACTTTTTATACTCAAGTGGTTTCTGGACAAAATACTTGCAAGAAATTCTTTTGTGGTCGTCTTACCCACTGATCCGGTTATCCCTATAATTTTTCCCTTAATTGATTGCCTATGGTATCTTGCAAGCTGTCCTAATGCATATAATGGATCTGAAACAATAATTTCGTTCTTCCCTGTAACATAATGCTCAACTACCGAGAAAGATGCACCCTTTTTAAAGGCTTCCTTCACAAAATTATGCCCATCAAAATGTGGTCCCCGCAAGGCAAAAAAGATATTACCACTTTTAATAGTTCTCGTATCTATAGACACACCAGAAATTTCTCTTGGTTCAATATTTATAACTTTACCTTTTAAGACACCAATTATATCATTTATTTTCATATTTTAATTCCTTCAAGATCTTCATCACAACTTCTTTATCATTAAAATGTATTTTCCTATCGCCAATAATTTGATAATCTTCATGCCCCTTACCCAATATCATTATTACATCTCCTGGCTTCACAATACTAATCGCTTCCCTTATTGCCTTTTCTCTATCAATTATAATATCGTATTTTTTGGACCTGATACCTGATGCAACCATCTTAGCAATTTCAAGGGCATCTTCCTTTCTCGGATTGTCACTCGTAACAATTATTCTATCAGCAAGTTCATCAGCTGCCCTACCCATAAGTTCTCTTTTCCCTATATCCCTGTTTCCTCCTGCACCAAAGACTACAATAATTCTGCCGTTAACGAACTCTTTTACTGAAGATAGGGCTTTCGCAACGCTATCTGGAGAATGTGCATAATCAATAAAAATGTCAAAAGGTTGCCCTTGTCTTATCCTTTCCATTCTTCCCTCTACTATTTTCACATTCTTTATTCCATCTACTATTGTATCATCGCTAATGTTATCAACTATTGCCAAAGTAACAGCTGCAAGAATGTTGAAGCCATTGTGGCTTCCAATGAGAGGGGTTTCAATCTCTATACTCCTACCCATCCCCTTAACCAGTAGTTTTAAACCTTCTAAACTTGAATTAATAATTCTTCCCCTTATATTTCCACCATTAAATCCATAGGTAATAACATGATTATTTGTTCTCTCAATAAAGTACGGTGCATTGGGGTCATCTTGATTTATGATGCTATAACCTCCATCTTTCAGCAGACCAAAAAGCCTCCCCTTAGATTCTCTATAATGAAAAATGTCTTTATGGTATTCAAGGTGTTCCCTTGTAAGATTCGTGAAAACCGCATAATTAAACCTAATGCCGTCTACCCTATGTTGAGCAAGTGAGTGCGAAGAAACCTCCATAATTACAGTATCTACACCCATATGAGAGGAATCTCTCATTATTTTGGCAAGGAGAATCGGATTTGCCGTGGTGTTTGGTACATTAATTTTTTTATTTCCAAATTCATAGTAAATTGTACTGCAAAGAAGAGAATTTTTATATATACCCCTTAAAAGAAAAGCAGTGGTCGTTTTGCCATTTGTTCCAGTAATTCCAATAACCTTCATGTTTTCATCTGGATGTCCGTAAAAATTTGAAGCCAATATCGATAGCGCAAATCTTCCATCCGGGACAAGAATATTTGGCTTAAAATTAACTTCTTTTTCAGAAACGACAAGAGAAGCACCATTCTTTACAGCCTCATTTATAAAATTATGCCCGTCGTGTATCTCTCCCTCTAAAGCAACAAAACAGTAACCTTCACCTATCTCCCTTGAATTATCTGAGATTCCGTATATCTCAAGGGGCAACTCACCCTTCGTTTCAATTATATCTACACCACTTAAAAATCTATCAATCTCCACGAGCCAACTCCTTTATAAAGTTACTTCTATATTCGGGAAGATTCAAAATTCTCTTCACTATTCGTCGAAATGAAGGACAGGCAACTATACTTGCCTCATGCCATCTCTTTGGGTTATCAACAAAAATACCGATTATTAATGGCATTCTATTAGGTTCAACGATTCCAATAAATGAAGAAACATAGTAATCACTGTATTTTTCATTTACATATTGTTGTGCTGTTCCAGTTTTCCCAATAATATCAACCTCATTTACCGATGCCTCTTTTCCAGTTCCCTTTTTAACTACCTCTCGAAGCAAATCCACTAATACACTATCAGAACTACTGTCTACTACTCTCCTTATTTTCTTTTGTTTTGCCACATAGACCTCTTCATCACTATTGATAATTTTTTTAATGATTAATGGTTTCATCATAATACCTTTATTACCTATAGATTGATAGGCAACCATAAGTTGCAAAGGTGTTACAAGAATACCCTGACCAAATGAAAGGTTAGCAAAATCCACTTTGTTTTTATAGTAATTTTTTGGGCCCTCACCAGCAACCTCTCCATCAATTGATATACCTGTTAGCGTACCCAATCCTAATCGTCTTGAGTAATTGTATATTTGTTTTGCCCCTACCATCTCTCCTATTTTCACAAATCCTACATTGCTTGAGAATGCCAGTGCATCTCTAAATGTATATGGGGGATGTTTTTTCAAATCCTTAAATATTTTATTACCAACTTTTATTTTCCCTTTTCCAGACTCAACTATTTTATTAAGGGAATATCCTGCCTTTATATATGCTAATGCGGGAACAACCTTAAAAATAGACCCGGGTTCAAATGCCCACTGAATAAGAAGGTCCTTTTGCCATACCTTATTCTCTCCTAATTCTGGTAAATTGACCGAGGCTAGGATCTCCCCGGTTTCGCCATCCATTACAACACCAAGGATTCGATCTGCATTTGTCTTTTTCAGCGTTTTCCTCAGAACATCATCTAAAATATACTGAATATTCATATCAATAGTTAAGACAATGTCCATGCCATTTATTGGATCGCAATCCTTTCTATTAGGATATTTAATATACTTAAATTTATTCCTAAGGTTCACTATATATGTGCCATAACCATCTTTACCTCTCAGATACTTATCAAAGGTCTTCTCTATCCCTGAAATTCCTCTCCTATTGTAATCAATGCCACCAATAATTGTTCTCGCGATGTAACCATTGGGGTAAAATCTTCTCCAGCCCTTTGTGCCGAACAATCCCTTTATATCCTTTATTTCATTATATTCATTGTTATCCAATCCCCTGGTAATTGTTACAATTTTCGACTTTGTGCTTTCCATCCTTCTCACAAAATCGTCTTTGCTAGTTATACCCTTTTTCTGAAGTAATTTCCCTATTTTGCTATAGTCTTTTATAATCCTTCTGTCCGCATAAAGTGTGAATTCCTCAACATCCCTGGCAAGAATTCTCCCATTCCTATCTTTAATAGTTCCTCTTTTTGCTGGGATAATTGTCCTTATAAAATTATTACTATTATATCTTTTGTAGAACCTTTCACCTTTAACTACCTGGAGCTGTGTTACCCTTATAAATGCAACAATCCAGACCAGGATAAAAATTAACTTTATTATTTTCCTTCTTATCTTTAATCTACTTTGCATCTTTTATCCTTAGAATAATTTTTTCGTTCTCCTTTGGGTACTTGAAACCCATAAGGACTGCAAGGGATTCTATATATACTGGGCTCGTTACCTGATAGTAGACTTTCTGTATTTTTGCTATTTCTTCCTCCCTCTTAGCAATATCCCCCCTTAATCTTGTTACCCTCGCGCTAAGACTAAAATATTGATTTTTTCTCCAGACATGGAAAATAAGAGGAAGAGATATCAATACAATAATGAAAATACTTTTTATATATTTCATTTCTCAAATACCCTCAACCTTGCACTTCTTGACCTGGGGTTCTCCATAAATTCTTCTTTGGTAGGCTTAAGAGACTTCTTGTATACGAATTTTATTCCCAGCTCTCTCGCTCTCTTTACTACAACCTTTCCTTCTCCCGAATGATAGATAATTATTACAAGTCTCCCACCTGGCGAAAGGATACTATAGGCTGCATTCATAACCTCCGAGAGATTATCTAATTCCTTATTTACATATATCCTGAGTGCCTGGAAGACCTTTGCAATCTCTTTGTGGGCTTTTTCCTTTCTGAAGGTCCTTCTGAGCAAATGAACCAAAGATTCAACGTCTTCAGGGTCAGCTTTTTTTATTATTTTAGCGATTCCAAATGCACTCCTCAGATTACCATAATTCCTGAGGATACTTGCCAATTCCTCAGTTGATTTCTTCTCAATAACTTCTTTGGCAGTCATACCAGAGTGACTGAATCTCATATCAAGAGGACCGTTCGAGCGAAATGAAAACCCTCTACCTTTATCTTCAAGCTGATAAGAAGAGAGCCCGGAATCAATCAGGATACCATTCACTTTTACCTTTATTAGTTTATTTAGATACCTATAATTTGCAACAACAGGAAAAAACCTTCCCTCTTTGCCGTTTATCCTATCCCTCGCTATTTTAACCTGCTCTAAATCAAGGTCCATACCAATAAGTATCCCATTAGTATTTTTCATAATTTCTAATGAATGACCACCGGTACCAAGTGTGCAATCAATATAAACACCTCCCTTTTCCAGGTTTAAATTCCTGACCACTTCATTCACCATTACAGGTCTATGCATACTAAATCCCTAATATTTCAAATCCCTCTGTAAATTCTCCCGATGTTTTCTCAAATTCCTCATAAATTTTAGGATTCCATAATTCTATCTTATCCAACATTCCGATGAACATCACATCCTTCTCTATTCCACCGTACTCTATTAGATTCTTGGGGAGCATTACTCTGCCCTGTGAATCAATCGTCAGCTCTTCAGCCGAACGGGTTATCAACCTCAGCTTGTCTCTCACATCCTTGTTACTATAGGGCAAGGACGCCATTTTCCCTGCATATTTTTCCCAGATAGTGAAAGGAAATAACAGGAGATAATTTTCAAGGCCTCTTGTCAGTATAAACGTAAGATTATCCTCTGGTAATAACAATTTTCTAAATTTTACAGGGACAAATACCCTACCCTTATGATCTATGTTATGTACTGCCTGACCAATAAAGTTCATTCCCCACTATCCTCCACTTTTACCCACAGTTTACAACTTTTGGCAATACCTGTCAAGTATTTTTTTTAAAAAAATTTAGATATATAAGCTCTTGAAAATCAAGCAGTTATCAGAGTGCGATTATAAATAGATTCTTTATTAAGTTAATTACAAGGGAAAAAATAGATTTGATCACCCTTCAAATCACCCTTTCTCTTTTTACCTCACCAAAATTACCTTACCTGTTCCCACTTCCCTTGAGTTGTACCTCATCTTTAATATATAGACCCCATTGGGGATATTGTCTATCTTCCAGTAATACCTGTGCACACCTCCTGAAAGTCTGCCATTTACAATGCTGTGTATATACCTCCCTATATAGTCGTATATATCAAGATTGACATCCCCCTTCATCGGTATTGTGAAACTTATACCTAAAGGTTTATAACTGCTTACTATAAGGTTCTTTGTAAGAAGCCTTGGGGTTTGTATAGGATGAGGATTATTATTACCTATTCCTTCATTACAGATCAAAAACCTAATCGCGTCTATTGTGAAGCTATCTGCTGCTGCCTCATCTATGCCGTTAAGCATAAATGTATCTCCAGCAGGATCATACGGCGCAATGTCATCCCAGGAGAAATAACAGTTTACTATCCTTGAATCATTTGAACTATTATAAAAGTAGTAGGCGACATTTTCACCTGATGGCAAGAAGGCAAGCGGTACTACACCTGTTACCAATGAATCATATACACCTGTCCAGTTATCACCTGGACCAAATGCCCAGTAGAATGGTGCAATAACAAGCTTATGATATGGGTTCAAATTGAAAAGATTGCCAAAGTATGGATCTGTTGGATCACCTATTATAGAGAATGAGTCTGCAGTATTATAGTCATCATACATACCTGCAATACCAAGATGTGTCCTCGCCCAGTGACCGGCAGGAACAGGCTGTTGGCCATAATTAGGTGTAACACCAAGTGCATAACCCTGATCCTGATCCGCAAGCCAGAGATTACCACCATTGTCAAGAAGCTTCTTCACTATACTGGTCTCCTGGTATACAAACTGCGGATCAACACTTGATAATGCTCCCCATCCTGCGCCAAGCTCGGGTGAACCCCAACCCATCCAGACAATGGTCTTCTGGCTATCACTGGTTGCAGATGCATAAAAGTCAAGCACAGATGAATCTGCATTTCCATACTGCTCTGTATCCCAGAAATCAAGGACATTACTATAATTCTTCCAGACAGGTCCACCGAAGTAACCATAATTGTAATACCAGTAGTAATCAAACCTTGCCCATCCATAGGATACTGAATTGTAGTCAACAAGCAGGAGAAAGTTCCCAGGTGTGCCAGAACGGATAACATAGGAATATGTTGTAGAGTCATCTGTCCTTCCACCCTGTAAATCAATGGCAGAGACCCAGTATGTAACCGTATCACCAACACTAACACCGGGTAGTGTAAATGCAAATACACCATTGGTTGAATCGCCGTAAACGATGGCATTCTTATCAACAATGATCGAATCTATGGGACCATTATTTATTTGATAAAATGTGATCGCTGTCTTCACACCCCCAGAATCCAGTGGAACCCCCCAATCCTCCCACCATACATTAACCGTCCTTAGGTCTGTGGAATAATTGTCTGGAAGGTCTTCGCAGGTCCTTAAGACTGGGAGCGGGTTACCATAAAATCTTACAAGGGCAGCTATAATTAGTTCATGCTTAGACATATACCAGGCAGAATCATATCCCATATGTATATGCATCAATGTATGGTAGGGTGGACTACCATTCGCATATATCATTGGATTTGGTGAAAAGTCGGGTATTGCCTTTACCCAGCCAACACCAAATATCTTTAATGAATCATCGTATCCAAGATATGAAATATCAAATGTATCCTCATCCACATATCCGGGTAGATCGGGGTTTGGGACAACAGATTCTGGCTCTGAGACAAGAATATTTAAAATGGGTGAAGAGAAATTACCAGTGGGATTAAAATGATACACAGGAAAACTATCCATATAATAACCAACATCAGTATTGATATCCATTTCTGCAAAGAATAATTTAACCTGGTTCATATTTCTATCTGTATAGGTATAGTCAAATTTAGCCTTTAAAAGTGAACAGGGAGCAGGTGGATTAAACCAAACAAGAAACGTGTCAATATCTTCAGTCGAGCCAAGATAATAAACATCGCCCCCTCCATAAGACAACCATTGATCCACTGTAGCCTTTTCATTCGTGAATAATTTAGCTATTATTTTTGTAGGTATTTTTTTCTTTATATTTACTGGGACAATCTCACTTTTCTTCCCTGGTCGTGCAGGTAATAGATATGCATCAAATGAGAATACATTTAGTGAAAAAACAAAGGATAAAAGGAATATAAACCGATACATTTTTCCCTCCCTTTTATATAATAAATAATAACACTAAATGTTCAAAAATCAAGAAAAACCCATCCTTGTTGAAGATTCTACTTAGCTTTCTTTCATGTTCAGCTGTTAAAAGTCTTTTTCTCCTGCTGTATGACGTTTTTCCTTGCTTTTCTTTCTATACTTCTTCTACCTTGCTTCTCTTTCTATATCAGCATCTACCTTGCTTGTCTGTCCCGGTATTCTATAAAGAAAAGCCTCACGATTTTTGTGTCTTTCTTTTTTCCTTGCTCTTCGTTCTATACTTCTTCTACCTTGCTTCTCTTTCTACTTCTCTCCTACCTTGCTCTTCTTTCTACTCTACTCCTACCTCGCTTCTCTTTCTATATCAGCTACTACCTTGTCTTTCCCTACCTTGCTTCTCTTCTTGCTTCTCTCCTACCTTGCTCTTCGTTCTATATCGACCCCTACCTCGCTCTTCGTTCTATATCAGCTCCTACCTTGTCTTACCCTACCTTGTCTTACCGCATAGAATACCAAAAGAATAAGAATACCTGATTAAAATGGATTACCAAAATTGATATACAATCTCCCCTTATCCTTGGGACTAACATCCGTGAATCTCTTACCATAGTCGACTCTTATAG
>Ga0190349_1000227_pt1 | contig 19450 bp, 17 predicted proteins | sample 48721378_MG_FD_179798 | JGI IMG/M metagenome (GOLD analysis project Ga0190349, IMG submission 179798) | Hydrothermal vent microbial mat bacterial communities from Southern Trench, Guaymas Basin, Mexico - 4872-13-7-8_MG | ecosystem: Environmental > Aquatic > Marine > Hydrothermal vents >...
AAAATATTTCTGGTATTTTTCGGGATCAATGCTGTCATAGCTTTTCTCTCCAAGATCAATATAACATTCTTGGAAGTTTTTGAATGGTAAGGATGAAAGATCATTTTTCGTGATCATAGTTGAAGGTGGACCAAATTTCTTCATTTTTTCCAGATACGGTGAGTTTCTTATTTTTTCAAAGGCTTCTTCACAACTTTTTTGAAAAGCATCGGGATCAGCAATTTCAATATTATCATGACCTCTCACAGCTATAGCCTTTAAATTCTTAGATCCCATAACGGCCCCTGTGCCACATTTTCCTGCAGCTCTAGTTTTGTTGGCCATTATAGAAGCATATCTAACCAGATTTTCTCCAGCGGGGCCTATAGATGCAACTTGTATGTCCTTATCGGAGAAATCTTTCCTAATAATTTCTTCGGTATCATTTGTGCCCTTTCCAGAGAGGTGCTCAGACTTTAAAATTTCTATTTCATCATTAGTTATATAAACTAACACCGGAAAGTTACTTCTTCCTTTCAAAATTATTTGGTTAAAACCTGCAAATTTTAGTTCAGGCCCTAAAAAACCACATGAATTTGAAGAACCAACTCCATTTGTCAGTGTATTCATAGTATCAAAACTATGCCTAGTTGAACACGGTGTATCTGTCCCTGTTAATGGACCTGCGCTGAGAATCAAAACATTTTGGGGATCTAGAGGCCTTGTTCCTCTTCTTATTTCATTAAAAAGTATCCATTGGCTCAATCCCTTACCACCTAAAAAGGATCTAAAAAACTCTCTATATGATTTTACAGAAATTTTACCTTTATCGAGATCAATAATTGCTGATTTTTTGAAAAAGTTATCAAAGTCTAACATCATCTTAATATTGTAAGAAACTTTTAATAAACTCTACAGTTCTTTCTATGACTGTTTGAACGATTTTCTCCCCCTTTTCTTTTGTTGCTTTGGTTGCATCGCCCATAACTCCAGATTTGCATCTTTCAGTGATCTTCGTGAGAGGGATTATTACTTTTTGCGGAGCACCAAGTACGTCTTTTGCTTTAGGTATCTCATGAGGCATGTACGGTACTTCTTTTGTAGCCTTTTTCATATCAATATCCATTCCAAGGGCAAGAGAAACGGAGGTTTCCCCTTCGTCAGCATGACGAAATGATGTTTCTATAACTTCATCTATAATATCAGCACTAATTCTTAAATAATCTATTATTGGAATTATTACCTTGTACTCTTGATAAAACTCTTGAGCTGTTATAGCAAGAAAATTTGGATTTCCGCCATGTCCATTTAATATGATTATCTTCCTAAAGCCATTATCAACTATACTCTTACACACATCCCATACAACGCTTCGAAAAGTTTTTGACCTTAAAGATATCTTCCCAGGATAGTTCATCCATTCCGAGTAACCAAACTGTAACGTTGGAATTACTACTGCATTTATCCCCTGTTCCTGACAGGCTAAAGCCACTCTTTTCGCTAGTTCTGTAACATTGAAAGAATCACAATCTACTTGGAGATGCGGGCCATGACCTTCGATAGCACCAGTTGGAACTATTATTACTGTTTTTTCTTTATCCAGTGCTCCTATTTCGTTCATGGTCATTTCATTCCAAAGAATTTTTTTCATGGTAGTGGGTATTATCTACCTACTTTTATATTTTTTCCCTTAAATAGTAGTTATATAATTACTGCTAAAAAACAAGAAAAATATCTTTTAAGATTTCTCTCTACCACCTAGATAAGCTTTCACTACTTTTGGATCGTGCAAGATCTCTGTTCCTGAACCTTCCATTATCGTTTTTCCGTTTTCTAAAACATATGCACGGTGACTGTGTTCAAGAGCAAGCCGAGCGTTCTGTTCAACGATCAAGAAGCTTAGTCCATGTTCCTTGTTTATCTCACGGATTTTATTGAAGATCAATTTTTGTATCTTTGGTGCGAGACCTAGTGTTGGTTCATCGAGCATCAGTAATTTAGGATCGAGCATCAAACCTCTAGCTATCTCCACCATTCTTCTTTGACCTCCGCTAAGTTTTGAGGTGGGCTGATTGTATCTTTCTTTGAAAAACGGAAACATCTCAGAAAGGGCTTGGATCTTTCTATTGATCTCTTCTTCATCGTTTATCAAAAATCCACCCATCCCAAGGTTCTCTTTAACAGTCATCGTAGGAAAGATACTGTGTCGTTGCAGAACATAAGATATCCCCTCTTTCAATATATTAATTGGGTTTAAATTAGTAATATCTTTTCCTTGAAATGTTATACTACCCTTTATAGGCTTTAAAAATCCAAAAATAGTACGAAGAACGGTAGATTTACCTGCACCATTTGGACCGATCATAGCTACAATTTCACCTTTCTCGATCTTTATATCTGCACCAAAAAGAACCTGAAAATTTCCATATCCTGAGTGAATTTGTTTGATTTCTAACATCTCAATCACCAAAGTATGCTTCAAGGACTTTTGGGTCATTTCTTACTTCTTCAGGGGTACCTTCCCTCAGTACCTCACCGCTAGCCAATACGTACATTCTGTGGGAAATTCCCATAATCACATTCATATTGTGCTCAATGATCAGAAACGTTGTACCAAACTTTTCATTTGCCCTAACAATGTCATCGACGATCTTGTTTATCAAAGTAGGGTTAACACCTGCAGTAGGTTCGTCTAACATGACCATCTCTGGATCCTGCATCAAGGTACATGCTAGCTCCAGTAACTTCCTCTGTCCAAAAGAAATTTCTGCTGCCTTGTGATCGCGGAGTTTGTATATTTCAACAAATTTTAGTAATTCATCAGCTTTTTCTCTCGTTGTATCATCAAAACGTGTATAGGTCGTACCCACGATACTTTCATTTTTATGACTCTGCGATATGAGCATATTCTCAAAAACAGTCAGTTCGTCAAATGGTCGGGTGATCTGGAAACTTCTTGATATACCTAATTTTGCTATATCGCTCGGTCTTTTACCTGTAGTATCCTCTCCCCGAAAAATTATTTGTCCTCCATCTGGTTTATAGAATCCTGTTACACAGTTAAACAATGTAGTTTTACCTGAACCATTTGGACCTATCAATCCCAAGATTTCAGATTTTTTGACGTGCATGTTTACTTTGTTTAATGCTGTTAATCCTCCAAAACGTTTTGTCAGTTGGTGAATTTGCAAAATTTTGTTATCTTCTTGGTTTTGAACTTTAATAGTTGTATTAGATACATCATTATTTCGATTTGCCATGATATACACCTTTAATTTTTTTCTCGATTCGACAAATAATATCTGCAAGCCCCTTTGGCCAATACATTGCAATAACAATGATAACGATGCCATATATAAAGAGGGAAAAGCCACGTCCGAGCCCGCCCAGAAGCGCTCGTGTATATTCCTCTAGTGGGATCATGACAAAAGCTCCTAAGATTGGACCAAGAACAGTACCAAGTCCTCCAACTATTGCAATGAGAGCAATGCGAATCGACATCAATGATCCTTCCATAAATAGATTCGGATCGACAAACAATACATACTGAGCGAAAATAACACCTCCAATAGAAGTAATAGCGGCACTGAGAGTCATTGCGTACACTTTGTATTTATGTACATTGATTCCTCGATTTTCTGCCGATTCCTCATCTTGATTTATTGATTTCAAGTACATACCAAGCTTAGATTGATCAATAATGTAAAATAGTATTATTGTCCCCGCTGCTAATATGAAAGATAGATAATACATTATATCGGGGGTAGAAAAGATCATAGCAGAGAAAGAGGGTTTAAACGGAATGTTCAAACCTGCTGCTCCATTGATATAATCCCAATGCAAAAAAACCTTCCAAGTTACAAAACCGAAAGCTAATGTTGTCATCGCAAAATAATGACCCTTCAACTTCAGTGTGGGATAACTTATGGCAAAGCCGACACAAGCAGCAATGAGAGGGGCAATAATAAATGCAAGCCATGGAGTAATCCCATAATATTTTGGTAGTACAGCTGCAGAATATGCACCAATAGCTACAAAAACTCCATGTGCTAAAGCAATTTGCCCTGTATACCCCCCAATCAAATTCCAAGCAGATCCTAAGATTATATAAATAAAGATCCAGATGAAGACCGAAAGAGTAAAATCATTATCTATTATAATGGGAATCACTGCTAAGACAAGCAAAGCAATCGCAATTAAGAGTACTGAGATACTTTTCTTACGAGTCTTCTCCAACATCGAGCCCAGATTTATTTTATCCATCTATCACACCTTCTAATTATTTACCCATAAATAGACCCTGCGGCCTCAATAGTAGTATTATAATGAAAATAACAAAAACTGCAACATCTTTAGTCCAAGGAGCTACCATAAAACCTGATATTGATCTGATAACTCCGACCATCAAACCCGCAACAATAATGCCCTTGATTCTACCAAATCCTGCCAATGCTACACATATAAAAGCAAAGAATGTAAAAATCGCGCCCACTTGGGGGTGGACATAGAAGAAATTGGTCATCAAAGCCCCTGCGACTCCAACACACGCAGAACCTATACCCCATGCATAGGTATACATCTTTTCACTGTCGATACCAACAGTTACAGCGGCAACTTTATCGTCAGCTGATGCGCGAAGTGCTTTTCCTGTTTTTGTATACAATAAGAATATCGCAACCAGACCCAAAATGATAAGACTAACAAACGACGCAATAAGTTGTCCCTCCCCAAAATAATATCCACCAATTTTAATGCTCCCACTAAACCATGTATTTTCCAGTACACGATAATTAGGACTCCAGAGCGCCATAGCTCCATAATCCATTGCCAACATCAAGCCGAACGTTCCGAAGATCTGCATTAGAAGCTTCCCTTTTAGTAATCGAGTAACTATAATTTTATACGATGCCGACCCCCATAAAAAAAGTACACCTGCACAAAGAGGGATCGATAGCACGGGATCAATTCCAAGTAGTGTAGACGTAAAATATGCAATATACATACCAAGCATCATGAATGAACCATGAGCAAAATTAACAATCTCAACAACGCCCCAGATCAATGCTAGACCTGTTGCGATTAAAGAAAAAATGCAGCCCATAATTATCCCGGTTAATATCGCTTGTACTATCATACTCATGTATATCTCTCCTCATCATTTAATATTTTATGTTGTTATTGCTCTCATAATTTCGAAAAATAAAAAAAAAGATATTTTTATCTTTGATCCCAAGGAGGGGGTGGCCAAACTAGTTCTTTGCCTGCAAATTCAAATGGCCATACAGACCACATTCGAATTGGGTCTCCGAGTGCTTGGCATACTATTCCCGCACTATAGACATTCTGGTGGCTGGCTGGATCGAACTTAATACCATCCCATGGCACTATTAATGCTGACTTAGGAATATTTGTTTCGAGCAAAGCTGTTCTTATGGCTTCTGGGTCAGTAGACCCTGCTCTATTGATAGCATCACAAAGCACAAGGAAAGCCATTACATCACGGGTCCAATCAGCCATACTTATCCCATAACGTTCTTCAAACATCTCATCTAGATCCTGAGCTGAAGGCATGTTTTCAAACATATCTGGGGTAAATGTCGCACGACTCAATGCATACCTGGATTCGGGGATTGCTAGGAACTCTGCTTTAGTGAAACCACTTCCATTCCCAATAACAGGGATGTTAACGTCGTATTTTTCAAATGTTTTGAAAAAAAGGATGGTATCTGCTGCGTAGGTAGCCATAAGAATTACATCAGGATCAGCGGCTTTAAGACGCTGAACTTCGTTATCGACATCGGTAGTATTTTTTGAGTAGGATATATCTTCAATTATATTGAAGCCATATTCAACGGCATACTCTTTAAAAACTTCAGCAGAAGTGGTACCAAATTCTGTATCTTCATAAGCTATGGCTATATCTTTGATTCCAGCATTTTTCTCTGCATTCATGTCCCTCATGAAATCAAACATCGTTCTAATAAACAATCCATCGTGCGGAGAGACGCGGAAAAACCATTTTAAGCCCAGTGCTGTTAGTTTTGGGGAACTTGAAGATCCATTAACCATTGGTATTCCATATTTTTCAGCTACATTTGCAACTGTCTGTGTAGCAGAACTACATAACTCACCGTATAAAGCAACCAGATCTGGATTTTGACTTACAAGACTTTCAGCTGATTGCTGGGCTACTTGGGCATTACAACCTCCATCACCAAAGACTGGAACAACTTTTGCCCCTCCAAGGTTTTCTAAACCTTCAGATTTACACATCAATACTGGACTTTCAACGTAGTTATTTACAAGCCATGCAGCAAATTCAATAGCTTGCCTCTGTGCTTCTCCAGTTGATGGAATTGGTCCTGTTAACGGACAGAGGCATCCAATTTTTATCTCTTCAGGGTACTCCGGTGCGGCTGTAGTAGGCGCGACTGTAGTTGGTGCAGGTGTTTCCTTTTCCTCACTTATACACCCTAAAGTAAAAGAAAACACCATAGCAACGATCAAGCAAGCGAAGATTTTTCTTTTTTTATTTTTATTATTCTCCATTTTATCTACCTCTTTCATCTTATCTACCATATCCTTTACCCTATATACTGCTAAATAACTTACCCCTAATATTTTAGGCTATTATATTTAGAGGGTAATACTAAACTTCAATTTTTAAAAATTTTTAAACCCCTCCACAGATTACAACTCGACATGTGTAGACGTAGGTTTTCAACTTACGTCATTCTGTTTTTGAAGTTCCTCCTTTGAGCCAAATCCAAGCGAAATAACGATCCCCACTAAAAGTACACCATGATCATGCCAGAACGAAATGTATAGCGGTGTATTTTACCTAAGGAGAAAAAATTTTTAGTTAACTTAAATATATCCTCTATATAACTTCTTATTGGCTTAAATTCTTTCCAATTTTCAAATTTAGCTTTAAGTTCTCTCACCAATATCTTAAACAAACATTTAGTCTTCTTATTTAGTCTTTTTCTGTGAAAAAGGCTCAGAGGGTAGCTCAATCAATTTATTGTGAAATTTTTCTTTGGAAATACCAAAGGAACAATTTTAAACTTAGAAATTTCAATCAGATAATTTTCATAGCTGTAATAGCCATTATCAAAGATTGCAGCGTCTCCATTTTTCATAATTCGCCTTTTTTTAAGTTTTTTCAATATCTCATAATAAAGTTTTGCCTCGTTTGGAGATCCTTGATGTATAAGGAAGGCAAGAGATTTCTTTTTAGAATAATCTACGATACAGACTGACATAGGTCATAGACCTACGTCCAGTTGTTTAAACATTGCTATAAATGTTATTCTTAACATCGTTCCAGCTTTATTCTTCTGGAACCAAAAATTTTAAGTATCTTGCCTAACAATATCCATTTGGAGTCTTTCTTGCCTACAATAAGTGGTATTTGCATGGTATCACTTAGAGGAAGTATCTACTTCCTCCTTTTTATTTTTTTCGGTCTATTAAGAGTTGAAATTTATTTCTAAACAAAATCTGAATGAATTTTTACAAGAGCGAATATAATGATATCAAAGACGAAAAAAAGAAGGTGCTAGAATCCTTAGTTACTCATGAATTTGGGGAGGGGGCTAAAAATTTTTCTATTTGATCCATTTTTATATATTAAAATTCCTTTTAATAAGGATATAACTACTTTTACACTCTACAAACCACACTGGGGGTCTGTTATACCAACCTACCCATTAATAGATTCAATTCCTATAATATTATGGGCAAGGCATATAAAGATATTCACTAAAAGGAAGTGAGAATAAACAAAGATGAGGTGATAGAGATGTTTGGATGGCGAGGTAGGATAGGATTGATACTTCCTTCTAACAATACAGTAATGCAACAAGAGTTTTCCATGGTTGTCCCTAGAGGTGTTTCAGTACATACGGCACGTCTTGGAGCGGTGAGAGATACATCTCCTGAAGTCTTAATAAAGATGTCTGAGCATGCAGAAAGAGCTGCGGGGGAGCTTGCCAGCTGTGATGTCAATATCATAATATACGGATGTACAAGCGGTAGTTTTCTGAAAGGCTCTGAGTTTGAGAAAGAATTAACAAAAAGAATATATAAAGCTTCGAATATACTCTCCTTCACTACATCCAAAGCGATGATAGAAGCATTGCGTTCAGTAAATGCAAAAAAGTTAGCTGTAGCTACACCGTATCGTAAAAAAACAAACGAAGCAGAAAAACGATTTTTAGAAGACCAAGGATTTGAAATTCTCAGGATAGACGGATTGGGCATTGTTAATCCTACAGACATCGGCCGACTTCCACCATATAAAGCATACGAAATGGGAAGAAGAGTTAACTCTAAGGAGGCTGATGCGATATTCATAAGTTGTACTGATCTCAGAACCTTTGAAATCATAGATCCTCTTGAAAGAGATCTTGGGAAGCCTGTTATTAGCAGTAATCAAGCCAGTCTGTGGATGGCACTTAAATTATTGAATATACATATGGAGGAGAAACTTGGATCACTATTTTCAATTGCAAAGTAAAGGATTTAATAAAATTTTCAAAATTGTATTTTAAAATAGTGAGCAGTTATTTTTATGCTCATATAGAACGTCCAATTATTGTAATTTGTAGTACCAATCGCATTTTTTCAATTTGCAAACCATGTCCCAAATATGATAGGGATAAAGATAATAAATTTTATCAGCTATATCTCTTGTTCTCTATTCGAGATAGAGATCAAGAGGTGTATATTGTGAAAAACCTAAAAAAGGAAATTGGACTGTCGATAGTTTTGATATTCTTATCGTCAGTATTTTTGACTGGATGTATTAGTGAAAAAGAGGAAGAAGCCAAAGAAATTAAAATTGGATGTATATGGCCATTGACAGGTGACCTCGCAGCGTATGGGGCTGCGAACAAGAGGGCATTAGAGTTAGCAGCTGATATAATAAATAATAAATATCCAGATCTTGATCTCCCATTGGCAGCCTCAGAGGGACTACCAAATTTGGGGGGAGCAAAGATAAAACTAGTTTGGGGAGATAGCAGAGGAACTCCAGAGGAGGGTAAATCTGCTGCAGAATACCTTATTACGAATGAGGAAGTAATAGCACTCTTAGGATGCTATCAGAGTGCGGTAACAGAAACTGCAAGTTTAGCAGCAGAAACTTATGGAATTCCATTTCTCAATCCTGATTCGTCTGCACCTAAATTAACAGAAAGAGGATTCAAATGGTTCTGGAGATGCACACCTAAAGCTATAGACTGGACAAGAAATGCTCTAGAATTTTATACCGATGTAAACGAGAAATTTGATGCAAACGTTCATACATATGGAATATTCAATGAAGATACATTATGGGGTACTGAGACGGGAGATTGGCTTGAGCATTGGGCTGATGAGTTCGGATTCGAGGTTATTGAGAGGGTACAGTATCCTCATGAGACAACTGATCTTTCAGCTGAGGTTCTCAAGATGAAACAAGCAAATCCTGATCTTGTCCACATTGCAGGATACATATCTGACAGTATATTGTTCGTAAAGACAATGAAAGATAACAACTGGCTACCAAAGATGGTAATGTCTGGAGAAATGATACAGATGCCAGATTTCTTGGACGCATTAGGAAATGATGGAAATTATTTTTGTCTAACGATACTATTCCCACAAGATCTAGTAACGACCAAAGCTCTAACAGTAAAACTCAATGAAATGATGGATGAAAAATATGGAAAAACATTCGATGATCCTTCTGCTCGTGCATTCACTGGACTATTCGTATTAGCAGATGCCATAAACAGAGCGGGATCTACTGATCCTGAGAAAATAAATGCAGCATTTGCGGAAACAAATATTCCAGGTGAAAAAATGATCTTACCTTGGACAGCAATCCAGTTTGATGAAAATCATCAATTGAAGGCGGGAGGATATGTGATCCAGCAAATACAGGACGGAGAGTACTATACTGTTTGGCCTTGGGAGCTGGCGACACGAGACTTAATCTGGCCAATGCCAAGATGGGATGAAAGATAAAAATATTTCTCTTTTTATTTTTTAGATATCTTAAAAGTTAATGTTAGGAGGCAGAGAAATGGATTTGTCTTATCTGGCCCAAGTGATCATAAATGGCGTATTGATAGGTGGACTATATGCATTAATAGCCATAGGATTAAGCCTAATTTGGGGGGTAATGGAGATAGTCAATTTTGCTCATGGCGATTACCTGATGGCAGCCGCTTTTTTTTCATATATATTCTGGTCATATGCGGGACTTGATCCTTTAATTTCTCTACCTCTGATTATTATAATATTTCTATCCATAGGATTTGGAACTCAAAAATTTATTATGAGAAGACTGATGGATTCACCGACTCTTATTACAATAGCTGCTACTTTTGCTCTTTCACTCATAATAAGATATGGTTTTTTTATAGTTTTCAAGCCTGATTACAGAGTAATAAGAGATCCCTTGCTTCAAGGTTCATTACACATTAGTTCAATATCAATACCAATTGCTAAGATAATAACTTTACTTGTTGCGTTAGTCACTATAATCTTGTTATTTTTATTCTTGAAATATACTAAAAAGGGAAAGGCGATTAGGGCAACTGCACAAGACAGAGAAGTCGCAAAATCTCTTGGCGTTAACGTAGAGCAGATATTTCTTATAACATGGGGACTTGGCATAGCATGTGTTGGTATTGCAGGAACAATGCTAAGCACTTTCTATTATGTTTTTCCTCTCATGGGGGTAACATTTGTTCTTATTGCCTTTGCAAGTGTAACATTAGGAGGTTTTGGAAGTGTGCATGGGGCTGTTTTTGGAGGACTAGTAATAGGCTTAATACAGCAGTTGGGAGGAGCATTTGTATCTCCTGCACTGAAAGATGTATTCGTATTTGCTGTATTTATACTTGTGTTAATGTTTAAACCGAAAGGATTCTTCGGTAAATACTGACGGAGGAACGAAATATGAAAAATGGAATGAACTTTTTTAAAAAAGGAAAGTGGCTATTCTTGATCCTAATAGCACTAGTGATACTACCAAATTTTCTTAAAGATGAACCTTATATACTTCATGTGTTCATAATGACTTTTGTTTATTTATCATTGGCACAAGCTTGGAATCTCATTGGGGGCTATGCCGGACAGATTAGTTTTGCAAATCATGCCTTTTTTGCGATTGGGGCGTATACTTCTACAATGTTGCTAATACACTTAAATCTAACACCTTGGATAGGCTTATTTGCTGGAGTAGTTATTGCTATGTGTATTGCATATCTCCTGGGATCTCAATTACTTCACCTTAAAGGGCACTATTTTGCTGTTGCAACAATTGCATTTGCTGAAATACTAAAATTGATCTTTCTAAGTTGGAAAGGTGTTGGTGCTGCCTACGGGTTGTCTCTTCCTCTAAAAATGCCATCTTTCTATTACTTAATGTGGACATCCAAATTACCATACTACTATCTATTTCTCATAGTGGCGATTACTTCCACAATACTAATTTATACTATAGACAGATCTAAAGGTGGAATGTATTTCAGGTCAATAAAACAAGATGAAGATGGAGCAGAACATAGAGGTATAGATACAAGCTACTATAAGCTTCTGGCATTCATGATAAGCGCAGGGATATGTGCAATGATAGGCACATTCTATGCCCAATATATACTGTATATATGTCCCAGAAGTTGTATAGATATTATGATGTCAACAAAATGCATTTTAATTGTATTATTCGGGGGTTTGGGGACTGTAGTTGGTCCAGTTTTAGGTGCTTGCATTTTAATTCCCTTAGGAGAATATACGAGGATAAAACTAGGTGGTGGAGGTCAAGGGTGGGATTACATTATTTATGGGATCCTTATTTTGATAATAGTTCTATATCGCCCTGAAGGGATATATAGTATATTAAGGAGGTACAAAAAAAATGTCCAAAAAATGCTTAGAGGTTAAATCCCTCACTAAAAGATTTGGTGGACTGACTGCTTTAGAGAAGATCAGTCTACACGTCAACGAAGCTGAGATTGTGGGACTTATAGGTCCTAACGGTTCTGGTAAAACTACTTTATTTAATTGTATTACTTGTTTTTTAAAGCCAAATAGCGGAAAAATATTTTTGAAAGGTATAGATATTACGAATAGATCTGCACATGAGATTATACAAGAGGGAGTTTCCAGAACCTTCCAGATTACTAGAATCTTCCCGGAATTAACCGTTATGGAGAATATGTTAATTTCAATATGTCATAAAAACGAAAATAGAATTAAATCGATTTACAAGGAAAACAATAGAGACGAAATTAAAAAGGCTTCGGAGCTGCTTGAATTTATGGGTATCTCAGAATTATCAGGTGAACCAGGTGGTGAACTTTCTTATGGACAGCAAAAATTATTAGCACTTGCTTCATCCCTAATGCAAAATCCAAGTGTGGTTCTTCTTGATGAACCCACAGCAGGAGTAAACCCCACCTTGATAAATAAGATTATGGACAGGATAATAGAAGCCAATAAGGAATTCGGTGTGACATTTTTCGTTATAGAACACAATATGGATGTTATAATGAATATCTCAATGAGAATGTATGCGTTGGCTACCGGCAAAATAATCACAGAAGGAAAACCAGAAAAAGTCAGAAATAATCCTGAAGTTCTTGAAGCCTATTTTGGAGGTGAGTGATCTTGTTGCTCAAAGTAAAAGATATTCATGCATCGTACGGAAAATTTGAAATTCTTAAGGGCGTAACTCTCCACATTGACGAAGGAGAAATAGTATGTATGATCGGTCCAAATGGTGCAGGTAAATCTACTGTTTTCAGAACTATCTTTGGATTTTTAAAGCCTCTAAAGGGTGAAATCGTATTCAAAGGAGAAAATATCGGGGGCATGGCAACACACAAAGTAATAAGAAAGGGAATATCTTATATGTTCCAAAGGAGTAGTGTATTTCCAAATATGACCGTAATGGAAAACATGGACATGGGGGCATATATAAGAGACGACAAAGAACAGATCCAGAAGGATATTGAATATCTCTACAAAATGTTTCCTATTATCAAAGAAAGAAAAAATGAAATGGCAAAAAATCTGAGTGGTGGCCAGAGACAGATGGTAGAGATGGCAAGAGGATTACTTTTACACCCTGATTTATTCCTTCTCGATGAACCTACAGCAGGATTGTCGCCAAAATTTCAAAACTTGGTCTTTAAGAAGATAAAAGAGATAAATGAAAATGGTATAACAGTAATGATCGTAGAACAAAATGCACGGCTTGCCCTCAAACATAGCGATCGTGCATATGTTTTAGAAAAGGGAAAAACGATAATGGAAGGTTCAGGTGTCGAGATTCTTAACAATCCTAGGGTCATACAAGCATATCTTGGTGGTAAAAAAGTAATAAAATAAAAAGAGATTGAGAGCATGAAGATTTTGGATGGTAAAATACTGAGAATAAATCTTTCAAAGAAAAAGATATCTTTTGAAGATTACAGAAAATACAGAAGTTTTTTGGGAGGGAGAGGAGTAAACCAGTATATTCTATTCAGAGAGTTGCCGTTAGGCATCTCTCCTTTCGATCCACGAAATATACTTGCTATTGGTGCGGGAATACTTGATGGAACATCTGCTCCCACAGCATGTAGAGTAAGCATAGATACAAAAAATGTTTTGACAGGGGGTATAGGATCTAGTAATATTGGTGGTACTTTTGGGCCTGAAATGAAGCTAGCAGGTATCTCTAACATAGTAATAACAGGAAAAGCTGAAAATCTTGTTTACATCTCTATAGATGACGATAAAATTGATATAAGAGATGCAACTCATATCAAAAAAAAGAAAATTTCAGAAACAGAAACGATAATAAAAAAGGAGATAGGAAACGATTTCCAGATGATGAGTATAGGACCTGCTGGAGAAAATCTGGTTAGATCAGCATGTATAATCATTAATAACGCAAGAGCAGCTGCACGATGTGGTATTGGTGCTGTTATGGGATCGAAGAATCTAAAGGCTGTAGCTGTAAGAGGTCGTGGCAATATTGAAATTGCTAATCCCAAAAGATTTGAGAAGATCGTGAGAGAATGTAACGAGAAATTAGAAAACACGGATGCTTTTAAATTACTCAGAAAATATGGGATATACTTCAATGAAAAGCCATGGATAGAAGGTCCACAGACACCGTATAGAAACTTTTCTGGTGATATACCAACAGATGAAGAAGAAGAAAAAATAACGAGAGAAGAATTCTTTAAATACAGAGTTGGAAGAAAAAAATGCTGTAACGCATGCCCTATAGAATGTTGGAGTACATATAGTTGGAAGGAAAATGGGAAGATGGTCACAATTGATCAGCTCCAGTACAATTCTATCCACAATTTTGGATATAAGCTCGGCATATTTGATCCAAAATTGATACTCAAGGCCCACGCTTTACTGAATGATCTAGGATTGGATGAAGATAATATCTGCGGAAGTGTAGGATGGGCTCTCGAGTGTTATGAAAAAAAATTACTTACCCAAAAGGATACAGAAGGTATAACTCTCGAGTGGGGAGATTCCAAAACATTGTTTGAGCTCTTCAGAAAGATTGCATATAGAGAAGGATTTGGTGATCTCTTAGCTGAAGGATGCAAAAGAGCTTCAGAAAAAGTAGGCAGAGGAACTGAAGAGTGTTGCATACATGTAAAAGGCCAAGAACTCTTTGAGACTTTATGGCTTTCTCCAGCATGGAGTCTCGGGACAGTTATCTCTCCGAGAGGAGGTACCCATACGAGAGGAGCAATAATGGTAGAAGCGGTAAAAGGCTCTGTATCTAAAAAACAATCTGAAAAATTGTTTGGAATTCCTGATATTGGAGAAATGACGGCATACAAAGATAAAGAAAAATTAGTATTTTTCATGGAGAAATTTGAATCTGTTTTAGATTGTCTCGGTGTGTGCTTTTTTGTTCATGGTATACACAGAAAGGGCATGCTGACACCCAAAGATCTATCAAATCTGTTATCGGCAGCTACAGGATCTGATATATCACCAAGTAATCTTTTGAGGATTGGTGAAAGAACAACTAATCTTGAAAAGTCTTTCAATGTTTTACACACTAATTGGAATAGAAAAGATGATTATCCTCCAAAAAGATTCGTTGATCACCCTTTGAGTGGAGAATTCAGGATAGATTTGAACAAATGGAGTAGTATGCTTGATAATTACTATGATCTCCACGGCTGGGACAAAAAAACTGGATGGCCTAAAAGAGAAACCTTAGAAAAACTTGACTTGAAGGAAGTAGTAGATAAATTAGAAAAATATAAAAAATTACCTAGAGAAAAAGAAAAAATTAAAAAATAAATTATTATAACAGATATGACAAAATAGCTTTCTGCGTGTGAAGTCTGTTCTCAGCCTCTTCGTATATGACAGAGTTTGGTCCGTCCAGTACTTTGTCTGTGACTTCGTCGCCTACTGCTGCCGGCAATGCGTGTTCCACCATAACATCTTTCTTTGCTAACGATACTATGTGGTCATCAACAATCCAGTGCTTGTATTTCTTTGGTTCTTTTATATGCGGTGCTTCAGTTCCCTTACCTTCCATGCCTTTTGTTGCATATATATCCGGGGCCCATCCTTTAACATGAATTACGTCTGCATTTTCAGCTGCCTCTTCCATATCATGGATTACTGTTAAGGTTGAGCCGTGTTTCTTTGCTTGTTCTCTTGCGTACTCCATCATCTCTGGATTTGGATCGTAGCCTTCGGGATAAGCGAGAACTAGATCCATCCCAAGTTTTGTTCCAGCTTCCAGCGTTGAGTTTACGACTCCCAAAGGCTTGCTGTAAGGACAGAATGCCCACATCATTACGTATCTTACTCTTTTGAGAGTTCTTTTTCTTTCGTAAGGAACCATGAAATCGGAAAGCGCTTGACACGGATGTCCAGCCTCACTGTTTGCGTTAATAATGGGAACATCTGCCCATTTTGCCATCTCTAGTTGATCAGAAAAGTTAAACGCTCTGTACATGATTCCATCTACGTATCTAGACAGAACTGATGCCTTGTGTTTCAAAGGCTCTTTTCCTTTCCCCCATGAGGCGTTTGGAGGGTAATAAATGGCGTGACCACCTAATTGCTCCATCCCCACCTCAAAAGATGTTCTCGTTCTCGTGGATTCCCATTCAAATAGCATAGCCAAGTTTTTCCCTTTCAAAAGTTCGTGAGGTTCTCCCTTCTGAAGTTTGTCTTTCAGTTCTATTGCAGTGTCAAGAAGCTTTAGTATTTCTTCTCTCGTATAGTCTCTCCAAGTTAGAAGATCTCTCCCTTTCATCGGTCTTTTTGACGACATTATTCTCACCTATTCTTTCCTAATCCAATCTATATTAAATGTTTACTCCTACTATTTTAGGTACTGTATCTCAATGAAGCGAAATATGGACATAAAAAATCACTATTATAATAAAGAAAAAAATTAAAAATTTGTTGATAGATAACCTATGGAAATAGATAAAATAGAAAAGTGATAAATTTGAAAAAAATAAATTTTAGAGGAAGAGTAGATAATTATGGAAAGTTGTTTCAGAGATTATAACAAGGTGTGCAAATGAAGTTTGCTGTTCTTGGAGGTGGCAGTGCAGGTCAGGGTATTGCTGGATATTTGGCTTTAAAAGGACATAAAATTAATCTTTATAACAGGACACCAGAAAAAATTGCTTCAGTTGCAGAATCTGGAAATCTTAAAGTTTCTGGTGTAATCAAGGGCAACGCAAAGATAGAGAAAGCATCCTCGGATATGAGAGAGATACTCGGAGATGTGGACAGCATTCTTGTGGCTGTCAGAGCTTTTGGACACGAATCTATTATCAAGGAATCTCTTCCTTATATTAAAAAAAATGCAACAATCGTTGTTTTTACAGGATATTGGGCAGCTTTAAGACTGAGATCCATTCTTTCTCGTGAACAAAGGAATGACATTGCCATTGCAGAAACTACGCTTCTGCCTCTCGCAAGTGAGATCGTGGAGGAGGGGCACGTAAAAATCTCAGGAATTAAATCAAAAATGAGAATAGCAGCATGTCCTGTATCAAGAACAGCTTCAGTGTACAAAAAACTCAGCTCTGTCTTACCTCAATTGTTTCCTGGAAATAATGTTCTAGAAACAAGCCTAGAAAGTTTTAATCCAGTACTACATCTTCCTATCGCTCTCTTTAATCTTGCAGAGATAGAAAAAAAAGATAAATTTGAATTTTACCACGACGGTATCTCACCCAAGGTAGCTAGAGTTATCGATGCTATCGATGCTGAAAGAATGAACCTAATAAAAAAGCTCAACCTCGATCTGATAAAAGCAGGTGAAGTTTTAAGAGAGTATTATGAAACGAAAGGAAGTTCAACTTACGAAATTATAAGAAATTGTAAAGCGTATGAAGGATACGTTCTACCCAATGTATTCAGCTACGTAAGAGAAGATCTTCTCTATGGAGTTGTTCCCATGGTTTCAATCTGTAACCTCTTAGAAATCTCAGCTGAGGCTTCAAAAACGTTAATATCTTCATGGTCTATGGTAGACTCGGTAGACTACTGGAGGGAAGGAGTAAAAATTGATAAACTCGGTATGGAAGGCATGGATCGTGAAAAAATTTTTGAACTAGTCACGAATGGCTGATAATGAATTACATTTCAAAAGGAGTTTCAATCAAAATTAAAATTCACGTTATTGCTGTGGAATACAAGTAATTATTTTAGGGAAAAAAAATAAAAGTATATTATGAGAAGAGATTAAAGTGATCAGATGTACGAAACAAATTTAAAGTGTTTGAATTGTGGGAAAGAATATGAGCTTAGAAGGATCTTTGAAGGGTGTCCTCATTGTAAAGAAAAGGATTTTTCATCAAATCTTATTGTTACCTACGATTATGAAATGATCAAGGAAAAAATAGATAAAAATACTCTTGAAAAAAGAAGAGGACTAGGCATATGGAAATACGAAGAATTTTTACCAATAGACTCCAGAGAGATAAAAATAACTCTGGGTGAAGGAGAAACTTCCTTGTTAAAATGCAGTGATCTTGGTAGAGAACTAGAGATTAAAAATCTATTCGTAAAAGATGAATCTAGAAATCCTACTTATTCTTTTAAAGATAGGCTGGTTTCTGTCGGCGCCTTCGTAGCGAGACATTTTGGCTCTAAATATCTCATAGCCGGAGGAGGAAACCTCGCGGCTGGAGCATCTGCGTACAGTGCTAAATACAATTTAGAAACGATCAGCTTTGAAACCCTAGACGAATCCAAACAAGCGATCTTACAGACGCTCTCTTATGGAGGAAAGATTGTTTATTTGAAAAAATATGAAGATCGCTATGAATTGATGAAAAAATGTGTAGATATCCTTAAAGGTCATCCTGTTTCGAGTTATACACCGTCACCTACAGGAGATCCCTACAGTCAAGAAGGTTATAAAACAATTGCGTACGAAATCTGCGAACAACTGAAATGGAATGTCCCCGATAAGGTAGTTGTTCCAACTGGACAGGGCTTTGGACTTTATGGGATTTGGCGAGGTTTCGTAGATCTATATGAGATAGGGTTAATAGATTCCTTGCCAAATATGATTGCAGCAGAAACAGATGCATGCGGTTCGCTCACAAAAACTTTTCTTGATAAAAATGAAAAAATAAAGAGAGTAGTCCCAGAAAAAACAGTAGCGAGACGTATTGCAGTTCCCAAGGTTAGTTACAAGGCTTACAGAGCGGTAAAAGATTCAAATGGAAAGGCTGTATCCATTACAGATGATGAGATAATGAGTGCTCTACTATCTTTTGCCAGAAGAGAGGGGATTTACTCGAGCACAACCTCTGCAGTATCTTTGGCAGCTACTTATAAATTAAGAGAGGAGGGATCTATAGAGAAAGACAGCACGGTGGTCTGTGTAATAACGACGGGGGGACTAAAAGATCCTGATTACATAGAAAAAAATTTTCCGGATCTACCTTCCCCCATACATGGAGACTGGGATGAATTTAAAAAAATCATGAAAACTTATTATGATCTATCAATAGACATATAAATTTATTATAAGAGGGGATATCATGTTAGATGAAAAGGTTGTAAGAAAATTAGGCGAAACAGTGGACAGACTTATTACAACGGATATACTTGCCAGAGGTGCAATCGGATCGATCTATAAAAACGCTAGGAAACATTTCCCTGAAGATCCTCTTACTTACAGGGCAGCTGAGGGACTAACGAGAAGTATCGATAATGGAGATACAGTATTCATTACTACAGGATGTACGTATCCCGGTTTGAATGCTGGAGAAACGGATGGCCCCATTGGGGCAGCTTCTCTTGCACGGGCACTATGCATAAGTTTGAATGCAAAACCGATAATTGTAGTGGAAAAGATGTACGAAACTATGATGCTGCACACACTGAGGGGAATTGGTCTCAATGTACTGCCCTTTAAGAGTGCGCAGAGATATGAGCGAGTTGCTACCATTAT
>Ga0190349_1000228_pt1 | contig 19288 bp, 16 predicted proteins | sample 48721378_MG_FD_179798 | JGI IMG/M metagenome (GOLD analysis project Ga0190349, IMG submission 179798) | Hydrothermal vent microbial mat bacterial communities from Southern Trench, Guaymas Basin, Mexico - 4872-13-7-8_MG | ecosystem: Environmental > Aquatic > Marine > Hydrothermal vents >...
CCTCCATTGTTTGGTTGTTGTTCCTTGGTCAGGTTCCCCAGGGAACCTGACCTTCCCTTTTCTCTATTTGCACATTTTACTCCTTACAATATATATAATTTCCATCTTTACACAAAATTATTATAACTCCCGAAAGATGCCCCTATTTTAATCCTTGATGAAGCCACGAGCAGTCTTGACAGGAGAACAGAAAGGAAGATTGTAAAGTTAATGAAGGAAGTATCAAAGGGAAAAACCTTGCTTATCATCGCACATAGATTAGCAACAGTTAAGGATGCAGACAAAATCATCGTCCTGAATAATGGTAAAATAGAAGGTATAGGAACACATAAAAAATTACTTTCCAGATCAAAGGTATATCAGAGTTTGTATAAAAAAGGATAGGTTAAAGGAGGGGTAAAATTATCCTGTAAAATTCTTCAAAGTCTGATATATTGTTTTGTAAGTATTTATAAATCTCTTCAGGGTCTATTTCCCAGTAGAGATGCACAAGTTTGTTCCTGAATCTTGCAATATATATAAATCTTTCTGATAATTCCAGAGGAATGATGCCTGACCTTCCCAATAATTTGAAAATCTCACTGAAATTTCCAGGATTTCCGAGATGCTTTCTTGAAATAATATGATTTCCAATATTTATACAGGCTTCTATTGCCTTTTGAAAACATCTTTCCACAAAATATTGGATTTCTTTATCCCTTATATACTCATCCCTGGTAATCCTCTTTTTTGAATTAAGGTGGTCTATTTCAGTCTTAAGAAATTTTAATTGCTGTTCAATCTTTTCTCTATCTATATCCATCACTTACCTCTTTATAAAATGGAAGAAAATCCAGATAAAGTTTGGTGAACCTTTCTATATAATCTATCCTTTCTCTTTGGTTTCTCTCATATAAAATTACCCCTTCCACTATTATCCTACGAGATAGATAGAGGGGTGCTCTGTTAAGGCAAACAAAGGTTATCTCATCGGTCCTGAGATATGAACTGATTCTATCATATAATTTAGTTTCTACGCTCTCCTTGTCTTTTACTGCATTAGATATATAATATGCAATATCAATATCTGATAAATTATTTTCCTCTCCCCTTGCATAAGAGCCAAAAAGGTAGAGGAAGGATACACCTGATATATCTTTTATCTGTTCCTCTATATGGCTCAATTTCTTTTTTACATCTTTCTCCAGAACCTTAAATTTTATCATAATAAAAGATAATATCAGAAATTAAAAAAACAAGGGGAAGTTACTACTCTCATTGTCTCGGTGCTTGACCAGAGTATAATCTCCTTGAATAAAAACCATTACCATATTCACCAGGATGATTGTTAAGAAATATACTCCGCTCTTCTTCCATAATGGAATTTAATACCATGGGAAGCAATGTTTCTTTAACCTCATTAACAAATTCTTCGCTACCCATCTTGCCAGATGCAAGATTCTTTATTAAATTATCTATAAGTGAGGTTGGAGTGTCCCTTTTCATTTTAACCTCCATTGTTTGGTTGTTGTTCCTTGGTCAGGTTCCCCAGGGAACCTGACCTTCCCTTTTCTCTATTTGCACATTTTACTCCATACAATATATATAATTTCCATCTTTACACAAAATTATTATAACTCCCTAAAGACAACAAGAATTGGAGATGTAATAGGTTCAGAGGAATTTATGTTGGAGTCGTTAAAGAAATTTAATAGAAGGGGAAGGAAAGATATGTCACCGAAGATGAGGATTGATGAAACACCTTTTAAAGATTTAAAACAGATAATAGTAGGGTTTGAAGCAAAGAGAGGAATAAAAATAGAAGATCTTAACTTAGACACTTTTTATGGAAAAAGGATGTGAGGAGAATTATTGTTTTTCTTAAGAGATTCAGGTGGATTGACTTATAAACAAATAATGGAAATCCCTATATTTAAATCACTAAAATATTCATCCCTTGGTCATCTGTACAAAAGAGCAAAAGAAAGAATGGTTAATAATGTCAAGAATTAAAGCAACGTCCCTAAATGTCGTCCTTACATTACTATGATTTTGTAGAGCGTTCTCTCTGAGGGAAGGGATATAAAATAAATGCCTGAACGTGGGAATGTATATTTGAAAATACTGTTTACATAACTACATTTTAATCTTCTTCCTGATACGTCAAAAACAGAGACGAATCCACCTTTTTCAACTGGTATGCTTAGATTCTTCTTGCATAAATTGGTTATTACCTTTTCGTTGACTTTATTTTCTTTTATGCCTACCATCTTACCTGACAGCCAGATTGTGCCGTTCAAGAAGATAACCCTGTCGTCGGATTCATTCCATCCATCAAAAAGGTTGCTATTACCTGAATTTCCTGTACTATCATCTGCAGGGGAGCTGTCACCTATTCCAATTACCCTCCCCTGGCCGAATCTCGCTGAGGCAACAACGGCATATCCTGTAAAGTAAAGAATAATCCCCTTTACGGAGGGATTGAGATCATTCCTAAGGTAGATTGATGTGCCTGCGTGAAATGAAATGGTCTCTGCTGTACCAAAACTATTGACGAGTATTGAATCATATGGATCTGGTCTCGTGCTGAAATCGCCAGTTATATTGTTGTAGGGTTCATTTGTTACCTCAAAGTGCATACCAAAGGAATCGTCGGCACCAAAGTGATTCCAGATATGTGGAGAATCCCAGCCATTGTTATTTCTGTCGGAGGAGTTATGGTCTGCCACAATAAAGAGTCCACCGCCATCCCTCACAAAATTGAATATTGCCTGTCTTTCACTATAGGAGAATGTATCCTGTGGTTCACAAACTACATAGACATCAAATCGGGATAGGTCCAATGGGCTTGAAGTCCCATATTTTATTGATGAATCAGGTGGTAATGTCTTTACATCAATTCCCGCTGTGTCCAATTCAAACCCCCAGGATGATATCGCCCCTGTCCAGTCTGTTTCTGAAACAGGGTTTGGAGGATATGGGTCAGGGTAGTTATCATCAATGACCCAGTCTGCATTACCTGCATCCTCTTCCTTTGTATAATCAAATAATACACTTATTCCTGTTTTATTCCCTCTATCAAGTTTAATCATCTGAGGGAATTGCAGGGAAGTAGACAGAATAAACATAATAAGTATCATTATTTCTCCTTTTTTATAAGACAGGAAATATTAAGGAAATTAAATGAAATGTCAAGTTAATATTGGATGTTAAAAGAAAACCTTTCATTATAATTATTCTTTTGGTAAAAATCAGTCATATAAATGTAGTGGATAGATGGTATCATTAGGACATATCCATAGCTACAAAATTTATTGACCCATCGAGTTTTTCTGTTATAATAAATCATATAAATATATGCAGGATAATGTTAGTCTTTATAAACTAAGGAGGTGAAAAATTGATAAAACAGAGATTCCCGAGACATAAATCTAACCCACTATTTCCTATTATTCTTTTTATTCTATTGGTGATCGTCATCTACATAATGATAATGCTTAAAAAATTTGGTGGAGGATACTAAATGGGTATCATTCTAAGTGGATTGAGGCCAACGGGAAAGGTGCACATTGGAAATTATTTTGGCGCACTCCAGAACTGGGTTAAACTTCAGGATGAATACAAATGTTTTTTCGAAATTGCAGATTGGCATTCTCTTACAACAAAATATGAAAACACAAAGGATCTGAGAGAAACCATTTTAAACACTGCAAAGGATTGGTTCTCTGTGGGCATTGATTATAATAAATCGGTTGTTTTTGTCCAATCGGATGTAAAGGAACACGCAGAACTTCACCTTTTATTCTCAATGCTCGTTACATTACAGAGACTCCAGAGGAACCCTACTGTCAAAGAGATGGTAAAGGACCTTCATCTTGGCAAAAATGTTTCTTATGGTCTTCTTGGTTATCCTGTTCTTCAGGCTGCTGATATATTAATCTACAGGGCAGATAAGGTTCCCGTGGGAGAGGACCAACTCCCCCACCTTGAACTTACAAGGGAGATTGCCAGGAGATTCAATTATCTTTTTGGAAGCGTTTTTGCCGAACCAGATCCTCTTTTGACGCCTGCACCAAGGGTGCCTGGGGTGGATGGCAAAAGGATGTCCAAATCGATGAATAATGCCATTTTCCTCACAGACGATGGGAGGACTGTGGAAAAAAAGGTTATGCAGGCATTTACAGACCCTGTGAAGATCAAGAAGGATGACCCAGGACATCCTGAGGGATGTGTTGTGTTTGCATACAGGAAAATACTTGATCCGGAAGGTTCTAAAGAAATAAAAAAAGAATGTAAGGCAGGAAAGATAGGTTGTGTGGAGTGTAAAAAGGAGACATCGCGGATGCTAAATGCATTCCTTGAACCCATAAGAAAAAAGAGACAAGAAGTAGAGGCATTAGATATAACAGGAATATTAAAGGATGGAGCGGCTAAGGCACGAAAGACAGCCTCAGAGACAATGAAGCTCGTAAGGGAACATATGTCACTATGGTAGATTTGGCAAGAACAAATTAAGAAAAGGGTGGGTTTCCCCACCCCTTTTTTTACTTTATAGCAGTAAGTTTCCCCGTTACTCTATCACCATTCAGTTCGATGCTGTAGAAATAAACGCCCGAGGAGACAGGATTACCATTTTCATTTTTCCCGTCCCAGACAAAACTTTTTCTGCCTGCTGTCTTCTCAATCTGCTTGTAATTTGCGATTCTCTGTCCTGCGACATTGAATATCTTAAATCCAACATTACCCGGGTACGAAATCTCGAAGTAGACTTTAGTTGAATGGATAAAGGGATTGGGAGAGACCTTCAGAATCCTTAAATTTTTATCAATGGATACAATGGGATTATCATCTATACCTGAAGCCTCTGCCCAGGTAATCGCATTGTGGAGGAGAAGCACCATATCTCCAGTCCAGTATCCGTAATCTCCAGGAACCGCGTTAAACCCAATAACTCCACCAGCTGGATATGGAGCATCCATTGTCCCTACTAACCACTCACCGTCATCCCACTTTGCGACGGAATCTGCACCTGGGTTTATAACGAGTGAATCCCTGTATTGGTCTGAGACAGCGGTCACACCGTTCATTATAGGATGAGCTGGGTCATACCATCCAAGATTTGCTGCAGCATAATGGTTACCACCAGTTGGTGAGTTGAATGGATTATATGTCGGTGTCATTATTGCACCACCGAGGGAATTCCCCTGAGTGTACCAGGACCACCCACAGGTAATGACCCATTTACCAGCATCTACAAATGCGGCAAGGGTATCACCAAGTGCTAATGTATCCAGATGCGAATAATTTGGCCAGGTGAATATTACATCATACAATGAAAGATCCTTCATAGTAGGGGTATAAGAACTTGTATTCATATGGTCTATATTCCCTATGTCTGTGTATGCCATCAATGAGTCACGGGTATCTGGTTGGTCATAATCAGCGATTGCCATAAGTATATTGGGGGATACACCATTTGCCCAGTAAAGTATAAAATTTTCAAGGATATCTGAATAATTATAGTAATATGCATATTCAATTGGTTGCATGGTAGCTATTACTCCTCCCTGCCCATACCTGAAGATTGCAGTAGCAGGTACGTCAGGAATACTATCCCTTATAATCTCGTATGCATCTGCCGGAAGATTTGCAAGATATCCATGTGTAGAAGAGTCCCAGTTGTTGAGTGTAGTATCAACTATATAATTTGGGTTATTCACAATAGGATGCCAGGAAGAAACGATAATTACAGTGTCATTCGCCTGAAAGTAACTGGTAAATCCACCTGGCATTGAAAGACCTGTCCAGTCATCACTATACCATTCTGCGCCATTCAATTCAAAAACGCCACCAGCCGAAATCCAGCTCTCCCACCAGGTTCTGTTTGTTTCAATATGCTGGTAAAACGTGTCAGGTTGTGTACTGCTGATGATTACCTTTGTATAGATAGATAGGTCAGCCGTCCCCATATCGCCAGATGTGAATACCTTAAAAGGAATCCCGTTTGCGTAGAGAACATCCTTATTTGACCTAAAGGACCAGGGTTCCCTGTCCTGGAAGAGTGCAACCCTTGCAATGGAATAGCCCACATCTATTCTGTAGATCTGATTACCATAGTGTGTGTTGAACCACATATCACTCCCATCAAATGCGAGGCCTTCCTCGATATAGCTTGCAGGATTCCCCGGGAGTGAATATGAGTTCAAAAGCACAGGGGTTGCTCCACTGATGTCTACCTGTTTTAACAGGTGATCAACGTTGTCTAAAATCCACATTGTTCCATCCTTTCCTACATAGGCAATATCCATAGGCCAGCCAATAATACCACCAATATACCACTGGGTCTGAATATTCATCAATGTATCTACCTTGTAAAGGGTATCATTATAATTTGCACCACCTGTTGAGACAATATAGAGATACTGTCCATCACTACTTACACCCCTCATACCTGTTCCACCGGGGCCAGTATAGCTGGCTATCAATGTCCCCGTTTTCGTTACCTTCCTTATCATTCCGTTCGACCAATCAGCAACATACATAATGTCATTTATAAATCCTGCACCAAAACCATTTCCAGTTGTGGGCATATCCCAGGTAGTGTAAACAGAACCATTCTCTGGGTCAAGGGCATTTACTGTTGCTGCAACACTACTGCCATTACTCGAGATAAGCCAGAGATACCTCCCATCCCATTCAAGACCATTATTCTGCGTTCTCGGTGCAGGGAAGGAGTCAATTGTATTGGCATATTTTGTACCCTTTACAGAATATGCACTTCCTGATGCTTTAGAGACACCACTTGCCTCCTTAGAAACAGATAGATACTTGGTAATAACAGGTTCTGTTTTTTTAACAGGATTTACTAATCTAGAATCTGTACTTGAAATAGCTGGATTTCTCACAGTGACAGACCTCGTTTTTTGGATAACCCTCTTTTTTATTACTCTTGGTGAATTTGGATGCATAGCACCTAACATAGAGAGAAATAATATTGGTAAAACTAACAACATTACCCCTTTACGCATAAAGCCCTCCTTCTGTTTTGTTCCTTAAAGGAACGGTTAATAAATATTGCCCATTAATATATATTATCACATATAAATCTCTTTTGTCAAATATTTTTATCAACTATTTTCCTTGAAATTCTAAAAAACGATTTATCAGGGGTAATATGGCTGGTGTTCTTTACTTTCTGTAACAGATAATGATTGATTTCTTTGGAGGGTTTAATCTCAGAGACGGTTTGACAGATATTTATCTTTTAATATAATGGATTTAGTCTTGTAATAGGGAGTATTCTATTTTTGGCTTATTAAATTAATATAAGAAGGGGAAGATATGCCCATATATTATTTCCTATCATCAAGAAACTATTCCCTTTATACTGGAGGAGCCACATAGACCATAAACTGTTTTTTGTTTCCATCCATAGAAAAGTAATTTATTTTAAAGGTTCTCTCTTTATTTGATGTAGTGATAATAGTTTCTTCCGTTATTCCAGATGAATAAGGGTAGGAAGAGACACTGTCAACTTTCGTAATGAGTTCCAAGGGGGTGATACATATCAATATAAAAAATATAATATTGTGCATCCTTACCTCCTCTGTATTCCTCTCAAAAGTGCATCAAAAAATCCATCTATTCGCATGGAAAGGTTTATAGATTCAGATTCAATTATCCATTGGAGCATAATACCATCCATAAAAGCGAGAACTGTAGAGGCAACAGTTTTAGGGTTAATATCTTTATTAAACTCCCCTCTTATTATGCCCTCCAATACTATTTCCTTAATTTTATCGCTAAACTCCCTGTAGATATTTTTTAAATTTATAAAGTTTTTTTCCCTTATCCCTTCATTCCAGAATTCTATAATTACATTAAAATAATGGCGAGGATAGGAAAAAAACACCTTTTTATATCCTTCGAGCACTTTTTTCAATTTAATAGAAGGAGAATCATTTTTGTTTATGTTTTCCATCACCATTTTATCCACATCAGAGAATATAAGATCAATACAAGCGGAGAATATTTCACCTTTGCTTTTAAAGTATTCATACAATGTTCCTTTACCCATCCCCACTTTTTTGGCTATTTCAGAAACCTTTGCCTCATGATACCCCTTATTTGAGAAAACATCCAGGGCAGAATGAATAATTTTCTTTTTTATTTTTTTCTTATCAATAATCTTTGGCATAAGTACCCTTTTGACCGACTCGTCGGTCAAAAAATAATAGAGGAAATAATTAAATTGTCAAGATTGTTTTTTTTAAAACCATAGAAGCTTGGAAATCAATTTACTATTTTAATTTATATTTTGTCTATTTCTATTTGCTTTTAAAAATTTATTTAATAAAATCCTCTTGACAAAATTTAGAAATGTAGTAATTTATTAGTAATATTTTTATACCCCCTGTTATTTCCTCTTCATTTTTTTTGCCCTCCTTTCGTAGGGTCGGTTATACCGACCCTACTCTTTTTATAACTGCATTATACCTACCCATAATTATAAATGTTTTAAATGAGAATAAAACTTGTGAAATAATTACCTCAGGCTAATAAAATCGGGTTTTTCTTTCATAGTTTTTACTTGAAATCTTTTTTCTTTACATTATATTATACAAACTGAAATAAAAAGGAGGTGTTATGATAAAATACGTATATTTTTTTGGTGAAGGTAAAGCGGATGGCAATATCAAAATGAAAAATATTTTAGGTGGTAAAGGGGCTGGTCTCGCGGAAATGACAAACATCGGAGTACCTGTTCCCCCTGGATTTACAATTTCTGCTGAAGTTTGCACACACTATTATAAAAATAATGTATATCCTGAGGGCTTGAAAGAGGAGATTGCAGAAAATCTCAAAAGGCTTGAGCAGATCACAGGCAAAAAATTTGGTGGTGTCAACAATCCTTTACTTGTATCTGTCCGCTCTGGTGCAAGGGTATCAATGCCCGGGATGATGGATACAATTCTTAACCTTGGCCTAAATGACGAAACTGTTTTGGGTCTTGTCGCTCAAACCAATAATCCGAGGTTTGCATACGATAGTTATAGAAGATTTATACAGATGTATGGAAATGTTGTGATGGGTGTTCCACATGACAGATTTGAGGAGATAATAAATGAATTTAAGGGAAAAAAGGGGGTAGAACTTGATACGGACCTTGATGCAGAAGATTGGAAAGAAATAAAGGACAGATATAAGGAACTGATAAGGAGTGAAACAGGGAAGGAATTTCCCGAAAATCCAGCAGATCAATTGTGGGGTTCTATCAGTGCGGTCTTCAAATCCTGGAACAATCAGAGGGCTATTGATTATAGAAAAATCCATGACATTCCAGATGATTGGGGAACAGCAGTTAACGTGCAAACAATGGTTTTTGGAAATATGGGCGAAGATTCAGGAACAGGGGTTGCATTTACAAGGAATCCTGCAACAGGGGAGAATATCTTTTACGGAGAGTATCTTGTGAATGCGCAGGGCGAAGATGTTGTTGCCGGTATCAGGACACCTTTCCCTATTAGCAAGGCACAGAAATCAAACGAAAAGGAGATTTCGCTTGAAGAGGCATGGCCTGATTTATATCAGCAACTTTTAAATGTGAGAAATAAGCTGGAGAACCATTTTAAAGATTTACAGGATATGGAATTTACTATTGAAAAGAAGAAATTATATCTCCTTCAGACCAGAACAGGCAAGCGTACCGCAGTAGCTGCGGTGAGAATTGCAGTTGATATGGTAAATGAAGGATTGATAGATAAAGAAGAAGCTATAATGAGAGTAACCCCTGATCAAGTTGATCAGCTTCTTCATCCTATGATCGACCCAAAGGTAAAAGTGGATCCAATTGCAAGGGGACTGCCTGCTTCCCCTGGGGCTGCCACTGGAAAGGTTGTATTCTATCCAAATGATGCAGTAAACGCTAAGAAAAACAAAGCGAAAGTAATTCTTGTCAGGCACGAAACCTCTCCAGAAGATGTAGCAGGTATGAATTCCGCTGAAGGAATCCTTACTGCAAGAGGAGGTATGACTTCTCATGCGGCAGTTGTTGCTCGAGGAATGGGAAAGGCATGTGTGGTTGGATGTGAAGCCCTCACAATAGATTATAACAGGCGAGAAATAAGGATTAACGATATAGTAATTAAAGAGGGAGATACCATTACTATAGACGGCTCCACAGGAAATGTTATGGTTGGAGATGTTCCCAAAATAGAGGCATCAATCTCAGGTTATTTTGAGACACTTATGAAATGGGCTGATGGAATAAGGAAGATCGGTGTTAGAACAAATGCAGATACCCCTCTTGACGCTGAAACCGCTAGAAAATTTGGTGCGGAGGGTATAGGGCTTACAAGGACAGAACATATGTTTTTTAAAGAGGATAGAATTTCCGCGATGAGAGAGATGATTCTCTCAGATACAAAAGAGGAGAGAAAAAGGGCACTTGAAAAATTACTTCCAATGCAGAGAAACGACTTTGAAGGGCTCTTTAGAGCAATGGATGGGTATCCTGTAATAATAAGACTTTTGGATCCTCCCCTCCATGAATTTCTGCCAAAGGAATCTGCAGCTCAAGAACAACTTGCAAAGACAATGGGTATTAGTGTAGAAAAAATAAGGGAACGCGTTCACCAGTTGGCTGAGACAAATCCGATGCTTGGCCTGAGAGGATGTAGACTTGGCATCCTTTATCCAGAAATAACAGAAATGCAAGCACGTGCAATATTTGAGGCAGTATGTAATGTGGCAAGAGAAGGGGTTAAAGTAATACCCGAGGTAATGGTACCACTGGTAAGTCACAAAAATGAAATAAAAGTTCAAAAGGATATTATTAACAGGGTTGCTCACGAGGTTTTTGAAGAGAAGGGGATGAAGATCAAATATATGATAGGTACAATGATCGAGCTTCCAAGGGCTGCAATTACAGCCGATGAGATTGCTGAATACGCTGAATTCTTTAGTTACGGTACAAATGACCTTACTCAAACTACCTTTGGATTTTCAAGAGATGATGTTGCAAAATTTGTACCCCTATATATAGAGATGGGTATTCTTAAGAATGATCCATTCAAAACACTTGATCAACCTGGGGTTGGAGATCTAATTAAAATGGGAATTGAAAGAGGAAGAAAAACAAGGCCTGAAATTGAAATAGGAATCTGTGGCGAGCATGGCGGAGACCCTGCTTCTGTAGAGTTTTGCCATAGAGTTGGAATGAACTACGTTAGCTGTTCCCCCTACAGGGTCCCTATTGCAAGACTTGCTGCTGCCCAGGCGGCAGTAAAAGATAAAAAAGAAATTCAGTAAGAAATTTTGTTTCTTCCTTCCCCTTTCGCTCTATAAAGGGCGGCATCAGCAGAGGCGATTAGTTCGTCCTTCGCCTCTGCTTTTTCAGGAAAAGAAGAAATACCTATACTAATGGTTATATTCGCAACATTATGTTTGCCAATCAAGAGTTTATGAGATTCAACGCTGCTTCTTAATTTTTCTGCTACTGGAATACTGTCTTTAAGTGTTGTCGATGGCAGAATTACGACGAATTCTTCACCGCCATACCTTGCCGCAATATCCGAACTTCTAATAGAATTGCTTATTATCTTTCCAACATCGGAGAGTACCTTATCACCTATTTGATGGCCATACTCATCATTAAAATTTTTAAAGAGGTCTATATCTATCATAAGAAGGGAGAGTGGCTTATTTTCTCTCTTTGCCTGGGAAATTTCTTTTGAGAGTAATTCCTGGAAAAATCTATGGTTATATAATCCCGTAAGACCATCCATAATAGCCCTTTTCCGTTCTTTTTCATAGAGAAGGGATTTTTCAAATGCGGTAGAAACAATATCAGAGATCAGATCGACTATCACAACTTCCTTTTCCGAAAACCTGTTAGGTCTATCTGAGATAAGAAGTATCCCTCCTTCTACCTTTCCTCTAAAGGGTGAGAAAATCAAGGAGGCTGCATTGAATTTTCTTTCGTCAGGTGCGAGAAGGGGTCTCCTCATTTCTTTTGCGAGATTGTCTTTTTTAAGTGTTATACCTTTTTCTATGGCGGTAGCAACAATACTTTCTCTTATGTTTTTGAGGTATCTACGCTCATTTTCCTCAATAATCAAAAAATCCCTTGAGGTTCTATAGATTATAATACTAAAAACATCTGAAAAGGTTTTTTCAATAGAAGAAAAGAATGCGTCGATCATCTCTTCCCGTTCAATAGTATTTGCAATTTTTTGTGTAAGTTCATGTATCGTCCTGAAATGTATTGCTTCAATCATAGATCTATTTGTAAAGGAATAGAAAGAAAGCATTATCTCTATCTCCTTTGCAAAACCTTGAGCGATCTCTTTTCTTAATTCGTCAAAATAATTTTCGATTCTACTGTCAACAACAAAGATTCCCTCCACCTTATTATCAATAATAACAGGTACTGCTACAAAACTCCTGATAAAGACATTTCTATCATAATAACATAACAGTTTTGAGTTATCCGTATAATCAGTGATGGAAAGTACTTTTTTTTCCTTCATAAAGTAAAGTAAGGGTCCTTTCTCAATTGTTGCATTTGGGATCAGGTCTATCTTACTTCTCCCCTTTTTCAATTCAAAAAGCCCTGTGTATATATTCTTTATAAACAATGCTACCGTGAACGGTTTCAGTATTAGAAAAGCCAGATCAAGTATTGAACCTACAGCCTCAGAATATCTGTCGAACAATTTTTTGGGGATTTTGATCCCTTCCTCAATAGAGGATCTCAATTGTTTTGTATCCATATCAGCTACTGAGTCAGGAAGACCTTGTGTCTCTAACACAAACCTTTCAAGGCTTTTTCTCTTTTTTTCTATACTATTAAATATGTAGTAAATTGGCAGAATTGATCCGAATAATACTGTTGGCGCAATAAAGCTCTGATGCCTTATTAAAGAAAGTAAAGGGATAAGGAAATAAGGGAATACCCTTTTACTTCTAAATGTATATATGGATACAAGAGGTATGTAAAGATAGTAACCAGCAAAATTGACACCACCCCCCAACTCTACAAAAATGGAAAATGTAAGAATAGCAGTGAGAAAATCAATTGAGGGATAAAAATAGAGAACAAAGAGAAGACAGAAGAGAAGGATTAGATTTATTAGAGGAGAAAGAACAGGGGGGTTAAGAATAAGGACGAGAATATATACAACGGCAGGTATGATGAAAATATAATCCTTCCAATTTTTAAACCTCATCTTCCTTTCCATACTTTTCTCCTTAAGAATAATAAAAGAGGCAAGCCGATAATGTAGGTGGCTACGAACTCTCCAAAACCAATAGTAATCACAAACAGGAAATATGTGGGTATATGAAAAGGAAGTGGTGGAGGGGCAATGAGAAACATAAGATAGGCACTAACACCAAATGCATTGAGAATAAGCGGTGGGAGAGGAGCAAGAATGGGCTTCCTGGTTTTGGCAAGTTGCATAGTTAGAAATGCGGCAATTAATGTAAGTGTACTGCCAACTGCAATATCGAGTATTCCTAATCCCCCAAAAAAGTTGGCTATAAGACAGCCAATAAATAATCCCCAAACAGCCTCTGGAAAAATAAAAGGAAGAACAGTCAACGCCTCAGCCACTCTTACCTGAAATGCATAGAAACTTATAGGCATAAGTAACACTGTCAGTGCAACATAAAGAGCAGCAATAATAGCAGCCCTTGAAATTTTTTTTACCATTTCAAAGACTCCACAGTTTTTTCAATATCGTCATCTATTCGGAGATATACTTTATCTTCAGGAAATTCTACCTCTCCTTTATTTATAATGACCACCTTTCCTGACGTTATATATGGAAGAAGCCCGGCAGGTTGAACTGAAAGGGAAGAACCAATTACAAGAAACAAATCTGCTTTCCTGGCGTATTCTTCGGCTTTATCCATCTCTTTGACAGGTTCTCCAAAAAATACAATGTCTGGTTTTACTATACCTCCGCATATGCATTTCAACTCCCCATTTTTTCCAAGGTTTTCCATCATCCATTTAAAATCGTATGTCCTTCCACACCTTAAACAATAACCTCTTTCGAAACTTCCGTGTAGCTCAATAACATTTTTTGAACCAGCAAGCTGGTGAAGTCTGTCTATATTTTGCGTTATTATTGCCTTTAAATTCCCCTTCTTTTCAAGGGCGGAAAGAAAATAATGTGCATTAGTAGGTTTTGTGTGTTTGTAAACATCCACATACTCTTTTGCAAATTTAAAAAAAAAGGAAGGATCTTTTTTAAAGTAGTCAAGGTTAAAGGTTTTATATGGGTCGTAAACTCCACGGGTATATATACCTTTTTCACCTCTGAAATCAGCTATTCCTGCAGCAGTTGATATACCTGCACCAGTGAGTGCCACAATATATTTTGAATTGTTTATATTTTCCTGGAGTTTTTCAATCTTCCCCATAATTTTATTATACCAATAATAAAGTGCGTGTCAATTAAGAATAACACTTTGTAGCTATTCTAAAATAATGGCACATATTTAAAATAAAAACATATGACATCCTGCTGAAAATAATATTGAAGAATCTTTAATTACTATTCTACTCAACAATAACCACTTTTGTTTTATTTTCCTTGACCAACTCATATATAATAAGAATATCCACATTTGTGAACCTGATACAACCCAGGGATATACTTTTACCTATACAATTTACATCATCTGTACCATGGCAGGCATAGTGGGTATATTTCCCATCCCGCCACAATTCCAGTTTTCTCGCCCCAAATGCATTAAAAGGGTGACCATAAGGTATGCTTATTCCCCGATTTTCCCAGTGCAGAGTTGGTTCTGCAGCCTTTCTTCCTATTATGAATGATCCCTTTATTGTGCCCCTTCCAAATGCCTCATTACCAATTGCGACATTAGTTGCCAAAATCAGCCTATCCTCATAACCCCAGTTATTCATATTGTAGAACTCTCTTGTATTATAAAGGTAACATTTTCTTTCACTCAAGTTAATCACCATTGAATCAACAATTGCATCCCCGTATTTTTCCCTTATAATTTCTCCCCATTTAGAGACAAATTTACTTATTTCAAATGCCCCTCTATTGTAATATCTTTTGTCATTTATGTGCCTCAGATATCTATCTAAGTTTCTAAGTATCTCCTTTTCCATAAAAGAGGTGTATACCTCTTCGATATGTTCATACTGTAAGAAAGATTTGAAATCCCTAATGTCGCTTTGTAGACTTCTAATCTCATCTGTTGATAGTCCTGCAGATGGAATAAGAAAAATGAGTGTGAGGATTAGGTTCATTTTTTTATGTCTTTAGTCAATCTAAATGCTGCCTTAAACCATCCCAGGTCTACACCAATTTGGTCTGCATCCGCCATTGTCCATGTGTAGAATAATGGCTTTTTATCCTTCTCCTTATAGACAATAAACTTTAATCTATCAGGTCCATTTTTATCAGGCATTGTTTTTAAAAGTTGAGCCCTGAATAATACCTTTTTTGTCTTTTTGTCCACAAGGGGAATTACCATTCCCTGATCGTGAAACTTTAGGTTGTCGAATAAATAATATTCTTCTTTTTTTTCTTTTTTTATGCTTATTGACCCCATATAGAACCTGCATTTATTAAGCTTGTAATACTCTCCATCTGTTCTTCCATAGACAACATTTCCTTTATTATCAAAGGTGTTTTCAAGTATCCATAGTGATTCATTAGAAAGAATCAGTTTTTCCGAAATAACCAGTTTCTTTCCACTTTTGGACGATATAAAAACGCAGGAATTTTTCCTATTACTTCCATAAAATTTATTCCCCCTCTTTTTCCAGTAAACCTCACAGCCTTTTGACAACTCTAAACTTTCAGGGCGCAAATCCTTCAAAATTTTAGGATGGAGATAGGCATCCTTATATTTCTTTCCGTTCTCTTTGAATCTGTATATTTTTGTTTCAATTACATCATCAAATGGGTTCCATGATACCTCGTAAATTCTTTGTCTGTATATTTTTTCCGGGTCTCCGTCAAGATATTGTTGGACGTAAAATGTATGTCCTTCAAAATGAGACAAATTGGCTGGAATTATAACAGAATGGAGTTGTCTGTGCGGATACTTGATTTTATTTATTTTATCCTGTAATGCCTGGGTATAATTGTCAAATTCTCCGGAGAACCATTTCAAGAAGGTCCCGAAATCTGAGGCTTCAGGCGTACCTTTTCTTTGTGTAGCAGTATTTTGTATAACCGTATTATCGAAGAAATGTATTGTTTTCCCCAAAAGCAGATAGTAATAATTTTCACTTATAAGACTTCCCTTTTTTGTATCTATAAGTCTTACAAGACAGGAAACATTATATTTACTTCCATCTATTCTATGTACGTTTTTGAATACCCTGAATATCTTCAACTCTTCCACTGGGGCTTTATTAGATAATGTTTTATTACTAATACTGAATGTGAAGAAATCTTCTTTATTTGACGAAGTCTCAGGGAAGAAGAACCGTGCATTTTTTACTTCTACAGTGAACCCAGAATGCTCCAAAATGAAAGAGCAGCTTACATTATGGCCATAATCAAAAATTGCTTTCTTCAGTTCCTCATAATTTTTGACTTCAGCCCCAAATGAATGCAGAGGTAAGAATAATAACAAAACTAACGGCATAAGTTGAAGATAAACTCTATATTTCATTTTATCCTCCTTTTTTAATGTTAAATAAACAATAGTTCTTATATCAGAGGTTGCTATTCATTTTATTATATTATTTTCTATTTTCAATAGTCAATTTGCCGTTCTCGCTGTTAAATCTATGATATGAATAAAGTAATATAAGGATACCCAATAGAACAAGTATAGCAGCGGAGAGAAATGACATCCTATATGAAAAGTTTTGTGTTTTCCCGGCTTTAACAAGTAGATCCACAATGGGACCTGCAATGAAAGTTCCAGCAACACCCCAGCTCAAGAAGAAAGTTGCATTAAAAAGTGCAAACTGTTTTCCCCTGTGCTCTGGTGGAATCAATTTTGATGCAAAGGAATAAGAAGAAGAGAATATTATAACGTCGGATATGCCACCAAAAAAGTTACTCACAAATATTACGGTGAGGCTTTTTGCGAGTATAAATCCAAATAAATACAGGGTTGCTATGAGGCAACCAATGAGCAATAGTATTCTATCGCTAAATCGTTTTGAAAGCTTTCCGATTATTAAGCCCATTAAAAAGACAGCCATAGAAGCCACATTGACAATGTAACTTAATAGGCTGCTGGATACATTAAACCCCTCTTTTAATGTCAGGTATTGGGGTTTTATCAGGGCAATTGAATTTCTTCCAAAATTGATAAATACCATTGCAAGAATAAAAATAAGGAATGGTTTTGAATACGAAAACAATCCTTCAATACGAGGGGATACGTCATCTGTCCCCTTCGCACCTTTTGGATTTTGTTCAATTCCACCCTCAGGTATAAAAAACATAGGGATGGTTGAAATCAGCATTACACCGGAGGCAATAAAAAACAATAATCCTTTGTAAAAACCCCAACCATTATAGAATTTAGACATCCCATCATATACCATACCTCCAATCCAGACACCAATAAAGTTTCCAATAGCACCTATACTACTGAGTTTACCCTGTATGCCTATTCTATCTTTAACCTTGTAAATATCTGAAATAATCGCAGTCCAGCCCACATTTGACATTGACCAAAAGATTTCTACAATTGTAAGACCTATAATTACTACATAACCAGCTATATGTTTATTTGATGGAAATGTATGAAAAAGCCAGACAAGGAATGTTAATACAGAGGCAGACGTTTCCCCAAGGATTATTAATGTTCTCCTCTTCTGGAATTTGTCTGATATGGGTCCCCATACAAATGTCTGAAATAGGACGTTTAAAATCATAGGAATAGTGGCAAAAAGGGTTGTTTCAGTAACGGAAAGTCCTAAAAAATAACGAAGATAGATTGATAAATAGGTGTAGAATAAGCCCCTTCTAAACATAGCAAGGGCCTGGAAAGAAGAGATGCAAAAGAATGTTTTTTTACTTGTTTCACCCAAAAATTTCATTGTTTTTACCTATGAATCTAACTTCCTTATATGTTTATTTTAATTATCATATAACTTATATGGGGTTCATGCTTGGATATAGCACTTATAATATCCTCTCAGAAATATTTTAAATCTTAGCATTCTACTGTCAAGACTGCTTTTTGGATTTCTTAAATTACACATATATATCGTGGATATATATGTGTAATTTGGGGGGAGGGGTTGGGAAAATGCTAATTCTAAAACTGAGTGAGCGGCCATATTTTTACTTGACTTTTCTTTTCATAGATTTATGATTTTTATAGAGGGGGATATGAAAAGGGTAATAATATCATTATGTTTTTTTGCATCTCTTTTTGTCCATTCCACACTGGCATATATAGCTGGGGGTGAGAGTTTATTTGTTTATGATGTTACCAGTCCTGACAGTGTATATATGGTTGGAGGTGCTTGGGTTACAGATGGTAATTTTGTTCCATCCTGTTATGATGTATGGGTAAAGGGGCATTATGCATATCTTGCAGTGAGCACGGATAATACCAACTGGTGGGAGTATGGTGGTATGTATGTATATGATGTAAGTGACTCATCAAATCCCATCTTTGTTTCAGAGGCAGCTGCTATAGGTGACGGATACAACATATTTGTTTATGGGACACTTGCCTATCTTGTAACAAAGGATGCCCTATGGTATTACCCTCCATTTGAGGAGGATGGAGGTATATACATCTATGACATATCAGACCCATTACATCCAGTGCTTGAGGATAGTATGACATTACCAGGGGATCCAAGGGATGTATTTGTAGATAGTCAGTATGTATATGTAGGGACAGAGGACAGTCTTTTTATATTCACATTTCCACCACAGGGTATAGAGGAGGATAATAATAGCAATAAACCTATTATAAGGGTTGAGGGTTCAAGGTTAACAATACAGTTTACAGGTTCAGAGCATTCTAAGGTTGATATCCGTATTTATGATATTCTTGGGAGGGAGTTAAGGTCTATAAAGAAGGATATAACGACAGGTAATAATCTTATTTCAATAGATATATCTGGATTAAAGAATGGGGTATATTTTCTACCATTACATATCAACAATAATGTCTATAGAAATAAGTTTATAAAGATAGGTAATAGGATAGATGTTAAGAACGCAACAGTAAAGACATCCTATAAGTATCAATTACACAGGATAGCAGCAATGGGAATAAATGCAGACTGTGTATGTGCGATACCTGGGTATGTATTTGTTACACCTGATTC
>Ga0190349_1000229_pt1 | contig 19282 bp, 15 predicted proteins | sample 48721378_MG_FD_179798 | JGI IMG/M metagenome (GOLD analysis project Ga0190349, IMG submission 179798) | Hydrothermal vent microbial mat bacterial communities from Southern Trench, Guaymas Basin, Mexico - 4872-13-7-8_MG | ecosystem: Environmental > Aquatic > Marine > Hydrothermal vents >...
GGGGAATATTGTCTTACCATATTATCAGCCAGGTGGGCTATATGGTGGCGGGAGTAGGAGTGGGCACAACCATGGGTTTGAATGGATCAGCCGCTCATGCTTTTAGCCATATTCTTTATAAAGCTCTTCTTTTTATGGGCACCGGAGCAGTCCTTGAGGCTACGGGTAAATATAAGTTAACTGACTTAGGAGGGTTAAGTAAAAAATTAAAGGCAACTTTAATTCTTTACATGATCGCTGCTTTTTCCATCTCCGGGGTGCCTTTATTTAATGGCTTCATCAGCAAATCAATGGTGGTGGCTGCCGCAGAGGAAGCTCATCATTCCTGGGCTATGTTTTTAATGCTCTTGGCCTCGGTAGGGACTTTTTTAAGTGTGGGCCTCAAGTTGCCCTATTTTACGTGGGGAGGAAAAGACAAGGGCCTCAAAGTTAAAAAACTACCAGTTAACATGTATGTGGCCATGTCAATGGTTGCTTTTATTTGCTTTCTTCATGGGGTAAAGCCAGGATTGCTGTATCAGCTTCTGCCGTTTCCAGTTGATTATCATCCTTATTCGACCGCTCATCTTATGGAAACAATCCAAATTCTCTCTTTTACTCTCGTTGGTTTTTGGCTAGCGCGAAAAAGACTTGCTCCTCATGCGCAGATTGCTTTAGATGTAGATTGGCTGTACCGTTATCCCGGGAAAAAAGCAGCTCAGTTTATTCTCGATAAGGTAGTGGGCTTTTTTATCTGGACTGAAAAGATGGCTAATCGAGGGGTTCAAATCTTGGCCAATTGGATTAAGAATCCAGTGGAATTACCTGCTTCCTCGAAAACTTCCTATTCACCTGATCAATATCGACCACCTCTTAGAGCTGTTCTTTCTTGGTTATTGGTTGTCTTTATTTTGGTGATAATCTTGGCCCTTATTTAAGAAAATGGGGACACAGTACATATTTACCTTTTTTTGGTAGAAAAAGGTTGGGGCCTCAGGTCTCAATAATTGATGTTTGGTAAATAAAAACTACTGTTTTTCATTTTTTCACTTCTCAAGGAAAGGAAAAGACCAATTTATTTTTAGGTTAAGATCAAGTAAAGTATTTAAATATTTATGCATGAATTTCCAAAACCGTGATAGCTTGGGTAATAGTCATTAGCTTGAATTATAAATATCGGTTGAGCAGAAAGAAATGAAGAGCGATGAAATATTCTTTCTTATTTTTTTCTAGCGCTGGAAAAAATGGTGACCGGCACTATATTAGCTGGTTGTCTTGAAAATGCCACAGGCCAAAATAAGGTGCCAGTCGCCATTTTTCCATCATGGTTTTGGATCGCCTTTAAAATTTCTGCTTTAAGGAGGAAATATCATGGGAAAAAAGTTAACTTTAATTATGCTGATTCTTTTATTCTCTTGCTCTCTTATATCCTACGGCCAGGAATTAGAGCCAATAAAGCTTCTGAAGCCTCAAATAGATGGCGGCCGTCCTCTGATGCAGGTGTTAAACAAGAGAAAATCTACCCGTCAATTCAGTGCTAAGGAGCTGCCGCTTCAGACGCTGTCGAACTTGCTTTGGGCGGCATTCGGGATTAATCGTCCGGATTCCGGAAAACGAACTGCCCCGTCAGCCATGAATTGGCAGGATATTGATATCTATGTTGCCATGGCAAAGGGCCTCTATGTTTATGATGCAAAAAAGCATGTCTTAAACCCTGTTCTGGCTCAAGACATACGTGCTTTGACAGGGAGTCAGGCATTTGTAGGGAAAGTGCCTGTGAATCTTGTTTATGTGTCGGATTTTTCTAAAATTAAAAGAGCTGCAGATGAGCAAAAAGAATTCTACTCAGCGGCTCACACAGGATTTATAAGCCAGAATGTTTATCTTTACTGTGCTTCAGAAGGGCTGGCAACAGTAGTGCGCGGCTTGGTGGACAGGAATGCCCTGGAAGAGGCGATGCATTTGCGCCCTGATCAAAAAGTAACGTTTTCTCAATCAGTTGGATATCCTGCTGATTCGCATTTGCCGGAAAAAACAGAGAAAACCATAGTGGATGAATGGACGAACATAAAAGCCCCACATCCTCCAGAATTGATTCCTGTAAAGATAGATCCCAAAGTAACAGCATTGTTGATTCTTGATATTCAAAATCAGAACTGTAATTCTGAAAGAAGGCCTCGGTGTGTAGAATCTGCTGCTAAAATCCAGAAATTGCTTACAAAGGCAAGGGAAAAAGGCATGGCAGTCGTTTACAGCCTGACGAGCAAGGCAAGTGCTGCAGATATACGAAAGGAAGTAGCTCCGATGGAGGGAGAGCCTGTAGTCAAGTCAGGTGCAAATAAATTCTTCGGTACTGATTTAGATAAGATATTGAAAGAAAAGAGCATCACTTCTGTAATAATAACCGGTACTTCTGCCCATGGGGCCGTGCTGAATACAGCAACTGGTGCAGCTATGAGAGGATTTAAAGTTATTGTGCCCGTGGATGGGATGTCAGCATCGGATGCATATGCCGAGCAGTACACAACCTGGCACCTGGCAAACGGACCCGCGTCAAGGCGAAGCACAACGCTGACAAAAATCAGCCTGCTTGAGTTTTAAAAAAGGTGCAAGGTGTAGCATTTCTATAGAACTTGCTTTCCTCATTTTTTAACTGGTATTGTTTTCCTAATTTACTTTCTTTATATACAAATCCTATAACGATGAAACCGTCATTTTTTAGAATTCTATATGATTCTTGAAATGATTTCGCCAGATGGTCTACAAAGCAAATCGTTGTGACCATCAGAAAAAAAAGAATCCGATTTTTGTGTCCTCTTATTATTGAAGATCACAAAGTCATAGACAAGATCATCAAACACCTTAATCTGACCTTTAAGGCCACCCGATCCCCGCCTCCTCAAGCTCAGCTCTATATTGCGGCTGAGGAACCATCAGAATACATATAACACTCTAATCCTCTAGTTCAGGGGTAAGGGAGATCTCTATTCTTTGCGTAGCACTATTAGACTGATTTTCTGGTGTGGGGGTCTCTTGTTGACTTGTTCTTTATTTTATACGTATGATGGGTGATGAAGGGGCTTAGAGGATGGAAATTTGATGAAATGTAGCAAAAGTTATCACCAACAAAAAAACCAAATTCCTATCCTTTATTTATTAAATAAGAAAGGAGGACAACATGAGAATGACGGTACTTGTTGATAATAACGCACTCATCGACCGATATTTTTTCGCAGAACCGGGAGTCTCTTTCTATATCGAGCAAGGGGAAAAATGCATGCTTTTGGATGTCGGCTATTCAGACATCTTCCTAAAAAATGCTCAAAAAATGAATATTGACCTGCGGAATTTAGACTCTGTGGTTCTCTCACACGGCCATCTGGATCACACATGGGGATTGGTACCTTTGGTCAGGTTTTACACAGAATCTCAAATAGAAGGCATCCCTCAAAAGAAGCCCACCATCCTGGCACATCCTCTCGTTTTCTTTTCGAAAAGATTGGACCATATGGAAATCGGCTCACTTGTTTCTCAAGACAAACTCTCTCAAAACTTCCCAGTTAAGCTGAGCCAAGACCCTGTATGGCTGACAGAGAGGATTCTCTTTCTCGGTGAGATCGAACGAAAGAATGACTTTGAGAGTAAAAAACCAATTGGATCCATCATAAAACCAGAAGGGGAGGAGCCTGATTATCTCTATGATGATACAGCTTTGGCCTATAGATCCCCCCAAGGCCTGGTCATCATCACGGGCTGTTCGCATTCGGGAATCTGTAATATCGTGGAGCAGGCAAAAAAGCTTTGTAGGGAAGAGAGGGTTATTGACATTGTAGGAGGATTTCACTTGCTCAATCCTTCAAAAGAGCAGTTGCAGGGAACTCTGGAATATATGAAAAAGCTGAATCCAAAACAGGTGCATGCGTGTCACTGCACTGATTTAAACTCAAAGATCGCTTTATCCAAAGTGGCTGATCTAAAAGAAGTAGGGGTGGGCCTTGTGCTTGAGTACGAATAGAAGAATTGACTTTTCTCGTGGGAATTGATATTTTTCTTTTAGACTCATCAAAGGGATAGCAAGGGGAATAAAATGCCCTAAATATCAGCATGATAATCCTGAGGGAACATCGTTCTGCGGTGAATGCGGCACCAAGCTTCTTTCCCCGGAAAAAATCGAAGTCACAGAAGCCGTAGAGGCACCCAGAGAAGAACTGACCACAGGCTCCACATTTGCCAATTGCTACCAGATCATCGAGGAGCTGGGCAAAGGCGGAATGGGACGAGTCTATAAAGCTGTTGATACAAAGATTAAGGAAAAGGTAGCCTTAAACCTCATAAAACCAGAGATAGCGTCTGATAAAAAGACTTTAGAGCGGTTTGGCAATGAACTGAGGATCGCCAGAAAGATTGTTCATAAGAATGTCGGACGCATGTATGACATTAATGAGCAGGAATGGGCTCACTACATCTCTATGGAGTATGTGTGTGGTCAAGATTTGAAGGACTTTATCCGACAGTCAGGGCGAATGGGAGTAGGGATTGCCATATTAATTATCAAACAAGTCTGTGAGGGACTATTAGAAGCCCATAAGTTAGGGGTTGTGCATAGAGACTTAAAGCCAAACAACATCATGATTGATAGAGAAGGCAAAGTCCGGATCATGGACTTTGGGATTGCCCGTTCTTTGAAAGAAAAAGGACTTACAGAAGCGGGAGTGATGATCGGCACCCCCGAATACATGTCACCGGAGCAGGTGGAGGGTAGGGGAGTTGACCCGCGCTTGGATATCTATTCTCTGGGAGTCATCTGTATGAGATGCTCACAGGGAAAGTGCCTTTTGAAGGAGAGATGCCTTTTTCAATAGGGATAAAAAATAAGTCAGAAAGGCCCAAAGATCCCAGGGAGTTAAACTCACAGATACCCGAAGACCACAGCCGGGTAATCCTAAAATGCCTGGAAAAAAATCCGGAGAAAAGATATCAAAGTGCCCAAGAGCTGCATTCAGAACTAGAAAATATTGAGAAAGGAATGCCGATAACAGAGGTGCCTACTCCTACCAGTAAACCAACGACTTCAAAGGAAGTTACCGTGACATTCAAAAAAAATTGGTTAGGGGCGTCTGTACCGTTTGCCGTAGTGATATTAATTGGTATAGGGCTCCTTTTACTCTGAAGAGAAAAACCAGTCACGCCTTCCGAGGAACAGCAGATGATGGTTGTGCTTCCCTTCGAGAATTTAGGTCCTCCGGGAGATGAATATTTTGCGGATGGAATAACTGAGGAGATTACCAGCCGCTTGGCTTCTATTCAGAAGCTTGGTGTCATCTCCCGCTCCAGCGCAATTCGGTATAAAAATACGGAAAAGACAATCAAAGAAATAGGAGAAGAACTGGGTGTCGATTTTGTGCTCGAGGGCACTGTGCGCTGGAATCGGAGTCCTGAAGACAGAGGCCGGGTGCGAGTGACGCCGCAGCTCATTCGGGTTGCAGAAGATACTCATCTTTGGTCCGATCGCTACGACCATGGGATTAAGGATATCTTTACGGTTCAATCTGATATTGCTGAACAGGTGATCCGTCAGATTGATATAACACTGTTGTAATCATTTCAATCTTCCCAAAAAGTTCAGCCCACAAAGAATTTAGACGCATATAATCTTTATTTAAGAGGACTAAAAGAACTTGGGCCTGATCCCTTGGAGCCGGAATATAGAAATGCCATAAGTACGTTTGAGCAAGCAGGTAGCATTAGATCCAGAGTTTGCCCTCGCATATACAAAGCTTTCTTATTGCCATTCAAGAATGTATCATCATGGCTTTGACCGAACAGAGATACGCAAAAAGAAAGCGTATGAATTATCAATGAAAGCGTTTGAAATTGAGCCTGAACTTGCCGAGGCACATATATCTCTAGCACTTTACCATTACTTCTGTAACAGAGACTATGATAAAGCATTAGAAGAATTTTCTATCGTAGAGAGAATTCTTCCCGGTGACGAAAGATTATTAAGCTTTGTTGGTTATATACTGCGCAGGCAGGGCCATTTCCATGAATCACTGGCGAAGCTGAAAAAGGCTCTTCAACTAAATCCTGTAAATATAGCGCTGAATAACAATATTGCATGGTTACTTTTGTTTCTACGGGATTATAAAGAAGCAGATAATTATTACAGAAGATCTCTTTCACTTGCGCCAGATAACCAAGTGGCTTATCAAGAACTTGCACTTTATTCTTAATTGTGGAATTCAGATTTAGACGAATCAAAAAAGATAATTGAAAAAATGCCAAAGGATGAGAATCCTGATTCATTATGGTTCTGGATTGAACTGGATATTATTGAGAGAAACTATCAAAAAGCACTTGATCGTCTCAATTCCACTTCACTGAAAGCAATTATTTCCCCAATATAATTATAAACCAATCGAGCAATACATGGGTCAAATTTATTTTCTGATGAATAAGCCTGAATTAAGCATAATAAACTATGATACGGCTCGCATTCATTTACAAGAAAAAATGGAAGAACAACCGGATGATCCGAGAATCCATAGTTCTTTAGGAATAGTTTATGCCATGATAGGCCGAAAAGAAGAGGCCCTTCGTGAAGAAAAACTTGGTGTTGATCTTTATCCCATATACAAAGATGCTATGATCGGCCTGAGCAGAATTGAAGATCTGGCTCAAATAAATGCAATTCTAGGAATGCATGATGAAGCCATAGACCACATCGAACATCTATTATCTATACCATGCCTTTTGTCTGAATCCTTTCTCAAGTTGCAGCCGAAGTGGGATCCACTGCGTGAACATCCTCGATTCAAACAACTCCTTGAGAAGTCAATCCAAAGTGTGGATTTGCGCGGATCAGATGTCCTGACTGCGGGGGAACTATGTGCATTGTTTCCTTTATTGAAGATCACAAAGTCACAGACAAGATCATCAAACACCTTCATCTGACCTTTAAGGCCACCCGGCCCCCGCCTCCTCAGGCTCAGCTCTCTATTGCAGCTGAGGAACTATCAGAATATATATGAAACTCTAATCCTTTAGTTCAGAAACAAGAGGGATCTCTGTTCTTTGTGTGGCTCTATTAGACTTATTCTCTGATGTTTTCTCTTTTCTGGGGGGGGTTCTTGTTGACCGGACGTGTTTTTTGTTTGTATCATTAATTGTGATGTTGCCTTGAGGGCGGAAATTTGATTAAATGGAGGAAAAATTAGTAGCAACCAAAAAACCAATTCCCTATATTTTCAAAAAAAATTAAAATTATGCGTAAGGATGAAAAGTAACCATGGAAATCAACAATCATTTTTATTCCCCGTTTAAGAGTGCCTTTAATGATGAAACCTATGCTAGCTTTATAGCTGGCCGCCGAGGAGCTTCGCCCATCCCCCATCGACGCAATAAAGTGACCTCCCTGGATAAGGTGGTGGACTTAATCAATGATGGCGATGTGATTTCTTATCCCCATTATTATCGAGCGGGTGACAAAGGTCTCCAGCTAGTCATCAAAAAACTCCGCGAGAAGAAAAAAAAGGACTTGATCCTCTATGGGAATGCTTTTTTTGATCACACTGATCCTTGGTTGATTGAAGCTTTCCGCGATGGAACACTGAGAGGATTATACGGAAATGTCTATCGGAAATTTGGGGCATATGTCACCGCTGGAGAACTGTTGCCTTGGGTGAGCATTGGTTTTTCTCATGGCAACCGCGTCCGGAAGCTTCAAACAGGAGAGGTGAGAGTTAAGGTTGCTTTTGGGCCGGTTCCGATAGCTGATGTTTATGGTAATGCCAATGGCCTGATGGGGAAACCTGAACATCTTTGTGGCCCCTTAGGTTTGTTTGCTGCTGATGCTGAATTTGCTGATTATACATGTCTTCTGGCTGGAGAAGTGAGCGAGCATCTGATTATGCCCATTTCCATCTCGATGGAAAATGTAGATTTTGTCGTCCCGGTTAAAGAACCAGGCTTAGCAGCAGGAATCAGAAGTGGCACCCTGGATATGAATAAAGCCAAAGCTAATCCATTTAATGCTGCTGTTGCCGAGAATGTTACCCGGGTAATCAAAGCAGCGGGAGTAGTGAAAGAAAACTTTGCTTTTCAAGTGGGCGCCGGAGCCGGCTTGATCGTCCTGGAAAACATAAGGGAAATCCTTAGAGAAATGAAAGTTGTGGCCAATTTTTCGATTGGTGGTATTACTTCTTTCCACGTGGATATGTTAGAAGAGGGATTGGTGAGATACTTAATGCATGGACAATTATTTGAACCCAGCCCAAAAGTAATTGAATCTCTGTTAACCCATCCGCGGCACTTAGAAATTACCCCTGGTTATTATGCTTCCGTGGCTAATAAAGAGTGTGCCGTGAATATGCTTGATTTGGCTGTGTTGTCGGCTTTAGAGATTGATTTGGAATTTAATGTCAACACTGTTTGTGCCAATGGTCGGATTCTAGGGGGCATCGGGGGAGGACAAGATGTAGCGGCTGGTGCGGCCCTCACCATTATCTTTTTGCCCCTGGCTACTGGAAAAGGTGAGTGCGGTTTTCCTCGAGTGGTGGAAAAGGTTTACACCCGAACCACACCTGGGGAAGTAATTGATGTGTTGGTTACTGAAGAATTTATAGCGGTAAATCCCCAGAGTAAAAGCCCCTATAAACAATCCATCCTGGCCCAAGCTGAACAATTTGGCCTAAAAGTCCTTCCCATTGAGGAGCTCCACCAGCGGTCGGTGGCCAAGGCCCGGCAGTTGGGTAAAATATCATCTCGCCGGGAAACAACCGACGAGATTGTCCATGCCATCGAGTGGAGAGATGGAACTTTGCTGGACGTTATTCGTCAGCCAACCAGCTAAACTTAAAAACTAAAAGCCGCTGAAAGTTCACATATTTATCTAATTTTTTGCTCAAAACTGAAAAACTACCGAAAATCTATGACACCAGTGCCAGTTTACATATTTACCAATTTTTTCAAGAAAACTGAGGATAATCAGAGATGTCTTCTCATCCTGGTCACCTGTTTATCTGGTTGATTTTTGGCGTCCTCTTTTTCCTCTCCAATTAAGCCAGCGCCAGCAATTAAAAACTGAAGTTAATCTTGCGTCCTCCTTGCCAGAACACGCTGAAAATGGACACAAAGGGGACTTTGGAGACGTTTTGTTTGTGGCCTGGCCTTCAAGTTATTATGGAGCACCTTATTTTGTCGCGAAATCTTTTTTAAAGGCTGGGGACAGTTATGCTCGTTTGGCGACTATTCCTGCAGTCTGTCAGGTGGTGCCCGCCCAAGGGCATTTATGAGGTTATACTGGGCAGAGAGGTTTATTCAAAACAACTGATGACGGGAAAACTTGGGTTAAACTCACCAATGGTTTACCCGATGATGGACGCACTGGGTGCACAGAAATTAAAATGGATCCTCACAAGCCGGGGGGACCGATGGTGGTCAAATTTGGCTAACTCAAAATAATGGCCAAACTTGGGAGAAAGTCTAATCTAATTTAAGGGGAATTCCAGCCGGATTAGCGGCGAGTAGAGTGGAAGCTTCTCATTTTGATGAACAAACAGCTTATTTAACCATCGATGGTCATCACAGTGATATTTTCCAGCGATTTGTGTTTAAAACGACTGATTTTGGCCAGAGCTGGATCAATTTGACTTCGAATTTACCTCAAGGACATTGTGTCCATGTGATTCGGGAAGATGTAGAAGTTCATCCAAACTGAATTTTCTGATGCAGAGATAAATGTTTTTTTCTGCAAGTAGACGAATTTTTATACATCATGACTTCACTCCAAAATCAATTCTATTACTCAACAGAGGATTTTAGTCATTTTTTCTTCCCGGTACATTTTTTGAAGGTTCTTCTCCCATTTAGTTGGTAAAGGCTTGAATGATTTTTAAGGAAAAGTAACGCAGATCATGGAAGCCATAAGCCTTTCATTTAATCACTTTGATTTTGTTATTCACTCCTTCCAGCTTTCCTGTATGAATGGGATAGTCACAGTGATTCGAGATTCCATACCGATCAGATGTCCAAAATGCGGGGGGTACCATGCGAATTGTATCATTTATCGAAGATCATAAAGTCATAGACAGGATCATCAAACACCTTAATCTGACCTTTAAGGTTACTCGACCCCCCTCCTCAGGCTCAGCTCTCTATTATATCTGATGAACTATCAAAATACATATGAAACTCTAATGCTTTAGTTCAGAAACAAGGCGGATCTCTGTTCTTTGTGTGGCACTATTAGACTGATTCTCTGATGTTTTCTCTTTTCTGGGGGTTTCTTGTTGACCGGACGTATTTTTTGTGTGTATCATTAATGGTGAAGTTGCTTTAGGGCGGAAATTTGAGGAAATGGAGTGAAAATCATCAGCAAAAGAAAAAAGAATCTCCTATCTTCCTGAGAATAATTTCTTGTCCACTGGGACTCAACAGGCTGAATTGAGACGTGGGCAGGAAATTGGCTTAAAGATTGGTCAAGATTGGATTCCTAGTGAATGGACGGTGGTGGCACTTACTTCCACCAAGAAAGTGAAACTCTGGTTCTGGAAATACATAGAGAAAATAGAAGTTGCCTCTGCTCGACCCTACTTGCTTTACAACAGTTGTTATTATTTGAAAGCTCCGGTGATGGTCAAAGGTGGATCCAGAGTTTTAAATGAGACCAATGTCTTGAAAGCTATCGCTTCTTTCTGGCGACGTTTAATCAAAGAAAGAGGCTTGTCTATAGATGCTTTTGTTCTTGATGATGGTTGGGATATTTACCAGAGCAATTGGCAAGTTAATCCTGACCAGTTCCTGGCCGGATTTAAACCAATTACCCAGGCTCTGGAAGCTATGGGAAGCCAATTGGGCATCAGGTTTGGCCCTATTGGGGACTATTCTCATCGGGATTGGCGGTTGAACTCGATGAGAGAAAGAGGGTATGAAACAGTAGGTAATCAACTTCGTGTGGCTGGTAAAAAATACGACGCTCTTCTTTGCCACCTTAAGGATAAATCCAGAGATAAGCGTCCCAAACTACCAAGAATTTGGCTCCCGGGAATGGTTAGAATTAATCATAAACGGGGACAATTTGACTTGATCCTTAATCAAAAATGACTTTACTTTCCTCTCCAACTAATCTTTGTTTTTCGGGTCTGATCTGGAGGAATAATCGTCTACAGCGGGGAACTATTCACCTTGAAGAGGGGCGAATAAAACCTGGTTGTCGAGGTAGGCTGGTTAAGGTGCCGTATATTCTTCCTCCCTTTGCGGATCTTCATCTTCATGGAGGCTGGGGCGCCAGCTTTCGTGATGGAGATTTTGGCCATTTGGAAACGAAACTTAAAAAAAGCGGTGTATTCCTGGCCATACCCACTTTTTCCGCTGATGACCTCTCTCATATTCGGCAGGTAGCCTTATCTTTCCAAGAGTATGTTTCCCAACGAAAAGAAAGCATCTTTCCTTTTTTGCGAATGGAAGGACCCTTCATAAGTGAAGGCAAAAAAGGCGCGCAGGATGAAAAATTTATTCAAAAGATTGAGCCCAGAAGGGTTGACGATTTTTTATCTATTCCGCAAATAAAAATCTTTACTTTTGCCCCAGAAATTGATGGTAGTTCAGAATTAGTCAAGAGAGCTTTAGCTCTGGATAAAATTCCTTCGGTCGGCCACAGCCAAGCAACTTTGAAAGATTTTGACCGTGTCCATCAATTAGGTGTCCGCCATATTACTCATTATCCCAATGCCTTAAGTCCTTTACATCATCGGGAGATGGGTCTGGTGGGAGCAGGATTGCTCTATGATGATCTCCATTTAGAAGTCATTGGTGACGGAATTCATACGAGTTTTGAGTTTTTGGAATTACTCCTTAAAGTCAAGGGGCCCACGTTTTCATTAATTTCGGATTTAATTCCTCCTGCTTATGCACCCCCCGGAGCTGATTTCGGACAAAAATATAACATTCAGGGGAAGAAAATTATGTCCCAAGGTGGATTTTTAATGGGTGGAGGAACTTCTGTACCGGAGCAAGTTGTTCAACTAAAGAAAAAAGATTGGCCGGTGGAAGTGTTAATCAAGGTGGCTAGTGAGAATGCCCGATTATTTTTAAATTATTCTCCAGGAAATATAGTCGAAGGGAGACAAGCTAATTTTTTGCTCTGCGGCGAAAATCTTGAAGTTTGGGCTGTATTTGAGAAGGGGCAATGCCTTTTTTGGGGAGAAGCTTTGAATCGAAAAATCTAATCCCTGGCTGTTAACAAGAAGAAGAGATGGTAAAATAAAATAATTGGAAAAGGACGTTAAAATGGCTGGTCGTTTAAGGATAAATATTTCGGGAATAAGAGGAAAAGTTCCCGAAGCTTTAAATGTGGAGGTGGCAGCTCGGCTGGCCTCAGCTTATGCTTCTTACTTAGAAGAAGGGAAAATTGTCATCGGTCGAGATACAAGACCAACTGGCCTGATGCTCCAGATGGCCATTTGCGCCTCGATGCAAGCCTCAGGTTTAGAGGTTATCGATTATGGAATAATACCCACGCCGTTTCTTCAATTTCAGCTCTTCACTCAGCCGCAAGCAGGAGGAATTGTTGTTTCGGCTGGCCACAACCCTTTGCCCTGGAATGCGGTGCTTTTACTCAACGAAAGAGGCCGCTATCTTGAAACCAATGAGGGAGGCGAGGTTTTTAATATTTACGAAGCTAATCAATTTCAACTTGTTCCCTGGAATAAATTAGGTCATCGCTTTCAGGAAAAGTTTGATTTTAATCACTATTTGGAGAAGCTGAGTGGAGAAGTTGATCTGGAAAGGATAAGAAAAGCCCGTTTTCGCGTTGTCCTTGACCTAGGCAATGGAGCAGCCTCTCCCTTTATTGAGCGTTTTTGTGATTATTTCGGGTGTGAAGCTATTCTATTGAATAATGACCCGCGGAAAACCTTTCCTCATCCGCCCGAACCGAGTCCTGAAGTTAGCGCTCAAGTCGAGGCGGTGGTTAAAGCCACTAAGGCTGATCTGGGAGTGTTATTCAATTCTGATGCTAGCCGAGTTTCTTTTGTTGATGACCAAGGCCAGGGTCTTAGTGAAGAGCTGACTTTCCCTATGGCCATCCTCAGTCGAGAAGGAAAAACCAAGGAAGCGATTACGACGATAGTGACATCTCGCTGGGCTGATTGGGCCGCCCAACAAGCGGGGATAAAACTCTTAAGAACCAAAGTCGGGCAATCAGCCGTGGTGCAGATGTTAGAAGCTACTGGGGCTTTATTGGGAGGAGAGGGGAGTGGAAGTTTAGCTTGGCTTCCTTTTTCTCCTGGTTATGATGGGTTGGTTGCGGTGGCTTTTGTTTTGGATCTCTTGAGTTACCGGCAAGAGAGACTTTCAGCTGTGGTCCAGAGATTTCCGCTTTTGGTGTTTAAGAAAATCAAGGTCCCCATTTTGCCCGAAAAAATGTATCGTTTAATGAGTCGATTGGAGAAGGAATTGGCCGATAAGAATCCAGATATGACCGATGGCTTAACCATTACCCAACCCAAACTATGGTTTAATATTCGTCCTTCCTCGACGGAATTTATCCTTCGGCTATTTATCGAAGGGGAAGAAGAGCAAGCCGTGGAGCAAGTATCTCGCGAGTTGGAGGAGCTTATTAGTCAATGAAAATCACTGATTTGAAGATTAGTATTTCGGGGATAAGGGGGATTGTTGGTTCAGGGCTAACTCCCCGATTGTTGATTAAATTTTCTGAGGCTTTGGCCACCTTCGTTGGGGGAGGAAGAATAGCTGTGGCCACGGATACCCGCCCCTCCTCCGAAATGGTTAAAACAGCTGTTTTTTCTGGCTTGCTTTCCTGTGGGGCCTCTCCACTAGATTTGGGAATATTGCCTATTCCCTCTCTTCAAATTTACACCAAAGAGATGAGCCTGGAAGGAGCCTTGGCCATCACAGCTTCTCATAATCCGGTCGAATGGAATGCCCTCAAATTAATTAAACAAGGAGGATATTTCTTATTCCCTTTGGAAGCTGAAGAGCTTTTGGATTTATATTATCAAGGCAAATTTAATCGGGTGACTCAACCAGGAGAGCTAGCTAAGGATGACCAAGCTTTTCGCGTCCATCAACAAAGACTTTATTCTTTAATTGACCATGATCTTTTTCACCGGCGGCAACTGCGGGTAGTGATTGACCCTTGTGGAGGAGCAGCTGCTCCTTATATCCGGCCATTTTTTTCTAGTTTAGGCTTGGAAGTCGAAGTTATTCATGAAGATTATGGTCAAGGTTTTCCCCGAAATCCAGAACCAATACCAAAAAATCTAGAAGCTTTATCTCAAGCTGTCCGGCGTTGGGGAGCTGATATAGGGCTGGCTCAAGATGCTGATGGTGACCGGCTGGCTGTGGTTGATGAAAGGGGAGTTCCAATTGGTGAGGAGTATACCTTGGCGTTGGCCGTTGAGTATTATCTTCAAAAGAAAAGACGTTCTCCCGTAGTTGTCAATCTTTCTACCTCGCGGGTGATTGAAGATATTGCTCGCCAACATGAGGTTCCTTTGTGGCGGACAAAGGTGGGAGAAATAAATGTGGCCCAAACTATGATGGACAAAGAAGCATGGATTGGGGGAGAAGGCAATGGTGGGGTGATGGTTGCTGATATTCACCCTTGCCGCGACAGCTTTGCCGGAGCTTTGTTGATTCTTGAATACCTTGCTTTTAGCGGGGAGAAGCTCTCTTCTTTGAAAAGCAAACTTCCCTCTTATACGATGATTAAGGATAAAATTCCAACCACTATTAAAGAAACAAAAATTATTCTCCGGCGTTTAAAACAGATTTTTGGCGAGGGAAAAACAGATTTACGGGATGGACTAAGAATGGAATTTCCTGACTATTGGTTTCATGTCCGTCCTTCTAATACCGAGCCTGTTCTGCGAATAATAGTTGAGGCTCAAGACTTTTCCTTAGCAGAGGAAATCTTGTTGAGAATAAAGGAGATGCTTTAGATGGAAATAATTATCTTAGATTCGGCGGAAATGGTGTTTAAGGAGGTAGCTTCTCGGGTAGTGAGACTAATCAAGAAGAAAAAAAATGCTGTGCTTGGTTTAGCCACCGGCCGGAGTATGGAAGGAGTTTATCAACATTTAGTTAAAGCTTATCAAGCAGGAGAGGTAGATTTTTCCTCACTGACTACGTTCAATTTAGATGAATATTTAGGGCTCCCGCCCGATGATCCTCGCTGCTTTCGGGCTTACATGGAACGAAATCTTTTTTCTAAAGTGAATTTAAATCCATCCCAAACTTTTATTCCTAACTCCCTTCCTCAGGATATAGATGAGGAATGCCAGCGCTATGAAGATTTGATTAAAAAGAAAGGGGGGATAGACTTGCAGCTTTTGGGCGTAGGAAGAGATGGTCATATTGGGTTTAATGAACCATCTTCTTCCTTGACGGCCCGAACAAGGGTAAAAACACTCACCGATGAAACCTTATTAGATAATTTTGGTTCTTTAAAGGGTTCTCGTTTTGCCCTGACAATGGGAATTGGCACGATTATGGAAGCTCGAGAGATTATTCTTATTGCCCTAGGAGAAAAAAAGGCCTACGCGTTGGCGCAAATGGTGGAAGGACCAATTACCGCTTCTTGTCCGGCCTCAGTTCTCCAGCTTCATCCAGTAGTCAAAGTTATCATTGATCAACCCGCCGCCAGGTTACTTCAGCGAAAAAATTATTATCTCTGGGTGTGGCGGCATAAACAAGAAGTTGATAAATTGTCTTTTGTGAGGAAGGAGAGAGCAAAAAAAGAATAATTTTCGGCGGGGTGGAGGCTTCTTTTTGCGCCTAACTCAAGATAAGAAGTCTCTGAGTCCGGTGGCGAGTTTGTTTTTTTGGCCAGAAGTATTTCCCTGAGGTCTAATGACTTATTTATTTTCGAAAAGGGCAAAGTTTAGGACAATTTCTTTGAGATTTGTTTGTAACAATTCCTCTTTTTACCTTGGCTCTTGGATGAGAGGCTTGGAGATGAATAGCTTAAGGAGAGGAGAATGAGAAAAAATATTTTTCCTCAACAATCTATTCGACTTGGCTTCAAGGGAAGCTTGGTTTTTCTTTGCTGGTTACTAATTTTTGGCCCAAGAATTTCTGTCTTAGCAAAAGAGCCTTCTCTCCAGGGAAAAAACCAAGTAAACCACGTTCAGGCAAAGAAGGAGGCTGTCTCTGCTCTGTCTGATTTTTTTGCTCGAGAAGATGTTGCAAAAGGAGCTCGCACCCGGATTAACTTGGGTGGTGAATGGAATTTTAGACGCCTCGGCCAGCAAGAATGGTGGTCAGCCAGAGTGCCTGGTTGTGTTCATCTTGATTTGCTGGCTCAGGGTTTAATTCCTGATCCATTTTATCGCGACAACGAAAACAAAGTTCGATGGATTGAAAAAGAAGATTGGGAATACAAGTATGATTTTAACTTTTCCCTGAAAATAAGCCAGAGAGAGAAAATTGAACTTGTTTTTGAGGGGTTGGATTCCTTGGCTACTATTATTCTCAACGGAGAGCAAATTGGTCAGACGGATAATATGTTTCGTTGTTATCGATTTGAAGTTACCAAAATGATTAAACGAGGTAAAAACAATTTGAGAGTTTTGTTTGCTTCTCCCGTCAAGAGACAGCAAGAATTAGCCCGGCGGCAGAGTTATCAACTTCCGGGTAATGCTCCCCACTTACGCAAAGCAGCCTATCAATTCGGGTGGGACTGGGGCCCAAGGTTAGTTACCAGTGGTATTTGGCGTCCGGTGTATCTTGAGGTTTGGAGCGGAGCCAGGATTCAGAGTTTTAACTGGATAACCAAATCTTTGGCTGGGGATGAAGTAAAAGCCGAATTAGAAATAGAAATAATCGCACAGCAAGAGTTTAGTGGCTGGTTAGAAGTCAGATTACAGGGGAATCAAGAATTGAATTTCCGGTTTCCTCTTCGTCTTAAACCGGGTTGGAATCAGCGGCGGTTTCCCTTGACCATCACCTATCCTCGACTTTGGTGGCCAAAGGGAATGGGAAAACCCTATCTTTATCAACTAGAATTAAACTTATGGAGGGAGAATAAAGTCCTTGACCAACTGAAACGAAAAATTGGCCTGCGGATTTTGCGCCTAGTTCGAGAGCAAGATAAATGGGGCCATAGTTTTTATTTTGAAATTAACGGACGACCTCTTTTTGCTCGCGGCGCCAACTGGATTCCGGCGGATTCTTTTCCTCCCTGTGTAACCGCGGAAAAATACCGGCAGTTGCTGACGGCTTGCGTCGAAGCTAACTTTAATTTTCTCCGGGTGTGGGGCGGAGGGATTTATGAAGATGACTATTTCTATGACTTATGTGATGAGCTGGGTCTGCTTGTCTGGCAGGATTTTATGTTTGCTTGCACTTTAGTGCCAGGGGATGAAAATTTTGTGACTAACGTCCGTCTGGAAGCAGAAGACCAAGTTCGACGCCTGCGTTATCATCCCTGCTTAGCAATATGGTGTGGAAATAATGAAAGCGAAGAAGGATGGTTCCATTGGGGCTGGAAGGAGAGGTTGCCTTCTCAAGTGGGGGAGGATTATCAACAGATATTTTATCAGCTATTGCCCGCTGTTGTGCGGAAACTTGATCCTTATCGACCCTACTGGCCGAGTTCTCCCCATTCGGAACTAATTGGTCAACCTCGCTCTGAACTATCTGGAGATGTGCATTACTGGGGGGTCTGGCATGGGCAAGAGCCCTTTTCGGCCTACCAGAAGGTAAACTCTCGCTTTTTAAGCGAGTTTGGCTTTCAATCTTTTCCTCCTTGGCAGACGATTAAAATCTTTTCCCAGCCGGCTGATTGGAATGTGGCTTCTCCAGTTATCGAGCAACATCAGAAGCACTCTCTCGGCAATAAACTTATCCTCAGTTATTTGATTGATCATTTCCGGCTTCCCTCAGATTTTGCTAACTTGGTCTGGCTTTCTCAGGTTCTTCAGGCAGAAGGGATGAAGCTAGGAGTTGAACACTGGCGAAGCAATCGTCCCCGTACCATGGGAACTCTTTATTGGCAGTTGAATGATTGTTGGCCGGTTATATCTTGGTCGAGCGTGGATTATTATGGGCGATGGAAAGCTCTTCATTATTTTGCTCGGCGTTTTTATGCCCCATTGCTGGTGGCGATAATAAAGAGAGAAGCTGATTTGATAGTTTATGGGATTTCTGATTTGGGTCACTATTGGTCAGGAAGATTGGTTCTCCAATTGTTAGCTTATTCTGGTGAGCTCATCTGGAAAGAGGAAAAATTGGTTACTATTCCTTCTGATACAAGCCTTGAGTTATGGAGAAAGTCTAGGAAAAAAATATTGGCTAGCATCTCGCCCGAAGATGTTTATCTAGTGGCCGAATTGATTCCCCAGGACAGGCAACTTAAGAATGACGTTAAAAAGGAGATTAGCCAAAGTGACCGGGTTTCTGTGAACTATGACCCGGATTACAGTCGAAATATCTATCACTTTTCCCCGTTAAAAAGAATAGGATTACCCCAGCCTCAGCTTTCAGTAAAGAGCCGCCAAGTTGGTCACCACTTACTTATTGAGATTTCTACGGACAAGTTGGCCAAATATGTTTACCTTGAAGCTGAAAATATAGAGGGAAGATTTAGTGATAACTTTTTTGACCTTCTCCCTGGGGAGGGGAAAATAGTTTCGTTTTATCCTCGAAACCCCATAACTCTATCTGAATTTGAAAAATCCCTCCGAATTTTATCTTTACGAGATACGTATTAATTCCTTCTGACTGTGGGGGAACTATGTGCATTGTTTCCTTTATTGAAGATCATAAAGTCACAGACAAGATCATCAAACACCTTAATCTGACCTTTAATGCTGCTCGACCCCCGCCTCCTCAGGCTCAGCTCTCCATGGCGGCTGAGGAACTATCAGAATACATGTGAAACTCTAATCCCCTGAATCAGGGGAAAGGGGGATCTCTGTTCTTTGTAAGCCTCACAAAGACTGTTTTTCTTTTGTTCTCTTTCTCTTGTGGATTTTTTGTTGACTTGTCATTTATTTTATACTTATGATGTGTGATGAAATCGCTTTGAGGAAGGGAATTTGATGAAATGGAGTGAAAATCAGCAGCAATCAAAAAACCAATTTCCTATCTTTTGTTTCATTAAAATGGGTGCGGTTCTGCTGCTCCCAGAGTACGCAGCTTTGAGTCGAACATGATGCAGGTAAGAATTCAAGTCCAGTACTTATTATATGAGGGAGGGGAATGGTGTGATTAAGATAGATAAGATGAGATGTGTCGGTTGCGGACTTTGTGTGGAGGAGTGCCCTCAGGGCGCATTGTC
>Ga0190349_1000233_pt1 | contig 19196 bp, 11 predicted proteins | sample 48721378_MG_FD_179798 | JGI IMG/M metagenome (GOLD analysis project Ga0190349, IMG submission 179798) | Hydrothermal vent microbial mat bacterial communities from Southern Trench, Guaymas Basin, Mexico - 4872-13-7-8_MG | ecosystem: Environmental > Aquatic > Marine > Hydrothermal vents >...
TTCCCATTCCTTATGAGGCGGTTATTCCTTTTGGTGGGGCTTTACATTGTACAACGCTTGATGTATATCGAGAAGGGAGCTGTGAGGATTATTTCCCCAATCAGACTCCAGGTTATTAAAACTAATATTTTATAATTTAATTTGAATTATTGTTGCATTAAAATTTAAAAGCATATGATTTAATTCAGGATGTTGATCTCAGGTTCATGCAGATTTTTAATTAATAATAGATCACTTTAAGAAGTAATTAGGAACGGGGGATTAAAAAAATCTGAAATTAAGCCTGAATACCTTGACTGATTCTTATATTTAAGTAAAAAAGAAATCTAATGGAAGCCTTTTCCTTTTTGCTGCTTATTATTCTGTCTATAGTTTTTTACTCTGCCGGCGCTTTAAGCAGGGTTGGAAGAGTTATCGAGGTAAAACCCGCTATTTTTGATTTGATATTGGTCACCACAATCTGGGGAGGAACTGTCTTGTCTAAAATAGTCTGTGATTTAAATAGATGGCTTCTAGTTATTATTTGTATTGTTTTGTCTGGGCTAACAGGCTGGCTCGCTTCTCTTTTTAGATCTTTTTCAGGCAATAAATCTCTGGAAAATAGGGGGCTTGACCACGGCCCTTCTAATATATTTAAGAGATTCTGGCTGAACTGGAGAGATTTTTCTAAAAGAGCTGGAAGATTTCAGAGCAGAATTATGCTTTCTTTGTTTTTTTTCATTTTTATTTCACCCTTAGCCCTTATTCTAAAAATATTTTCAGACCCTCTAAAGATTAAGCCTCCAGCTCACTGCCAATCCTTTTGGCATCTTAAACAGAAAATTCCTGAGAACTTAGAAGAATACAGAAGGCAATTCTGATGTATATTCTGGGAATTTCCTGTTTTTACCATGATGCGGCTGCAGCTCTCCTCAAAGATGGAAAACTGGTAGCTGCAGCCGAGGAAGAAAGGTTTACCAGAATCAAGCATGATTTTAGTTTTCCTGAAAAGGCCATAGATTTCTGCCTTAGGAATGAGGGCCTTTGTGGAAAGGATTTGGATTATGTGGTTTTTTATGAAAAGCCCTTCCATAAATTTGAGCGTATTTTAATGACCATCTTCCAGAGTTTTCCCAGGTCATGGAAAGTTTTCACAGAGGCAATGCTCGCCTGGCTGGGAGATAAGCTTTGGTTGAAAAACCTTATAAAAACAAAAGTAGGAGTTGATGAGAATAAAATCCTTTTTAGCGAGCATCACCTCTCCCATGCAGCCAGTGCTTTCTATGCGTCTCCTTTTGAAGAGGCGGCCATCCTCACTGTAGATGGAGTTGGTGAGTGGACAACAGCGGCTATGGGCCTTGGTAAAAACACAGATATAAAATTATTTAAGGAGATGAAATTTCCCCATTCTCTGGGGCTTCTCTACAGTACGTTTACAGCTTTTTTAGGATTTAAGGTTAATAATGGAGAATATAAAGTAATGGGGATGGCTCCTTATGGCCAGCCCAAGTATGTAGAGAAAATATACGATAATCTCGTTAAGGTCGCCTCAGATGGTTCTTTCTGGCTAAATATGGATTATTTTTCCTATCATTATTCTGAGGAGAAGACATTTAATTCTAAATTTGAAAGACTGTTCGGTCAACCAAGAGATCCTGGCCTAAAATTTTTTACTTCAAAGACCAGATTTCCTTCATATTATGGTTCGAAGCCGGATAATTACAGACAGTTATGTCGGCAGAACGAACATTATGCGGATGTGGCCGCCAGTATTCAAAGAGTAACCGAGGAAATCTTATTAAAGCTTGCCATTTCTCTCTATAAAGAGACAGGCATGAAAAATCTTTGTCTTGCTGGCGGAGTTGGCCTAAATTCTAAGGCTAACGGTCGAATTCTGATGGAGACGCCCTTCAATCAGCTTTTTATACAACCAGCTGCGGGAGATAGCGGCGGTGCTTTGGGGGCTGCTCTCTATGTATATCATGGGCTGTTGGGAAAGCCAAGAACCTTTGTTTTGGAGCATGCTTATTGGGGAAAAGAATATTCGGAAAGAGAAATTAAGGAATTCCTGAAAAAAAACAATATCAATTATGAATATTTAGCCAAGGAAGAAGAGCTGACAACAAGAATTGTGGATGAGATTATGGCTGGAAAAGTTATAGGCCTATTTCAAGGAAGATTTGAGTGGGGACCAAGAGCTTTAGGTAATAGAAGCATTTTGGCCGATCCAAGAAGGGAAGAAATGAAGGATATTGTCAACCTTAAAATAAAGTTTCGAGAGCCATTTCGGCCTTTTGCTCCTGTGATATTAGAAGAAGAGGCTGAAAGCTTTTTCGCAGCCAATGATTTTGTTAATCAGTTTCCAGTAAGATATATGCTGTTAGTTTTACCTTGGAAAGAAGAGAAGGCTGACAAAATGAGAGCAGTTAACCATTTGGGAACAGCCAGGCTTCAAACCATCAGAGAGGAATGGAATCCTCGATACTATCAAATTATAAAGAAATTTGGCCAAGCAACAGGTGCACCAGTCCTTCTTAATACATCTTTTAATCTCAAAGGCGAACCGATAGTAAATTCTCCTTTGGATGCTTTCACAACTTTTAGAAGAAGCGGCCTGGATCTTTTAGTCCTGGAAAAATTTATAATAAAGAAATAAATTACTTAATAAAGCTAAGATCTATGAAAATGATTAAAGAATTGGCAGATTTTATAAATAGCTCAGGCTGAAGAGCTTAAAATGGGATTGGTCAAAAATTTTCTTTCAAAATTAGGGATTTTCGGCGAGCTCTTAATTTTTCTATGGAAAAGAAAACTCTGGTGGCTCATTCCTATGATAATATTTTTAATTCTACTCAGCCTTTTATTAATTTTTACCCAAAGCTCAGCTGTTGCCCCCTTTATTTATACGCTTTTTTAGATAAAGTTTTTTTAATTATAGCAACTTTCAAGGTAACCACGTATTTTTTTATCCTCAGGCCTTAAACTGAGCGCTTTTTTGAGATGTTTGATAGCTTCCTTCTTATTTCCCATCTTTTTTAGAATGAGACCTAAATTGATCTGGGCCTCGATTAGATAGGGATTAATATGCAAAGCTTGGCGGAAATGAGTAATAGCTTCCTTGGTCTGGTGGCGGTAAGCATAGAGAACACCTAAGTTATTATAAACGTCAGCAAAGTTAGGGACATAATTTAGAACTTGATGCCAGTGTTTCATGGCTTCCTCATAGCGGCCGCGTTCTCGGCTGAGCTCAGCATAATTGTAGTGAAGGATCCAATCATCAGAGTCATTTTCTAAAGATTTTTTATATACTCGGTCAATTAAGGCAAAGATAGAAGGCCTTAGATATTTTTTTAAAAGGTTTATTTGGTTAATAGTCTCTTTTTGTCGTTGGTCATGATCAATTTGATTGGTGAAGGGAGCGCGTCTTATTCTATCTAGAATACGTCCGAGAATTTGGTAAAGATCCCATTTAGTAAAAGCCAGGAGCTGAGCCCATTTTTCTATAGGAGGAGGTGAAGCTACTTTTGGGGCCTTTGCTTTAATATTTTCAGGAAGGATGGCTTTTAGTCTAGAAAATATAGCTTTAGCCAGGAGGTAATTACCAAAAAAATTCATATGGACGTGGTCATAGAACAATTCTTTACCTGGAATTTTAGTTGGGGTTCTTGTGTTATTTTCGAAATAAGAGGCTGTATCTACAAAATAAACACCTTCATTTTCTCTATTTAGGGTCTTTTTTCGAATGATCCTGTTAATTTGACTATCGGCCCGAAAGCGTAAAGCATCCAGATCTCTGGCTTTTACATAGGAATAGTGAGCTTTTTCATTTTTATTAACCTTGAGATAGCACCGTGCTAAGTGGAAATTTAAATCGGCATAATTGTTATCAATTTGAGCTGCTTGAAGGTAGGCTTTGATTGCCTGTTCATATTGTTTATTTGCTTCCATTTCAAGGCCTATATTGTAATTTTTTTCCCATTGATGCTCCTCACTTAAAGTAAGATCCTGCCTATGGACAGAGGCAAAAGGAGGATTATCTTTAAGATTTGTAGCCACTGTAGAGACAATTACTTTGGCCCCTGAATTTCGGGCAATGGTTATGATGTCAACTAAGTTCTTAGCAAAATGTTTATAGACTATTTTCAAGCGAGGATCGTTGAATGGAAGCTTGTTTTCCAGAAACATCTCCATTCCTAGCCAGGCCTTTTGGTTTTGTCTCTTTCTCCGTAGCTTTTGAATTGGGATATTAAGCAATTGACCAAGCCTTAATGATTTGGCCCATAATCCAAGGCGAATCATAGTTAAATTAGGTGAGAAAGATTGAAAGGTGGTTCCCGGTCCAAACGGGCCGACTACTTCATTGTTCCCGAGGTAAATAATGAACAAATCAGGTTTCATTTTTATACATTCTTTGGCGATTTGGTAGACCACATGAGAGTTAATGGCGACCATGGCCGTGTTGATAATTTCAAATTTACTCCTTGGAAAATGATAGGAAAGCATCTTCTCTAAAATTCTAGAGAAACTGAAAGAGTAGTCAGGTTCACCTCTGGCAGCGGAACCTCCCAGGACAAAAATACGATAGGTGGTTTGAGGTTTATCTAAAGGAAGAAAAAAAGGGAGTGGTTCTCGAGCTAATTGAGGTGGAAAAAAGCGCCAGCCAAACTTTTGATTACTCAGATAAGCATGCCTCTTTTTTACTTTAATAAAGAAGTTTGGTCGATAACCAAAACCGCTCCAGCGTAATCCTGTTTCTATTCCTACCAACAGCAGCAGAGGAATAATAGTCATAGAGATAATAACCAATAGCCATTTAGGTTTGTTAGAAAGTCTATTAAGGGTCAAGTTGTTTTTTTCGATTTTTTTTGCGCCCCTATTTTGTTTTCTGAGGTGATTTTTTAATTGCCTGTCTTTTTTTACAGCTTTTAGAGAATTCACTTTGATTTCCTATTTGAATGAATTATTTTTAATTAGCTTTTTTTAGCTCTTTTTTCCTTTAACATAGACAGGTTATTTGGTCAAACTGAAAATCCAGTTGTTCATATTAAACCAGGAAGAGTATTTCCGTGAGAAAAGTTAAAAAAGTTGGTGAATTTCTTTTTTAATATTATTGAAATTATATTATTCATGGAGAAATTTTATCTGCTGCGTTTGTCTGTTTTTTCAGAGCATATAGATATAATAATTAATAGTTTATTATTTTAGAGCAAGGAAGAATTTTTTAATTAAATCTATTGACAATAATAAGGAAAATTTATATCTTCAAAGTGTATGAAGATTAATAAGCAAATAGGAGGTGATAATCAAAAGATTAAATAATTTTTTTTATTATAATTTATAAATTTTAATGAAAAGGAGGAAAAAATGAAAAAATTGAGAAGAGGTATGGTTCTTATTTTAACTAAGGATTTTCTTATTTTTGCTTGCTTAGTCCTTCTTGTCAGCTCTCCTGTTTATTCTCAGTCGTCTGTTCATGGAGCCATCCAGGGGAAGGTTACAAGTGAAGATGGTCAACCTCTTCCTGGGGCTGAAGTAATTATCTCTTCACCTAAACTTATTGGTGGCCCTCAAAGTGTGATCACCGATATTGAAGGGAAATTCAGATTTATTGGTCTTCCACCTGGAACCTACACTGTTGAAGCCAAGCTCCAAGGTTTTACACCCCAGAAAAGAGTGAATATTCGTTTAATCGTGGCCGCAACTTTGACCGTGGATTTTACTTTAAAAGTAGGCAAACTTGAGGAAGAAGTAGAAGTTATTGCCACTGCCCCCATTATTGATGTTAAAGACACTCAAATCCATGCTTACAATATGCCCAAAGAATTTATGGAAAAAATACCTGCTAGCCGTGATTTTGAAGATCAGCTGACTTTTGCTCCTGGAGCCAAAGGAGCTTGGGGCTCTTTCTATGGTTCTCCTGATAGTTTAGAAAACAAGTATCTTACTGATGGTCTTAATACAACATGTCCTGAAGATGGGGCTCCAGCCCAATTGGTAGATTATGATTCTATAGAGGAATTTAATGTAATGGGCATAGCTGCTCCGGCTGAATATGGAGGCTTTGGAGGAGCCTTGATTAACGTGGTTACCAAATCAGGGGGCAATGATTTAAGCGGTTTATTCACTTTTTTTACGCGCCGCCCGAGCTGGCACAGTGAAAACTGGACAGATTACCCCTATTTAGCCAGAAGGGTTTTTTCTGAATTCTACAACGTACATTTCAATTTAGGTGGTCCAGTCATTAAAGATAAGCTGTGGTTTTATACCAGCGGAAGATATACTTTTGATCAGGATCATATTCAAGATCAAGGAAAAGGAGAAAAGAGCTGGGGCTGGAGAGGGATGGTCAAATTTACCTGGCAGCTTAATAGTAATAACAGGCTGCAAGCTACTTTCGATGGCTATACCCGGGGACGGAAAGGCTGGACATGGGATTTTGTTGATCCTTCTATTGATTATCCATCGAAGGGTCATGGAGTTTTTTTTAATGTCTCTTATCTTCTAACCTTTTCTAACATCACCTTTTTAGAAGCCAGATTTGGAGGAATGGACACATACACTCTGATGGGAACGACTAATCCTCCCGCTCGTTTTGATATGGAAACTGAATGGTGGACAAATAATTATTTCGAATACTGGAAAAATAAAAGACAACGCCTTGATTTCAATGCTTCTGTCACTCATCACGCTGAGGATTTTATTAAAGGTTCGCATGATTTTAAATTTGGAGTTGAATTTGCTCGCATGCCTTCTCACGACTGGAGAGGCATGCCTGGCAATAGAACCTATTATGATTTGGGTGGAGAGCCCTATTTTATGGTTTACCAACCATTCTTTGATGTGAGGCCAATCGGCACCCGCCTGGAATTCTTCCTTCAAGATACCTGGAGCATTAGTGATAGGGTAACTGTTAATCCAGGAGTCAGATTTATGCATGTTAGAGGTGATCTCCCTCGTAGCTTTGATGAGCCTCCCTTTCGACCAAAGCTGGGCATTGCCCCACGGTTAGGCATAAATTTTGATATTCTTGGTGATCATTCCACTGTCTTGAAATTGCATTACGGAAGATATTATCATCAGTACAGAGATCTCATGTACACTCCCTGGGAACCCAAAGGTCCTTATCAAGAATACCTCTGGGGTCCGGTCTTGGAAGAGTGGGAAGGACTACCTCCAGGAACTTATGGTAAAAAGTGGGTTTTAGATTTTGAGGATCCTTGGGAACCTTATAAAATAGACCCTAATTTAAGATTCCCTTATATGCGCCAGTTTGTGGTCGGTATTGAAAGAGAACTGGGTAAAGATATCTCTATCTCAGCTTCTTTTATTTATCGAACTAACCATGACCTAATGGATAGGGTTAATATTTCTGGAAAGTGGAAACCAGTCCAGTGGGTTGATCCCTATGAAGGTAATACTTATACTGTTTATCAAAGGCTCAATCCAGGAGAAAATTCCTTTTATATCACCAATCCTTATAAAGGCCAGGGAAAAGATATTGGAGCCGCTTATCCCGATATTGTGGCCTGGGATCCTGAACGGTCAAACAGAACCCTTGAAATACGTTTCAACAAGCGGTATTCAAACAGATGGCAGTTTCGAGCATCTTTTCTGACCGGCTATTCTTGGGGGAATGACGATAATTTCTGGGGGGAATACGGCTCCAGTCACAGTACTGGTCTAGGAGCTTCTTGGAATTTCAGCAATCCAAACTATCAGATAAATGCTGAAGGACCATTGACTATTTCCTCAACCTATATATTTAAGAGTGCAGGTTCGTATGATATTCCTGTGATTGATGTTACTGTCGGCTTTGATTTTAGATATGAATCAGGGGATAGATACACTAAACAGATACTTCTTGATCCAGATATAGATCCAGATCCGGTGGCAGACTGGTGGACTAGAGATGTGGTTATATTAGCCGAAAAACGCGGTTCTCACCGGTTGCCGGCTATGAAAAACTTTAATCTTCGAGCTGAAAAATATTTCCATTGGGGACAGGTCAAAGTTGGAGTTCTTCTTGATATTTTTAATGTTTTCAATTGGGATACTGTTACCTGGGTAGAAACTTACTATGATCCTTGGTCAGAATATCAGTTCGGCTATGTGTGGGATATCCAGAACCCCAGAGCCTTCAAGTTAGGATTTAGATTCGAATTTTAAGACAGGTTTTTTGTTCATCTTAGCTCTTTAATCCTCAGGATTTAGAGCTATAAGTTCAACAAAGTGAAGATAAAGGGCTCTGTTTTTCGTGGTAAAGAATTACCTAAATAGTAAAGAGGCACTAGCTGCTTAAGTTCTTCTTAATTCCAAGAGACTAAATTCTGTCCATCTTCTTGCTGAGCAAATAAAAATTAATTCTATTTCCAAAATAAAAGAAATTATTCTATTTTTGTTTGTCTAGAAAGGAGACCTAAATGTCAGCTAGTAGTGATTATGATGGTTTGATCAATTTATTTCAGGATTTTCGTGAATTCCTAAAGCCAAAGGTGGATAATGGAGTTCCCGATTATAGTTCTTATTCTATGAAGGACAAGCATAGAAAGTTGAAAAAATATCAGGAACGTTTGTCCTCCTTTGAGATAGCTGGATGGCCTATAGCCCAGCAAGTGGATTACCATGTTGTTCGGGCTGAAATGAACGGCGTGGACTTTGATCATCGAGTTCTCCGACCATGGGCCCGTGACCCTGGATTCTACAATGTTATCGATGGTATGTATCCTCGTTTGATTGTCCATTATACCAGAATGCTTTCTGACTGGCCGTTGACCAATCCTCAACTTCCTCTGCCAGATGAGGAAATTCCAGTATTCAGGATGAAGCTGCGGGCTATACCACAAATTTTTGCCCAGGCCAAAGAAAATCTGACCGAAGCTTCAGCTGAATTAGCTACAATTGCCATTCGGGTTAAAGAAAAAGAAGTCGCTTTTATGGAGAAACTTATATCTGGATTGTCCAAGCACCACCCCTATTTAGTCCAAGATGGGGAACAAGCTCTGGCCGCAATTGTCGACTTTAGAGAATGGCTCAGGCAAAACATAAATAAGATGAAAGCCCCGGCTGGTATTGGCAAAGATAACTATAATTGGTGGTTAAGAAATGTCCAGCTTATTCCTTATAGTTGGGATGAATGCTTATCAATCATTCAGAGCGAATACAACCGAGCTGTAGCTTTTCTAAAATTAGAAGAGCATAAGAACCGTAAATTTCCTCCTTTTAAAATTACTTCAAGCAAGGAAGAAAATCAGAGACGTCAGCAGAAGGCCGCTGAAGAGCTGTTTAACTTTCTCCGGGAAGAAGACGTTATTTCAATTCCTTCTTTTCTCAAGCCTCTTCCCTCTCATCATTATCCTCGAATATGGGGCATTAGCGCCTATTTAAATCCGGATGATTATGATTTTTTTGAGCAATGCTGTGATCGGGAACCTATGACTCAGATCGCTCACACTTTTTTTGGCCATTACTATACAAGAGGCAGGACTATTTGGTATCAAGATGGAGACAGTCGTCCTATTCGGGGAGTAATTAGGCTCTTTGATATGCATGAGGCCCGTTCTGAGGCTTTGTCATTTACCGTTGAAGAGATGTTAATGCAGCTTGGATGGCTCGATAATCACCCTCGAGCCAAGGAGATTACCTACATTTGGATGACTTTTCGGACAGCTCGAGCCTTAGTTGACTTAAAAATGCACAGCCATGATTACTCAATGCAAGAAGGTGTAAAAAAAATTGTGGAGATGCTTCCTTATCCCTGGGCAAAGGAAGACAGTGATTCTGTTTGGTGGGATATTGAGGAGACTTTGCGGGCACCGGGACATGTAACTTTCTATGTTATCGGTAAAAACATGATCTGGCAACTGCTGAAAGATAGAGCTTTTCAATTAAAGGAAAAATTTACTCTCCGTCAATTCATGGATGATTTTATGAGAGGGGGCATAATTCCCATTTCTCTGAGTCGATGGGAGATGACAGGGCTTGAGGACGAGATTAAGAAATTATGGTAGTTGAAGCGGTATTAAGGAAATAAAACTATAGCAGAGTTTATTCTATGGTTAATTTTATTTTTAACTGAAATTGAAAGTAATAACCTAGATTGAAAGGATTATAGAGGCCGGAAGACTTATTCGATAATTATAGGAGGTCTTTTAGTGAGTAAAAAACTATTTTTATTTTCTTGCTTTTTGATTATTTTTGGTTTCCAAGGATTTCATTTGGAGGCTCAAGAGGCGTATTATCGCTGGAAAATGTTGAATTTGATTAGAACAGAGAAATTTGACCTTGTTCTTCCTAAGGCTATGCGAGAAAACAAGGTGGATATGTGGATTCATGTCATGGGGGATGGCCGACCTGACCCTCTGCTCTTAGATTTGGCAGATCCTCTTGCTCTGGATGTTGGAGGTAGTATAGTGGGGCGTCGGACAGTATACTTTATATTTACAGACCGGGGTGGCGATAGAATAGAAAGAGCAATCTTGGGTGGTGAAGGAGAGACTGAGGGGTATGATATTTTTGGCCGGAAAGAAGATTTAAGAAAGTTTGTAGAAGAGCGAGATCCCAAGCGTATAGCAGTTAATTTTTCAGAAAATTTAGCTGCGGCTGACGGTATTTCCCATACACAATATTTGAAGCTTATTAAAGAACTGGGCCAGAAATATGCCAAAAGGGTAGTTTCGGCTGAGAAAGTGATTACAGATTTTCGCGTACAGAGGGTAGAAGCTGAGATAATTGTATTTGCCAAGGCCTGTGAGCTTCAAAGAGAAATTGTTGAAGAAGGCTTAAGAAATATTAAAGCGGGTGTTACCAGCAGAGAAGATTTTGGCTGGTGGATTGAGGATCAGGCTTTAGCCAGAGGCCTTGAGCCTGAATTTGGGCTGGTTTTGCCGGGCATAATGCATTCAGAAGTTTCCCCTCCCTCAGAGTGTTGGAAGCCAAGCTATATTATTCAGAAAGGTGATTTGTTATTGTTCGATTGGGGAGTTAAATATTTAAATTTTGGCACAGATTATAAACGTTATGCTTATGTTCTTAGAGATGGAGAGTATTCTCTTCCAGCTGGAATTCAACATGCCTGGGAAAGGACCTTACAGGCCCGGGAAATAATTCGAAAAACTATAAAAGTTGGGCGTACGGCTGGCGAGACTTTAGAAACCCTTGCCCAAGCTTTGGAAAAAGAAGGATTTGTATACACCCCTTTTACTGACATAGGCTCCAAAGATAGAGAGCTGGTTAATTCGCTTGGAGATTCTGAAAAATCAGGATTTTCAATTGATTGTCATTGTGTGGGTAATACAGGCCACGGCGATATAGTGGTTGGCCCCTCGATTGCTCCTTTTCGAAAAGATCGGGCTCATATTAAAATTAAGCCAAATAATCTTTTTGCTTTTGAATTCATGGTTCATACTTGGGTACCAGAGTGGGGAAAAAGGCTGACTATTAACTTGGAGGATAATGCTATTGTCACCGGGAGAGGAGTCGAATTTCTTTATCCGCCTAACGAAAGAATCATTTTAGTCCGATAGGATTTGATTCTGAGTTTTGAGGAAAGAATTTAATATAATTTACAAATTATAAGGGTTAATTGGAAAGGAGGTATAAGCATGAGAAATAAAAAAATAGTTTTATTCTTCTTTTTCTTCCTCTTTTTTGTTGGAATGTTTAGTGCTCAGACTCTAAAAAAAGATTATATGTGGAATCTACTGAATATAGTGCGCCAAGAAAAGTTTGATTTTGTCTTACCTAAGGCAATGCGAGAGAACAAAGTGGATATGTGGATTCATGTAATAAGAGAAGGCAGTAATGATATTCTTAGCTTAGATTTAGGTGGTTATGGCTGGTTTATCTTTACAGATAGAGGCGGTGACAGAATTGAACGTGCTGTTTTTGGCCAGCTATCAAGAGAAGTTCAAAATCCTAAGGAAGTTTATGATATCATCAAAAGACCAGCCTGGGAACAAGACCTTAGGGATTTCGCGCCAGAAAAGGAGCTCAGAGAATTTGTGGCTGAGCGAGATCCAAAGCGGATTGCGGTAAACTTTTCTAAAGAGCTTGCTGTTTTTGATACTATTTCTCATACAGATTACACGAGATTGGTCAAGGCTTTAGGAAACAAGTATGTCAACAGGCTGGTTTCAGATGATCACTTGGTAATAGATTATTGTGCTAGAAAAGTAATCAGCGAGGTTGTTCTTTATACCAAGCTATGTGAGATAAGTGCAGAAATAATTGATAAGGCCTTTGACATGATCAACCCAGGTGTAACTACCTTGAGAGATGTAGCTTTATGGTTAAGAGACCAGAAGATAGCTCAAAATTATGGATGCGACGTCGATCGATCTCTGGGAAACATTTTTGTTAGAGACCCAGATGGAAACGAAGATTTGGCTAATGATCATATTATCCAAGGGGGCGACTTGGTGGGTATTGTCCATGGGGTTAAGATAATGAACTATGCCAGCCATATATCCGGAATCGCTTACGTCCTCAGGAAGGGAGAAACAGCCTTGCCGCCAGAAGTTCAAAAAATCTGGGAACATGCCTTGAAAACCCGTAAAATTTTCCGTAAGAATATCAAAAGAGGAAAAACTGCAGGAGAGACTTTAGAAATTCTAAAGCGTAAATTAGAAGAGGGAGGTTATGTTTATATAGATGTGGACGAATATGATAGAAGCGCAGATCCTGAAAAAACGCAGGTTCATATTGATATGCATGCTTTAGGAAGAGGACTGCTGGCACCTAGGATTTCTCCTTTTGGTCCTGGTCGAGCTCGAGATATTAAACTTCCGCTCTATCATACCTTTGCCTTTGAATATATGATCCATATGCCGGTCCCTAAATGGGGCAAAGGAAAACATTTATATATTTGCCTTCATGATGGTGTTATTATTACTGAATATGGAATTGAGTTTCCTTATCCTCCGCTCAAAAAGATTCGTTTAATCCGTTGAGCTTAGCAAACGAGGGAGTTAATATTCATTTTTGATAGTCTAAGTCCGAAATTATGAATTCTGAGGAATTTGACAAGAATGCCGATCCTAAGAAAACTCAGGTTTTTGTTGATTGTCATCCTGTGGGAAACACATCAAATGGAAATGATGCCCTTGGTCCTCATATGGCTTTTTATGCTTTAGATCGTGCTTCTCTTGAAATTCCGCCCAACTATATAGTTATTCTTGAATATATGATCCATATGCCTGTACCCAAATGGGGTAAAGGCAAATATGTTTATCTTCAATATGAGGAAAATGTGATTGTCACTGAGCATGGGGTCGAATTTATCTATCCACCAATGGAAGGACTCCGCTTAATACGCCAATAGAGCTATAATAAATTATTTTTTGTAAAATACAGTTTATTGCTTTAGAGGGCAAAGCCAGAGATGGAAAGCAGAAGATAAATAATCAAAAAAATTATTTAGTTTTAAAAATGGAGGTAAAATTACGAGAAAGAGAAAAGTACTTTTAACTTTCTTTTCTCTTTTCCTTTTTGTTCAAATGTTTAGTGCCCAGATTTTAAAAAAGGGTACAGGCAATTCGCCCCGGAGAAGGAGCTCAGACAATTTGTGGCAGAACGAGATCCTATCAAAAAGATTTGCCTTATTGGATTGCAGCTAAGTAGAAATTAATATTTTATGTTTACAGGTGATTTTTAATGAGGTGAGTGTGAAATAACATTTAGAATTGATTTTTAAAGAGTTTTTAAATTTTTTTAGGAGGAATAAAAAATGTCAAAGTTTCGTTTCCGTCTACCAATACTTATCATTTCTTTTGTCTCTTTAATCTTATTCACTCAAAACTTAGCAGCAGAATTAAAGCCAGGGAAATATGAAGTACGGTTAGTGAAAAGCCAGATGATTCCTATGCGGGATGGAGTGCGATTATCGACTGACCTCTATTTTCCCCAAAAAGCAGGAGAGAAGCTGCCAGTTATTCTCATTCGGACCCCTTATAACAAGGAGAATTATAGAGATCAAGAGAAAAGACCACGAGCCTATATATTTTCTTCTCATGGTTTTGTCGTGGCCGTCCAGGACTGTCGCGGGAAATTTGAATCAGAAGGCATCTATTCGCCTCCAGCCGGACATGAAGCTGAAGATGGCTATGACACAGTAGATTGGTTGGCTAAACAACCCTGGAGTAATGGCAGGATTGGCACGTTTGGCTGTTCTTACCCCTCCGAAGTTCAAGCTGCTCAAGCTCCTCTGAGACATCCTAATCTTTCCTGCATGATACCCCAATGTGGTCCAATGATTGGAGCGGCTAACGGCCGTTACAGGTATTGGTCTGGTTTTAAAGGTGGTGTTCTAGATTTGGCGGCTAGCATTTCATGGTATTTTGAAGCTGCCTGTAAATATTCATTGAAACCGCCTCCTGGCCTTTCTGATGAGGAGGTTCGTGAGATCCGGGATTTTTTTGAACCTGGTCCAGTTAACCTTCCTAAAGTTGATTTTGAGAAGCTCAACTGGTACCTACCTCTGGTTGATGTTATGAAAGCGGCTGGAGCCCCACCTAATGATTGGGAAGAATTAATAACCCATGATTTTGGTGATCCCTGGTGGCATGATGTCATGGGCTATTATGATGGTACGGAAAAGATTGATGTTCCTGCCTTACATATGAGCTGTTGGTATGACCCCAGCGTAGATGAGACTATTTTTGAATTCAATTATTTTAGAGAACATGCAGTTTCAGATACTGCTCGTAATAATCAGTTTATCATCGTTGCCCCCACCACCCATTGCGGCTTTGAGAGAGCTTCTGAGCACACAATTGTAGGTGAGCGTGATGTTGGCGATGCCAGGCTGAATTATAAGGAAATATATCTCAAATGGTTTGATTACTGGCTGAAAGGAATAGAAAACGGAATTACTGATATGCCTAAGGTGAGGTATTACACGATGGGGCTTAATAAATGGCAGTCGTCTGATGTTTGGCCTTTACCAGAAACACAATACACTAAATATTACCTTCATAGTCAAGGCCATGCTAATAGCCGCAATGGAGATGGCTGGCTTTCAACAAAAATACCAGAAAAGGAGCCTTCTGATTCATTTATCTATGATCCAGGCCATCCGGTACCCTCTACTGGTGGCCAAAGAGGTACTTCTTATGGAACACCAGCAGGAGCTGTTGATCAAGCCAGAGTCGAAATTCGCAATGATGTTTTAGTTTATACTACTTCCCCATTAAAAAATGGAGTTGAAGTCACAGGTCCAATTACTGTTATTCTTTATGTCTCTTCCTCAGCCAAGGATACAGATTTTACAGCTAAGCTGATCGATGTTTACCCCAATGGAAAAGCTTATAATATACAGCAGGGCATTTTACGAGCACGATATCGAGAAGGATTTACTAAAAAAGTTTGGATGAAAAAAGGTGAAGTCTATAAACTTCAGCTAGATCTGGATGCCACCAGCAATTATTTTAAAAAGGGGCATAGAATTCGGGTTCAGGTCTCAAGTAGTGATTTTCCCCTATGGGAACGAAATCTTAATACTGGTGGTAATAATTATGATGAGACAAAATGGGTAGTGGCCAAGAATACAGTTCATCATTCTAAAAAATATCCTTCATACATTGTCTTGCCCATAATTCCAGCAAGAAATGATTAATCTGTTACATCTGATTTTCTTTGCGAGCAGTTAGTATGTTGTCTGGCCTTTGGCCTTAGAATGAATAGCATTGAGTGCTCGGTGGGGATGCGATTGGGATTTTTTCAGAAAAGATTCCTTTTTCCTGGGCAGGGGCCAATATGATGGCAGAGCAATGGGAAATGAATAAAAAGGTGAAAAAAAGTGGTAGCTGATTGGTTAGTGATTATTGTTTATTTAAGCATTTTAGCCTTTATAGGAGTATGGACAGCTAAAAAAATAAAAACTGCCTCAAGTTTTTTCATCAGTGAGCGCGACTTCGGCAAGGCTATGATGACCTTTTTTACCTTCGGAACAGGAACAAACACAGATCAGGCGGTGACTGTGGTTTCGAAGACCTATGTATCTGGAGCTTCTGGGATTTGGTATCAATGGTTATGGCTGTTTGCCACGCCTTTTTACTGGCTCCTGGCTCCTCTCTTCCGCCGCATGAGGGCGGTAACCACAGCCGATTATCTTAATGTGCGTTATGGTCAAAGTGTTTCAGTCCTTTATGCCTTGGTGGGCATGGCTCAATTATCGGTCAATATTGGAGTAACACTTAAGGCTTCAAGTGCTCTTATAACTTCGGTTACAAGTGGAGCTATCAGTTCTGGTTTAGCCATCTTTATTTTAACAGCCCTTTTCGTCTTTTATGGAGTCATGGGGGGATTGAAGGCGGCCATAATTACTGATTTTATTCAGGGTATTTTAACCATTGTTCTTTCCTTTATGATTCTGCCCTTTGCCTTAAAAGCAGTGGGTGGATTGGCTGGATTGAAAGCAACGGTGGCTGACCCTTTGGTTTTTTCCATTGTCGCTCCTGGTGAGATCACCACTCTTTATGTAATTGTTATTGCTGTTAACGGGCTAATAGGTTGGGTTACCTCTCCTTATTCAATGGCCATGTGTGGGGCTGGCAAAAGTGAACAGGAAGCAAGAATAGGTCTTGTCGGCGGAATGTTTCTCAAGCGAATCTGCACCGTTGCCTGGGTATTGACAGGGCTCTGTGCTATAGCTTTATATACGGGTAAAGCTACCAATCCAGATTTTGTTTGGGGCTTTATGGCCCGTGATTTTCTGCCATTAATAGCTCCTGGTCTTATTGGTCTTTTTGTGGCTTCCATGTTAGCCGCGGTCATGAGTTCTTGTGACTGTTTTATGGTTTCTTCAGCAGCCCTTTTTACAGAAAATATTTATAAACCTCTGATCAAACCAGGCCAGAATGAAAAGCATTACATTCTCATCGGAAGAATTGCCTCTGTAGCCGTCGTTACCTCAGGCATTATCATCGCCTTTGCCGTCTCTGGTGTAGTTCAAGGATTAGAGGTTTTCTGGAAAGTGCATGCCATGATGGGCATTGCCATGTGGGTTAGTTTTTTCTGGAGAAAAGCCACCTCAGCTGCCACTTGGGCTTCTACCCTGAGTGGTTTTGCTGTCTGGGCTTTCACCAGTCGGCTCGGTTTTATTGGCTGGGATTTTAATGCTCGCTTTGCTCACTCCTTGCCTGATTTTATGCTTTATAAAGGTCAGTTATCTCTACCTTGGCAGATGATTTTTTATTTAACAGTAGGCTTGGTGGTTATGATCGGAGTGAGCATTGTTACTAAACCCCCAACTAAAGAAAAACTTGACCGTGTTTATGCCTGTCTTCGGACTCCGGTAGAGATCGGCGAACCAGAAGTTGAACCACTGACTCTGCCTCAGGGAGTGAAACCAGCCCCCCGAGCTGCACTTATAAAACACCCAGATTTTGAGATTATGAAACCTTCACTAGTCAGTGTGGTTGGCTTTTTAGTAAGCTGGTTAGGCGTAGCTTTATTAATTTTTGGTTTCGTTTGGATTATAAGATAAACATAAATTTGGAACATAAATTTATTAAAAGGAGGAAAAAATCGTGAACAAAAGGCAAATTATTCAAACTCTCATTTTCATGGTATTGATCATTATTTTTGCTGAAACATTTCAGGCCCAGGTGATAACCGAAAAAGATCTTGTTAACGAGAAGGTGATGAATCTAATTCGTAAAGAAAAATTCGACCTCATCCTGCCTAAAATTATGCGGAATAATAAAATTGATATGTGGATTAATGTCTTGAGAGCAGGAGACCCGGATCCTCTGGCCGATGATTTTGGTACTGACTCTGGTGTTATTGTTTTTACAGACAGAGGAGGGAAGCGGATAGAAAGGGCAGTTCTCGGCCATTGTTCGGAAATACTTCCAGAAAGTGATGCCTACGATATTTTCATGGCAGAAGAGGAAAGGGTGGAAGGTGAAGCAGGCTGGGAAAATATAATTGGAAAATTTGTGGCCGAACGGAACCCAAAGCGGATAGGGGTGAATTTTTCAGAGAAATATGCTGTAGCCGATGGTATTTCCCATACAGACTATCTAAAGCTGGTCAAAGCCCTGGGAGATAAATATGCCAAGAGGATAGTCTCGGCTGAGAATATGATAATTGAGTATCTATCATCAAGAGTGATGAGTGAAGTGGTCATATTTACCCAGTTATGTGAGATAAGCGCCAAAAAAATAGAACGGGAATTTGATAAGATCGTGCCAGGAGTAACTGCTTTAAAAGATGTCTCAGGAAATATTTGGGTCAGAGATCGGGATGGATTTGAAAATAATAACAATGACTATATCATTCAGAGAGGCGATCTTATCGGCTTGATCTGTGAGGCCAGATCAGGAAGTTATGCTGCCCACATATCTGGCCTTGCTTATGTCCTTAGGGAGGGAGAAACAGGCCCACCCCCGGAAGTTCAGGAACTATTTAAACATGCTTTGAAAGTCCGAGAAATCTTCCGTAAGAATATCAAAGTAGGCCTAACTGCTGGAGAAGTACTTAATACTCTAATCAGCAAACTAAAAGAGGCAGGCTATGTTTACATAGATAAAGATGTATATGATAAAAATGGCGATCCTAAAAAAACCCAGGTTCACATCGATCTTCACGCCTTGGGAAAGGATGTTCTCCAAACAGAAGCTCCCAGGATTTCTCCTTTAGGTCCTAATTGGATTCGTCATCTTAAGATTCCCCTCTATCATACCTTTGCTTTTGAATATATGGTCCATATGCCTGTGACTAAATGGGGCAAAGGAAAACATTTATATGCCTTAATGCATGATGGAGTGGTAGTCACTGAATGTGGAGTTGAATTTCCTTATCCGCCAGTTAATAAAATAAGAATAATTCGTTAATAGAATATACTTATCCAGTAGAATTCTATTCCTATGGGCTGGGCCGAGTCGGGATAAAAGGAAGTAATAAATTCTTTTTGGCTAAGTTTTTAGAAGTGATTTGGTTATGGACAACGTAAAAAAAAAGCAATGGTTTAAATTTTAAATCATTAAGAAATATTCTCTTTTTTATTAAAATAAGACAAGAAAATCTGAAATATACTTGACAAAATATCACATAAATTAGTATAAAAGTTGTTTCGTATCTTTATAAAAGGAGGAGATATAAGAATGGCCAAAATAGTTAACTCATGGAATGAGTGGGATCCGTTGAAGCGTGTGATTATAGGCAGGCCAGAGGGCACTAATGTTCCGGCTCCAGAGCCAGCCTGGTGGTATAATAGG
>Ga0190349_1000235_pt1 | contig 19112 bp, 12 predicted proteins | sample 48721378_MG_FD_179798 | JGI IMG/M metagenome (GOLD analysis project Ga0190349, IMG submission 179798) | Hydrothermal vent microbial mat bacterial communities from Southern Trench, Guaymas Basin, Mexico - 4872-13-7-8_MG | ecosystem: Environmental > Aquatic > Marine > Hydrothermal vents >...
GTGACCATAAGGTCTAGATCCATCATCGTGAAGTTTGGAACAGCAGTTAAAATGAGGGCTTTTTTATCATAAGACAGGAAATAGGGTTCGCCGAAAAGAAGCTTATCCGCAACAGCTTGGACTTCTTCTTTTGATAGATTCTGCCCCCGGGTTGCCTTCTGCAGTTTTAAGACCAAATTCTGAATACTATCTAGGAAGGCCACAGCGTTATCTTCTTTCTCCCGCGTGGATATCGATTCCTCTTGGCCTACATACTCCTTCTCCATGGAATTATTGATATTGAATAGAAGACCCGTAATGTTCGGATCCATGAAAACATCTTTAGTATTTTTTAAATCTTCTTCTTTGAGCAGCATCAATCCATGGTTTCTTAAAAAGTCGACTTCGGTTTTGTAGTCCACGCGTTTAAACAATTTTTTATTCATTTGGGACTGAAGAGTTTTTATTTCAGATTGAAGTTTTGCTATTTTAGATTCATTTTTTTCTTTAGTCTTTAATTGATCTATCTTTTTGCGGATCTTATCGATTTTCTTCTGGAGTGAAGCATTTTTACTGGTATCAACGGCGTTTAAAATTCGGGGAGCAAGGTCTTCGGCAAACTTTTTGATGTGGCTTTCTTCCCCCTGAACCACGACGACAAGGGAAGTGGCAGAGGTGAATTCGTCAATGATCTTATTGAACTGAACTGTTCTTTTATCACCAGACGGCAGAAGATCTGACCAGCGCATGGTGACTTTTAACTGCTCGGCAAAGAAAGCAAAAATCAAGGTCAAGAGCAAAACAACCAGGATCATTCTCCATGGATGATGAGCATGCCAGTAAGCCAATGTCTTAAGCACCTTGTCTCTCATTATGTTCTCCTTTCCCGCTGTTGATTAAAAGTAAACGCGGACCCTTATCAATCCTCCATTTCCCATTTTCCTGGAGAAAGCTTTTCCCTCACTACCAAAATTCAAATTGAGATAAGCAAAAATCTCTACATTGTCGGAAAAACTGTAATTCAGAGTTGGAACTAGAGCAAAACTGTTGTCCGATAGAGCATAAATGGTTGAAAAACCAACACTGAGCAAATCCGTGGCCGGGTGCTGGATGAATAGATAAATTTGATCCTGGGCGATAGCCTTTTGTTCGGTTGCTAATAGGCGCATCCAGTCATTGAGGTCGTACTGGGTGTAGTCCGCCTTGCCCATGGTATTCCGGTAGTATTCGATCATCAGGTAAGTTTGAAAATCAAAGGTGTAATCCGAGCCGACCACAAGTTCATAGAAATCCTTGGAAACATCCATCCAGTTATAAGCGTATTCAGCCCAGACTCCCAGACCAAGGATTTCTCCGGCCGTGCTTCCACCAAGGAGCTTCCTCCTCTCTGGTATTTCCAGGAAATTCATGCTCTCGAAATCAAACTGCTTGTAATCATGAAAGCGCCAGGTTTTTTCTGCGGCATTCAGAGTGAAATCAAAATGGGAAATTCGTCCTTTAAGCTGTAATAACTTCGCCGAATTCTTCCAGCTCTCCTCTGGTGAGTAAAGGGTTGTGACTGTGTACCTGGAACCCAACGGTATGTCCAGCCGGATGGCATTGTGACCAGGCTGCTCATAGGTTGGGTCGAGTATATCTTTTATATTAAAAACGTCTATGGGATTCCAGACATAACCCGTCCCGAGGGAGATCTGCTGCTTGCCTACAGTCAGGTCAAATTGCTTGAAGGAGAGCTTGATGTAGGCGTTATCGAGGAAGTGCCGGTTCTCGAATGGAAGAACGTAAAAAGCCTCCATTCCTGGAGGAACCTCGGCGACGACATCCGAAGGTAAAAAATCCAGGATGTTCCAATTTGTTTTGCCGTGATAGGTGATGTAGTCAAAATTCGCTGCGAAGGTAATATTTTCAGAGAGGTCGGATTTTAGATCCACCCGCAGCTTATTGGAATAGAGCTGAATGAACTCATTATTGAGTTTTGTGCCCATTATTTGTGATTCAAAATATCCAAATATTTCGACACCATCCTGAGCGAGAAGGGGAGAAAAGATAAATAGCATAAATAAACAGGCAGACACCCATGTCTTCATTTTTTTAATTCCCTTTCTGTAAACATCCTGTCATCCAAGGGGATGTTATATTTCACTTCCAGTAATTCCATTTCCGTTTGAGAATTATCGTTTTTGTTGATCATTACCATCTTCATGGCGGTGGGAATGCCATCGATGATGCGGATATCACTCTGGATCAACCTCTTTTGCAATAGAGTTGGATCATGCTCGTCATAATAATCGATAACCACAGGGACGAAATTCTCTTTAATCACCCACATAATTAATCTGGAATAAGAAGTATCACTGTCCGGTTTGCGAGTGAGCTCCAGTTTGTAGCAGTCATATCCCTCCATTTTTTCATCCTTAAGTCTTTTTGAAGTGAAATTTTTGATAAAAGCATCTCCACTTCCCATGTCTTCATAGGAGAAATCGCTGCCCTGCATCTTCTGTTTTTTAGCGTGGGTGGCCAGCTTTCGAACGCGCTGGGTCCGGGGAAAATACATCCAGATGTCATCGGCGTTGTTCAGCATCAACACGGCCTGCCCCTTCACGCGCCTCGGTTCCAGATACCGCACGAGGTTTTTTTCTCCTTTGTTTTTGCTCCACGACTCATAGATAAAAGTGCGCTTTTGGCCTGAGGTAGTCACAATGGTCATTCTTGATTTTGAGTAATTCGAGTCGAAATTGAACAAATCATTGACTTTCTGAATGATATCTTCACCTGTCATCTCCTGGCTGAATAAGCCTGGAGTTAGAAGAAATGCAAGCAATCCTAAAATCATTATTTTTTTCATCAACATTCCTCCCTAGATTCTATTAGCCAATTGACTGACCAGCCGGTCATATAGTGGCATAATAAAATTATTATTTAGTCTCGCTTTTTGAGCCATTCGATTAGGATTTTCGTTGCTAGTTTAGCAGTTTCTTTAAAATCAAATGCAGAACGATCCAATATCCATTGAATGAACAGTCCTTCTAAGGAAGCAATCAGGATGGACGCGGCAATCTTCACATCGAGCGAAGACGTTTTCTCTTTTGTTATACAATCCTCCAGTAGGGATTTGAGTATGTTTCGATTTTCGTCATAAATTTTTACAAGATTTAAGGCAATAGCTTCTTTTTTATTTCGGATACTTTTGGCCCAAAAATCAAGCAATATGGATGCATATTCCAAATAATCCCCTTCGAATATTTCCGTCCATGTAGAAGAATAGGCGAGTAATTTTTCCATGGGATCTGAGATGCGGTACAGTCTCTGGGAAATAATGCTGTCAACCTTTTCTAGAAAAAAGTGGAATGATTCTACAAAGATTTCATCTTTACTCCGAAAATATTCGTAAATGGTACCCTTACCGATGCCAGCAGCCTCGGCAATATCAGAAATTTTAGTGTTCGCCACGCCCTTTTTGGAAAAGACCTTAATTGCTGCTTCTAAAATATTCGCTTTTTTTTCTTCTTTATCAATTTTTTTCGGCATTGTCTTGTCCTGCCTTGACTGACTGTTCGGTCATAATATACAAATTGGAACTGTAGTTGTCACCAGTTTTATAGTTTTTAACTGTCACCTATTTTTGTTTTCATCAGTTTTCAATAGCCACCAGTTAGCCACTAGTTTTTCAGAAATTTGGAGTGTCCTTATGGTTCTCCATATTGTTTGACAGCCATCTCGAGCAGGCCAGCCTTTTCCAGACGGTCAATAGGGACCCGGAAAATTACCTGAACTACTCCCGGATGGCGGCCGATTCTTATTCCCCCGCTAATAGTTGCCCGATTTTTTACTTCGGGGACACTCATCCCAAACAACTTGGCCGCTCTTTCCAGCCCATTGTCAGTGGCTTTATTCAAATCCGCCCCTGTGCCGACAACTGAAACGGGAAGAGATTTTTCTATTTCTTTCACACCGAATTGTCTGGCCAGTTTGGCGACTTTTTCCTTTTCTTCATAGGAAAGAGGACGGGCCAGATAGGGAAGATCATCATGTCTTGGAAGAAGCACCGGACCTTCCAGGTTAACATTTTTGAGGACCCTGACTTTCAGGGTGGTAGTCCCAGAAACATCACAGGTATGCCCGGCAATTTCGCCATCGCCTTGCAGGGCATGCATATCACCTACATAGACTCCGCCGCCCTTTACTTTTACTGGGCAAATAAGAATGGCCCCTTCTCTGACGTCGCTGATATCCATGTGGCCGTCGCTACGGTTTAATAGTTGTTCTTCTTTGATTCCGTATTCGTGGGGAGCGTTTACCAAAAACACACCAAAATCTCCGGCGTTGTGAGAATCCGGCATAGGCATGGACGGCGTGGTGCCAAGCTGTCCCAAAAATGGTCTCAGTCTTGTAGCTACTCCTACTAAATCATGAGGGGCAAGAATGAGTACAGGATTTTGGATTGAATTATCTGGAAGAGCCGCATATTTTTTGGCTTCTTGAGCGATCCGTTCAGTTGCCTCTTTTGGTAAAGTGACTCCTACTCCGGCTTCATGATCAAAGGCAATGGTGTAACCGTGAGCAAAGGCAAAGGGAGAAGCCTCAGTTCCACAGTTTGCACAGCGAATTGCTTCCGGGCCTATTCCTTTTACCACTGTTTTTGGGTAAAGAGTACCGCAATGAGGACACTTGCCGGCCACATAGGGATCACCAAGAAATCTTCCTTCAATTACTCGGTCGTTTCCAGAAGCAGTGGCCAGGGAGGTTACGGTAATATCCTCAATAAAGATGGCAATAGCATCTCCAGGTTCTGCCCTCTCAACTGCTACCGGAACGGTCACTTCATGTCCACCGCGTATTTCCGGCGTTATCATCGGCCCCCAACAGCCGGGTGCAGTGTTGGCCACGATATGGCCACCATCTTGGACTGGACCGAGCATCGGTTTTGAGGGGTCAAGGATGCCATTAGTGAATTGATTAACAAAGACAGTTCGCAGGGCTTCTTTTTCAGATGATTTATTACCCTTATCAGACATTGTCTTACCCTCCTTTTGGGTTTACTTTCTATATCATAACAATGTTTGTCCGGTAGCTCAATCAATGGTGACTAACATGCCAAAGGTGTTAAGATTTATCAGGGTTTTTTTAGTTGAATTTCTTTGTTAATAATATTAATTACGATATTAATTATGGGCAATTTTGAGCAATTTCTTTTTAAAATTGAAGGAGGAAAATGAGTAGTTATGAAAAAAACGGTAAATAATTAAACTGTCACCAGTTTTTGCCCCGGTTTTAGAAATAAGAAAAATATGGTAAATATGTAAACTGTCACCAGTTTTTTTAGAGAGAAGGAATAAAAATAAGGGAGGGAGATAGAATGAAGCCAAAAATTTTTATTTTAATTGGTATTTTTTCAGGGGTAATAAGCCTCTTTTCAGGGCAGACAAGAAAGGAAATAATTCCTATTTCCATTGAAAACATAGCCGAAAAACCAGAAGTTAAGCTAATTTCTGTTTTTGACAACTATCAGGTAGATAGAAGACTGAAAACTGCCTGGGGCTTGGCCACAGTCATAGAAACTCCTAACGATTCAATATTATTTGATACTGGAGGAGACTCGGAAATTCTGCTTTTTAATATGGAAAAATTAGGCATAAAGCCCAGCTCAATTAAGAAAGTAGTCATCTCTCACGTTCATGGTGACCATCTGGGAGGGTTGAAGGGTTTTTTAGAAAAGAACAGCAAGGTTACAGTTTTCATTCCTAATTCATTTCCCCCATCCGTCAAGGAGATGATAACGGGGAAGGGAGCCAAATTTGTAGAAATTTCAGAAGCGAGAAAAATCTCTGATCTTGTTTACACCGTAGGAGTACTTTATGGGCCTCCAGAAGAGCAGTCTTTAGTTATTGATTCAGGAAAAGGGTTAGTGGTTATTACCGGCTGTGCTCATCCTGGAATTGTAAACATCGTTAGAAAAGCTAAGGAATTACTAAACAGAGATGAAGTATTCTTGGCTTTGGGAGGGTTTCACCGTCCTTCTTTATCTTGCGTTAAAAAATTTAGAGAATTAAGAGTAGAAAAAGTTGCCCCTTCTCACTGTAGTGGTGATTCAGTCAGAGAAGCTTTTAAGAAAGAATATGGTGAAGATTTTATTGAATATGGAGCAGGGAAGATAATTGAAATTAAATAAAAAGTGTCATTTATAGCGGATAGCTGATTTTGCGTTTAAGAATAACTAGTTTTTGTCTTGGTAAACTTTACTTGTCGCAAAAATATTAAATAACAAATAAAGAAAGGTTAATTGGAGGTTAAACCGCCTCTTACCAAGAGGACGAAATTGTATATTCTTATCACATCGCCCTGAGGCCCTCTCCCATAGGGAAAATTCTTTGGATTTCCTGCCTTTGGATCAGACCTTTGAGCACCTGCTCCGTGAACATCCATGAGAACATGATTCCTGGTGGGGCCGGGTTTTCTCATCCAGCCTAATGCTCTTCCAAAGGAGATGTAAACGGCATTTCTACCACCTCCGTGTTGTCCCCCATGAGTTGTGCTTGTCCACTAAAAGCCATAGTCAGGTTTATTTCCCTCATTCTTTATTGGAGTGCATCTGAAAATTGGCGAAATTGCCGGGGAGTTGGTGGTATCAGGTGAGCGGCTATAATCCACTATTGACTGAAGTTCCTTGGCATTGGGAAGACGCCAGTCACTGAAACCAAGGTATTTTTCCTTGTTTTTCTTTTCCACCCATTTCAATGCCTCTCTGTAAGACATTTTATCTTTGTAGTTTATTACTCCATTTTCATCCCAATCCAATCCCTTAGTCCATACCAGTCCAGTGTTAACATCAGTTATAGTCCCATTGCCATTGTCGATATAATGAGGCTGGTAACCTTTGTCTTGGGCATCCTGACCGTAGAAAGGCTGTCCAGGTTTTGGGGCAGGAAATCTCTTTAAAGTTGTCATAACATTTTTTCTGCCCTGTATCCACAACAGTATAAGGATGGGGGGAATTAACCTGCTTCTTAGGCTTTTCCTTTAGATGAGCCGAAAATAACATTCCTCCTAAAAACAGAAAGAAAATTACACTAAAAACTTTAAATGCTTTTCCTTTCAGTTCTCTCCTCGGATATTAATGTTAAACCCGCGGTTCTTTTTTTGTCAATTTCTGAAATTTTTTAAAACTGTCACCAATTTTTTAAGATTTAAAATAAAGTTGAAATAAGATATAAAATAAGTTCAAAATCATCGAAAGGAGTGAGAATGAAACTTTATTTTGAAGAAGAACTTCGGGAGGAGGCCATTTTGGCGGTGGCCAAGAAAATGATGATTGCCGCTCGTACTGCCCCTAAGGCCCGAGGAATTGATAATTTGGTGATTACCTTAGTCAAAAGAGACGGGATTAAAGAAATATCAGGTCACTTGAAAAAAATGGCGGCTAGAGACAACGTTCCTTCATTCTTTGCTCGCGATGCTGAAAATATACTGGCTGCTTCAGCCATGCTCCTTGTAGGAACCAAAATTAAGCCAATGGACCTATCTCCTTGTGGGATGTGTGGCTTTCAAGATTGTGCCGAAAAGGAAAAGCATCCCGACCATCCTTGTGTTTTTAATACCGGGGACCTAGGGATTGCCATTGGGTCAGCGGTCAGCGTGGCCACGGACCACCGGGTTGATAACCGCATCATGTATTCGGTTGGCCAAGCTGTGCTGGAAATGGGTATCTTAGGTTCCGAAGTTAAAATTGCTTACGGGATTCCTCTTAGTGCCAGAGGAAAAAATCCCTTTTTTGATCGCCGCTAACGAAAAAAGGTGATTTTTTACCAGTTTTTCCTTGCCCTTCCTTATTTTTTTTTCTTGAATTAGGAGGGCGAGAAACAATAAAATTATATTTCCATATGTTAAAAATATTGGCAAATTGTTACAACTTCTCTTTTTTAATTTCGCCTTTCCGAGAGCCTGAATTTGCTTGATTTCTACATTATTTGAAATGATTAATAATGGTCAACTTTGAGTAATTTCTATTTTAAGGAGGGAATATGATTCGTTTAATTAAAAAGGAGAGGGATTGGTTTCTAATCTTATCTCTGGCTGTTTTTTTAGTCACGTTATTTATTGGCCCACCTTTTGGGCAAGCCTTCGCTAAGACCCAAGGAAGAAAAGGTTATTATCGTTTTCCGGCGATTCATGACGAACTGGTGGTGTTTGTTTCGGAAGGTGACTTGTGGGCAGTGAGCACTAATGGGGGTTTAGCTCGTCGCTTAACAACTCATCATGGTGAAGAATCGCATCCGGCTATTTCCCCTGACGGGAAGACCTTGGCTTTCTCTGCCCAGTATGAAGGGCCAACCGAGGTCTATACGATGCCGCTGGAAGGCGGTCTTCCCCAGCGGCGAACCTTCTCTGGCCAGAGGTCAACGGTAGTTGGTTGGACACCCACAGGTAAAATAATCTATGCCACTAGCAAATATTCCACCCTTCCTAACACCCAGTTAGTTCTTCTTGACCCGGCCACCAATGATGAATCCTTGGCCCCCTTGGCCCAGGCAGCCGAAGGTTGTTTTACTCCTGATGAAAAAATGCTCATTTTTACTCGTCTTCCTTTCCAAGGAAGTTACACCAAGCGATACAAAGGGGGAACGGTTCAAAATCTTTGGAAGTTTAACATGGCTAATCCCAAAGAAGCGGAGCCTTTAACGGCGGATTACCCCGGAACCAGTAAAAACCCGATGTTTTGGAGAAATAGAATTTATTTTGTTAGCGATCGCAGCGGAACAATGAATCTGTGGTCGATGAACCTCGATGGCTCCGACTTGAAACAGCTTACTTTTCATGAAGGATATGATGTAAGCTCACCCTCCCTCCATAACGGCCGCATTGTTTATCAACTGGTGGCCGATCTTTACCTTTATGATATTGAAAAAAATCAGGATACTCCTTTGGATATTATTATCCCCTCTGATTTTGACCAGATGCGGGAGAAATGGGTTAAAAAACCTGTTGAATATCTAACTTCCGCTCACATTTCTCCTGAGGGAGACCGACTAGTGTTTGTCTCGCGAGGAAATGTCTTTGTGGCTCCCGTGGAGGAGGGGCGCTGGGTGAGGGTAACTTATAAGGAGGGGATTCGTCACCGAGTCGCGCGCTTCTTCCCAGACGGTAAAAATTTGATGCTGTTAAATGACCAAACTGGGGAATGGGAATTTTACCGTGCCCCAGCTAATGGCTTGGGCAAGCCCGAACAATTAACCACAGGGGCCAAGGTTATTCGTTTTGATGGAGTTCCCTCTCCCGATGGCGGGTGGTTAGCCTTTGCCGATAAAGACTACCAGCTTTGGTTAGCTGATCTTAAGGAAAAGAAACTAAAGCGTGTGGCCACCAGCCTTAACGGCATGTTCCGGCATTTAACTTGGTCACCCGATAGTCGCTTCCTGGCTTTTGTTGAAGCCGCCGACAATCAATTCCAGCAGGTTAAAATTCTAGAAATTAGCAGCGGCCAAATTACCGCGGTGACCAGCGATCGAGTTGATTCTTACAACCCGTCCTGGAGTCCGGATGGTAAATGGCTTTATTTTCTATCCGACCGCTATTTTCGGAGTGTGGTGAGAAGCCCGTGGGGACCGCGCCAACCAGAGCCTTACTTTGATCGAAGCACGAAAATTTACGCCCTTGGTCTAAGCGGGAAAGATGTCTTTCCGTGGACACCCCAGAACGAGTTATTGACGGAGAAGAAAGCGTCCAAGGGAGAAGTAAAGTCTTCATCTTCTTCTCCGGCCAAAAAATCTAGCCAAAAGTCGAAAGAGGCGCCTCCTAAGGTCCGGGTGGAAATCAATTTCCAGGGCCTCCAAGATAGGGTTTTTGAAGTTCCTCTTCCCCCGGGTGTCTATTCGAATTTAGGTGTTGGCCAGAAGGAATTGTTTTTTATCGACCGGGAGTCAAGAGCCACCGGTAAGCCTAAACTTAAAGCGGTGACGGTAACCAACCGCCGGCCGAAACCAGTCACCCTGGTGGAAAATGTTCGGCGCTATGAACTCTCAGCCTCGGGTAAAAAAATAATGGTTCAAAAGGGCTCTGAGTTTTATGTTATTGAGGCGAAACCGAGAAAGCCCGCCTCTTTAGCTGAAAGCAAGGTGGATCTTTCTAAGTGGCAATTTTCCATTGATCCTCGCTCGGAATGGCGACAGATGTTTGTGGATGCTTGGCGGATGGAAAGAGACTATTTTTATGACCGTAACCTGCATGGTGTTGATTACGAAGGACTGCTGCAACGCCATCTTCCGTACCTGGAGCGAGTTAGCGATCGTCAAGAGCTAAATGACCTAATTGCTCACTTAGTAGGCGAATTATCGGCGCTCCATATTTTTGTCCGGGGCGGGGATATACGGCGGCCACCCGACAACATTTTACCTGGTTCGCTGGGCGCCAAACTGGTGAAGGACAAGAAGGCCGGCGGATGGCGGATTGCCCACATTTACCGGACTGATCCCGACTACCCTGAAAAATTTTCTCCCTTGGCCCGGCCGGGATTAAAGATAAAAGAAGGGGACGTTATCGTCGCCATTAATGGTCGCTCCACCCTCGAAGTTAAACACCCGAGCCTGCTGCTGAGAAATACCACCGGAACCCAAGTGCTTTTAGAACTAAAAGGCAGCGATGGCCAGCTTTATAAAGAAATCGTTTATCCCATTACTCTTTCAGCCGAGTACGACCTTCGTTATAGTGAATGGGAGTATACCCGCCGGCTGCAAGTGGAAAAACAGACCGCTGGAAAAGTAGGGTATGTTCATCTTCGGGCCATGGGGGGCAATAATTACACCGAGTGGGTGAAAAACTTTTACCCCGTCTACAACCGTCAAGGCTTGATTATTGATGTTCGCCATAACCGGGGAGGCAATATTGATTCATGGATTTTGGAGAAATTGTTGCGTAAAGCCTGGTTCTATTGGCAAGACCGCGTAGGAAATCCCACCTGGAATATGCAGTATGCTTTCCGGGGCCATATGGTGGTACTGTGTAATGAATATACCGCTTCTGATGGAGAAGCTTTTACTGAAGGTTTTCGTCGTTTAGGCTTGGGCAAGGTTATTGGTACCCGAACTTGGGGTGGTGAAATCTGGCTAAGTTCGAGCAATGTTCTAGTTGATTGGGGCATTGCCACTGCTGCTGAGTCTGGTGTGTATGGGCCGGAAAGAGAATGGCTAATTGAGGGACATGGGGTTGAACCCGATATTGTGGTTGACAATCTTCCCTATGAAACTTTTCAAGGCCGAGATGCCCAGTTAGAGCGAGCCATCGCCTTCTTAGAAGAGTTAATCAAAAAAGATCCGGTAGAAATTCCGCCTCATCCCCCTTACCCCGTTAAAAAATAAGAATTTCTAAGGCTAACTTAGCCGCCTTAGAGAGGTTAAAGCGGCTTTTTGTTTTGGGCTTTGGTCTGGTTAATCCCGGTCCTCGACCAAAGTGATGGCCCAATCGGGGTAAGGAGCGTGGGGCCCTTTTACTGAATGCCAAATTATTCGATTCAACACATCTTCTGGGCAAGCATCCACTCTTTTAAAGTTTAACTTAGCTGAAATTTGGGCATTCTTTCGGAGTAAGGAATTGCTAATTTGTTTGGGCTCGGGATTTAATTCATCGAGGGGAATGCGGCTGGGGACAGCCACAAATGGACGTAGATCAGGTTGGTCAGTGAAACAATCAAACATGGGCGTGGCGGTCGCATCAAATTGATTCATCGGGGGAATTCCGAGGATTTGTTCAATAGTGCGTAAGAGGCTAGTTGTGTTGTATTGAGTGTGGATAACTTGTCCTCGCTTAACGTAGGGACCGGCTAGGTAGGCGGTGGTGCGATAGCCACTTACATGGTCAAAGCCGTTTTGGGGATCGTCTTCGATGGCCATGATGAGCATGTCTGGCCAGAAGCGGCTGTGGCTTAAAGCTTCAATTATCTGGCCAAGGGCTAAATCGTTGTCTGCCACGGCCGCTCGGGGAGTAGGATAACCCGCTCTCGTGCCGCTTGTATGATCAACAGGCAAACAGATTAAGATCAAGGCGGGCATTTCTCCCTCGGCTTCCCATTTTTCTATCTGATTCTTGATGTAGCGGGCTCTCCAGACGTCAGGAACTTCCATGCTCCATCCGATATAGTCGGTAGGGGTAAAATCAGCAATCGAGGGTATCCCGGGCCGGGAACCGATGACTACTTCACCTTTTTCTTCGAGATACTCTTGCCAGCAATCTTTCCAGCTCGGCTGGCCTTTCTTGGTGGGGTCTCGCCACTTGAGTTCGGGAATGGCAAATTCACCGAAATTCCAGATAGAGATGTCGTGGCGGCGGCAGTTATCCCAAATAAATCCGGTCGGAGCATAGGCCAGAGCATCAACGTCATCTTCTCCCATTCCATCGGGATAACTCCGGGGCCAACCAGCAAAGGATCGCTCTAGATAATCGGTCCCAAAAGCGGTTGTTGACCATTGGTGGCCGTCAGCACTCAGAATGCCACTGCAGTAAGTATTATCAAGCAAGACGAATTCGCGGACCAATTTATGTTGATTAGGGGTTACTTCCTCTCCAAAAATACACAAGGAAGGATTGCCGTTTCCTTCAGGGATATCACCCAGTACTTGGTCATAGGTCCGGTTTTCTTTAATAATGTAAACCACATGTTTTATCAAACTTGGTTCGCCGATTCTGGCCGGGATGGGCTTTGCTTTGTGGCGAGGTCGCGGTCTTTTTAAAGCGGCCTCGATTCTTTCCCGGTGAAAGTTCTCGAACACGAGATTAGTAAGCCTCTTCAGCTCAGATTTTTTAGGGAGAGGAAAAACCGAGACAGAACCGTAATATTGGTGGGTATTAAATCCGGTGAGCCCCGAGCGTGAATCGGTCCGGGGGCGGTCAGCAATCCCCTTGATGTTGGCCACCCAAACCTGGTGCTGGGATTGATGCCACCCTAAAGCTCCAGGGAACCATCCCACGGGAATAAGGCCTTTGATTTGTGATTTTTTCTTCTCGGGTTTAAATTCAACTACGGCCACGGCATTCTGAGTGCCATTGGCTACTAGGAGCCATTTTCCACCGGGAGTGAAACACAAAGCGTTAGGGGAGGCGCCAAAGAGGTCAGCCGGGCTGCGTTTTACCCAGATAGTTTCCACCACTTCATCGGTGCGCGTGTCGATGACACTCAGGTTGTCGGAGGCAGCATTGGCACAAACTAGATAACGCCTATCGGGAGATAAAGTCAGGGCTGAGGAATGAAGCCCCACGATAATTTCTTTGAGAAGGCGACCACTAGCCAAGTCAATGACACTTATTGAGCCTTCGCAAGCAATAAATTTTTCGGGATCAACTTTAACTAAAGTGCCTCGCCCCGCTGGCCCAACTAAATCGGCCGGGCCTGGTCTTCGCCCTCCCCAGTTACTAACATAAGCTTTGTCGTCCTTGAGGACTACGGCGAAGGGAGCCACCCCCACATCAAATAATCTTAACACCTCTCCCGTGGGAACATTAATTTCAATGAGGCGATTGGAGAGATTTCCACAGACATAAAGTTTCTGGCCGTCAGGACTTAGGGCCAGTCCGGCGGGTATTTCTGCTTTCCTGCGGGGGGCGTTAGCCGGAGGCAAGGCGATGGTATGGGAAGGGGCGATCATTTTTCTTTGCGCCGCAGAGAAAACTTTAATACTGCCGTTGACATTGCTCAGAAAAATGAGGTGACCGTCAGGGGAAAAGATGAGGCCCGTATAACTTAACTGCCCCTTTTGGTCAGGATTAATTATATTGGCTGAAGAAGCTGGCGGCGGTTCTTTCTGCTCTTCGGCCGGGAATTCCACTCGTTGGAGAACTTGAAGGCTAAGGGGATCCAGAACTACTAGCTCGTTTGTTTTACCCGAGACCACCACCATGTGGCCATCGGGAGAGATGGCTAAAGCTTGAGGTCTAAGACCAGGTAAAATTAGCTGGGAACCGTAGGGATGAAGGACCTGGTTGACGGGTAAGACACTTTTCCCGCTTGGCTGGTAGCCCACGGTTTCAATGGAGGAGGAAAGAGTTGTTTCTTTCCTCTCGCAGCAAGTAAAAAAGCCGAGAACAATAGCAAGAATGGCTAGACCGATGAAGACTTTGGTTATATTACTTCGGGGCCAAAGGTAAAAGTTGAAGCTAAGAGGAAGTGCCTTTTTTTCATTTAAGATCATTGGCTTTTCCTTTCCATAAATTAAAAATTTAACAATTAAGAATTTAACTAATGGCTAAACCAAAAAAGATAAAAAAATATATATAAAATATATATAAAGATAAATATATCAAATTGTTGGCCATCTCTAATTAGAGTATACGTTTCCTTGTCCAGAGGAGGAAAGTGAAGCAGGATTGCAGCGAGCTTCTTTTTTCATGTTATATGTTTTTTAGAAGCATCTTCTTCTGATTATTAACTTTATTAAGTGGCGGGAACGTCGTCGATGGCCGCCAACCGATGGGACATCTTCTTTTGATTATTAACCTCGCCAAGGAAGAATTTATCATCTCTTTATGATTTTGATAATTCTTCTAAAATTTGCTTGGCCTTGGTGATTAGATGGGCGGGGACGAACAAGTGGTCATGATAATAAGCCGAAACCACATTGACGCTTATCCCGGCGGCGGCGAGTTGGTTGGTGATTTTAGCCAAGAAGCCGACGGCTTCGAGGTCAGAATGAACGGCTAAAGTTATCCAGGACCAAACTCCAGAATAAGCCAACGAATTAGCCTCGGCGACTTTTTTTTCCAGGATCAGAGTTAGTCCTTCTTTTTCTTTAAAGATCATCAAGGGTTTAAGCTTTAGCCAATCAATCTCATTTTCGGCTAAGGTACAAAACACGTATTCTTCTTTGGCGACGATGGGGCTCATTTCTTTTAGAAGGCGAGTTAGATTCTTAATTCCAGGCATGGTTTTAAAACAGATAGAAATAGAAGTTTAAAAAATATTTTAGCATCAGGCGACCTTTATTTTGCTTGTTTGCCTTTTTTGGCTTGGATGTTGCCTGCTCCATAAAATATTATTCAACTTTACTCTAAATTTATATCCTTAAATGGTCATTAAGTAAAGAATTCTTTTTTATTGCGAATTTTCTTTACCTTCAAGGAAAAATTTAAAGAAAACATTTTTCCGAGAAATATTTTCTTAGACGGTAACGAAAAACTATATTTTATCTTGCTGGTGAAGATCAAGGTTTTCACTGATTAAGATCTAATCCCTTTAGTATTGACTGAAAAAATTGTTGACAGGTGGGCTACAATTGTAATATGATAAGGCTACATTTGTAATATGATGGTAGTATATTTTAGGCCCGCTTTCACTTTCCTAGAGAATCTTACCCTATTGCTAAAAGCGGTGCTATCTCCTTCTTTTAGGCGAGCATGTTGCTGGAGGTTCTAGATGGATAATCTATTGCTGTTTATTTTCGTTGGTTTTTTTGCTCAATTGGTTGATGGAACTTTAGGGATGGCCTATGGAGTATTTTCTAATTCTTTTCTCCTTTCCCTAGGTGTTCCTCCGGTCATGGCCAGCGCCAGTGTTCATACCGCCGAAATCTTCACCACTGGGGTTTCTGGTTTGTCTCACTTGAAATTTGGTAATGTGAAGAGGCAACTTTTCTTAAAACTCCTAATTCCGGGAATTATTGGTGGAATCCTGGGAGCTTACATTTTAACTTCCATCCCCGGGAAAACTATTAAACCCATTATTGCGGTTTATTTGTTGATTATGGGAGTCCTGATTATTAGAAAATCATTCCAAATGGGCAAGCACAAAGAAAGAGAAACAACTGGCAATTTAGTTCCGTTGGGATTAGCTGGGGGCTTCTTTGATGCAATTGGCGGTGGGGGATGGGGGCCAATGGTGACTTCTACTCTTATTGTTAAGGGTAATAATCCAAGGTTTACGATTGGTTCTGTAAATCTGGCTGAGTTTTTTGTAACTTTGAGTGAAGCCATAACCTTTTTTGCTTTTATCAAACTTGTCCATTATAAAGTGATTTTGGGCTTGATTATTGGCGGGGTGGCGGCTGCCCCATTGGCCGCCTTCGCCTGCCGAAAGTTACCCTCCCGTCTTCTCATGGTAATTGTCGGCGGTTCGATTATTTTGCTTAGCTGTCGGAATTTGTGGCTCTCTCTTTTTTGATTTTTAACTGGAAAGGATATTTTTTCGAGAGCTGTTGGCTGACTCTTAGGTTAAGCTGGGTGTCATTGACATTTATAAGAAAGTAGAATATAAAAAAACAAATGCTAAAGCGACAAAAAGTTATCTATTTTCACATAACTTTTCTTTTTCTATTCCTTCTGGTTGTTCTTGGGGTTAATTTTCTGCATACCGAGGAAAATTTAAGGGATACTGATAATTGTCCTGCCTGTCAATTCTTACGTTCGTCATTAACCACCAACCAAATAAATTTTTTCCATTTACCTATTTTAGTAGGGGAGTATTATCTTTGCTTTACTCCAAAAGTAGAGCATCGATTTATTGTTATCATTCTTCCTTCCTCACGCTCTCCGCCCGCCTTTTAACTTTTTTCTTCTTTCAGTTTCAGCTTTTTTCTTTCTCCTTCTCAAATAATTGAAGTTGACTTAAGTAGAAGGTTGAAAAAGTTAAAAGGAGGATAAAATGCGGAAGAAAATGATTTTCCTAGTAATTTTGATCATGACAATAAATTTAGATTCTTTAGGTTTTCCTAGCCATAGAGAAAAGGAAACTTATCAACAAAACCGGGTGCAAAATCGCCATGGGCAAGCTTCTCGAAAGTTACTTAATTTTAGTGGATTAGTTAAAGATTGGGATGGTAATCCTGTTAGCAAAGCGGTTGTTGTCCTTCCTGAATTGGGGAAGACAACCGAGACAGATTCTCAAGGACGTTTTAAGTTTGATCGCCTTCCTCGGGGAAGATACCATCTTGAAGTTTATGCCCCTGGATTTTTAGATTACTCTTCTGATCCTTTTGTTTTGGATGAGGACAAGTATGCTTTTGAAATTGTATTGATGAAGAAGTTATCGGAAGAAATAGTGGTCACGGCCACGCGAACACCGAAAATTTATGCCGAAACGCCAACCAAAACAGAACTTATTTCCCGCCGGGAAATAGAGATGAAAGTGGCGGCCAATCTTGCTGAGGCTCTATACCAAACTACTGGTGTGCGAGTCGAAAATGATTGTCAGAATTGTAATTTTACTCAAGTGAGAATCAATGGGATGGAAGGTAAATACACTCAGATCTTGATTGATAGTTCACCGGTTGTTAGTGCTATGACCGGAGTTTATGGTCTGGAACAAATTCCTTCTGAAATGCTTGAGCGCATTGAGATTGTTAAAGGGGGAGGTTCCGCCCTTTATGGGGGGAATGCGATAGCCGGGGTGATTAATGTCTTGACTAAAGAACCTCAAGAAAATATGACGGTAGTCAAGGCCCACCAGGAAGCTATTGCTGGTAAGCCGTTTACGGATCTCGGTTTTCGTTCTAGCTTGGTAAGCCAAAATTTGAATACCAAAGCTTACCTGTTTGCTAGTTATAAAAGACGAGAACCGATAGATCTCAATGATGATGCTTTTTCAGAGTTAGGGCTTCTTTCGAATACATCTTTCGGCCTCAATTTCTTTAATTATTTTCCCTCTGTGGAAGGGAAATTGAAGACCAGCTTTTATCGAATTTTTGAAGAGCGAAGAGGAGGAAATCTTTTTGACAAACCTCCTCATGAGGCGGATACTGCCGAATGGATAAAAACTGACCAATTAGCTTTTTCTTCGGAATGGGCTCATTCTCTCTCAGACAAATTCTTTTACAACCTTTCCTGGGCGGTGATTGAGGCGAAAAGGAACACTTATTACGGAAGTCATCGGGATCCTAATGCCTATGGAGAGACAAAAAATCCATTGTTTTTCTTTAATAGTCAATGTAATTATCAAAGGGGAGCTCATATTCTAACCTTGGGTTTTCAATGGAAGAGAGATAAAATCAAGGATAAGGCTCTTGGATATAATCGAGTTATTGATCAAGTGTATAACGAGAGTGGAATCTTTCTTCAAGATGACTTTAAACTGGGGAATGTTTTCTCTATTTTGACTGGGCTAAGGATAAATCATCATACGGCTATTGACCATCTTATCATCACCCCTAGGTTGAGCATTCTGGTTAATTTAGTAAAGGATTTAAGTTTCCGAACTTCTTTTTCGACTGGTTTTCGTGCTCCTCAGGTTTTTGATGAAGATCTTCATATTGAACAAGTTGGCGGAGGGGGCTTGATGATAAACAATTCTCCCGGCTTGAAAGAGGAGCGTTCTTACAGTCTTTATAGTGGCTTTGATTACGGGCGTCAAAAAGGACGCACTTTGATTCAGTTCAGCATTGAGGGGTTTTTTAATCGACTTTTGAATACTTTTATTCTCCAAGAAGTAGAACGGATTGAAAGGGCACGGGTGCTGGAGAGAATTAATGGTGCGGGTTCAAAGGTCTATGGTTTTTCGATGGATGTGGGCTTAGCCTATGGCCAAGGATTCTCCTTTGCCTCGGGATGGACATTTCAGCGCAGTTTATTGGATGAACCAGAGCCGCGTTTCCAATCCCGGGAGTTTTTCCGTACACCCAACATTTATGGTTATTCTTCTTTAAACTGGGAAAATCCAAGAATTTTATCTTTAAATTTAACGATGGAATATACAGGGAAGATGAAAGCACCCCATTATGCGGGCTATATTCTTGAAGATAGGCTGGAGACAACCTCTCCTTTTTGGGTGGTGAATTTAAAAGCCCAGCGAAAAATCAGGCTTTCAGAAGCAGCCCAGATAAATATTTTTTTAGGTATAGAAAATATGTTAGATTCATATCAGAAAGACCTGGATAAAGGCGTTGATCGGGATTCTGGATACATTTATGGCCCGGCTAAACCTCGGACCTTCTATGCGGGTGCGGAATTTTCGTTTTAATCGATTTGGAGTTATGGATCTTTTCAAGACAATGGGCAGTAGAGAAAAACAGAAAATATCTTCCGTGCAGGCGGTTGTGAGAGGGCTCGGGCTTCGCCATCTTGTTGATAATAAATAAAATAGCTAAAATAAGAGAAAATATTAAATAATCATTATCAGTTAGATCCTCTTTTGCCCATGCTTTCTTTTCTTGCTTTAATTTGTGACC
>Ga0190349_1000236_pt1 | contig 18815 bp, 12 predicted proteins | sample 48721378_MG_FD_179798 | JGI IMG/M metagenome (GOLD analysis project Ga0190349, IMG submission 179798) | Hydrothermal vent microbial mat bacterial communities from Southern Trench, Guaymas Basin, Mexico - 4872-13-7-8_MG | ecosystem: Environmental > Aquatic > Marine > Hydrothermal vents >...
GTAGAAGGGGGGATGGCTCCGATGGGCACAGTTGGGCAGGGGGTTTGGGTATGTTAATTGATATTTCAGGTAATGATAGATATATTGCCGGCAACTGGGCACAGGGAGTCGGTTACTGGCTCGGAACAGGCATACTTTATGATAGGAATGGTGACGATTATTATAATTCCTGTTATTTTACCCAGGGCTCTGGTGCGCATTACTGCATAGGTGCCCTAATAGACGAGAATGGTAATGATGTGCATAAATTGTTTGAGACAGCAGGGGCAGCCCTTGGTTTTGGTTGGGATTGGACCTTTGCATTATTTCTTGATTATTCAGGAAACGATAAATATAATGAAAAAATGATTTCGATGGGTGTCGCTGAAATCAATTCTATTGCATTATTTCTTGAATTAGATGGGGACGATGAATATATTGTTAGCAATGCTGGATTAAGATTGGGTGCATCTGATTTTAGAAAATATTATAAAGAGATGCCGCGTCATACCTTCTATCCCAATCTTGGGAAAAATATTGGAATTTTTATTGATGCAGGGGGAAAGGATAAATATTACGAGGTGGATAAAAAATGGGAGCAAAGCCTCTCGAAGCGATACAAAAATAATAAAAAATGGATGGAACCCCCTGAAAACTCAGAAAAGTTTGGGTATCGTAATCTTGGTATTGGCATTGATATGGAGGGCAAAATAAATGATATCCAGTAAAAATAGGAAGAAATTTTTATTAAGTCTGGCGGGATTTGATCCGACTGGGGAGGCTGGCATTCTAAGAGATGTAAAGGTATTCTATGATTTGGGATTTCCAGGTGGTGGCCTTCCAACATCTCTTACAGTTCAGAATAGCAATGTTGTATTCAATACATATCCTATTGATATTCAGTACATCAGAAGAGCAGCCGGTAGATTGGAGAAGGATGTATATGGTATAAAAACAGGTATGCTTTATTCGGTAGATATGGTTGATAGTGTTATACATATAATTATGAGCAAAAAACCAAAGTTTCTTGTTGTAGACCCTATAATAAAATCATCTTCTGGTTATCCTTTTATTGGTAGAAGAGGCCTTAAGGCATTAAAGAATTACCTTTTTCCTCTTGCGACAGTTATCACGCCAAATTTTGAGGAGGCCAGGGAACTGACAGGAGAAAAGAATATAAATAATATATTGGTTACATTAAGGGAGATGGGGCCAAAGTATATTATTGTTACGGGAGGAGAGTCTGGCGATAGGGATATACTATATATAGGGAAGGATATTATTGAGTTAAAACCTGGTGTGAAAAGGAAATATTCAATGCATGGGAGTGGGTGTACTCATTCTGCCGCATTACTCTCTTTCCTCTGCAGTGGTATGGATATTCTTGATGCCGCAATTCATGCAAAAAAATACGTTGAGGATAAAATTACCGTAGAGGGGAAAAGAGAGGTTAAAAGGAAGAAGACAGATACCCAAAAATTATTTGACTTTTGATTGTTTAACATTGTTAAACACAAATAAGGTGTTATAATTACATTATGAAAAGGTTAATCTTTTTTTATCTTTTCTTTATATTTGTTGATATCCTCTTTGCTGACACTATGAACGAGAATGCCCTCAAGAAATTGAAGGAATCCTCTCCAGATTCTAATATCATAAACTTTGTGATCCTTGGGGATAATCGAGATACTGTATTGCTTCCTGAGGGAAGATTTGGAAATGGTGATAGTATTCTAATAAAAATAGTAAAAAGTATAAACAGGATGATTCCCGCACCTGAATTTGTACTTAATACTGGAGATGTTAGCTTAGAGGGCTATCGATATGAGTATAACAGATATAGATCAATTATCGAGGCTTCGAAAGTCCCCTGGCTTACAGTGCGTGGCAATCACGAATTATACTCTGATAGTGGTACATATTATTTCAATAAAATTGTAGGGGATACTGATTTTGTGTTTGATAGAGGAAATTTAAAAATTATAATCCTATCTAACTGTCATCAGCTCCATCTAAATAGAAAAAATTATAGTAATTATTACATTTCAAAGGAGCAATTAATCTGGCTGGATTCCATTCTTATAGATGTAAATAAATCAAATAAAATACCCATAGTGGTTTCCCATGTCCCCCCCTGTATTAAAGGATATTATACTCGTCACTGTCTTGGGTATTCGAGACAATATCCAAAACCAAATATCGAGAAGAGCAACGTTAAGACATTTTTAAGAATGCTCTTTTTTTATAGGGTACCTCTTGCAATTTTTGGACATATCCATCTTTACGATAGTTTTGATTATAATGGAGTGACTTTTGTGATAACAGGAGGAGCAGGTGCTCCACTCTATACAGACTTTAAAAGAGGAGTACCCGTTTATCACTATATTTTGATGAGGGTTTTTAGAACTGATTCTATAAAGGGTATTGTTTTGAATCCGGATGGAAATGAAATAGATCCAGGGTATAATTTTACTATTAATCTTAAAGGGGAAGTGAAACCTTCTTCATTAAGGTATAAATTGAGTATACGGAATAATCTACTAAAATTCTCTTTTGAAAGTCCACTTGTTAGGTACATAACACTTAATGAATCTTCTGGTAAGGTTTTCTATGAGGGAGTATTTATAAAAGAGGATGTTGGTATTCCCATTATTAAGGGTAATAATTATCGATATGTAATCAAAACGGGAAATAGAATTCAGAGCGGCAGCTTTTCTTATTGATACGGCAGGGCTTTTAATAAATTCAAAATTAATTGATAAATGGAGAAGTGGTATTATATTTTAGATAGATAATATGCATAGGGAGGTGAAGAGTGGATGTCAGTATAAGGTCAAAAAAACTTAAATCAGAGATGGAAATCAATCCCAGCCTCATTTCTAATTTAGCAGTAAACTTTATAAGGGAATATACAAAAAAATTGGAGAGGGACGGTGTAATATTGGGTCTCAGTGGGGGAGTGGATTCAGCGGTTGTTGCCGCTTTATGTAAGAGAGCTGTAGGGGCAAGAAGAACATTAGCGCTTATAATGCCTGAGAGGGATTCTGAAAAAGAGAATATAAAAGATGCCATTGCCTTTGCGAAAGAATTAAAAATAAAGGTGAAATTGATTGATATGACACCCTATCTTAAAGAGATTGGTTCATATAGATTATTTTCCCTGGAGCGATTGCTATTTGTGAACCGAGAAAAGGGAGAATCAGTTGTTAAAAATGTTTATAATTTCTATCGAAGGTTAATGGGTGAGGCACCCTTTTTATCGGGTCTTCGGGGACTTAAGGGTAAAAAGGGAAGCCTTTATCTTGGAAGAGTTAACGCATATTATAGGATAAAACACAGAATGAGAATGCTTCTACTGTATTTTTATGGAGAAATGAAAAATAAATTGGTAGTTGGTGCAGCAAATAAAACTGAGTATAAAATAGGTTATTTTGTAAAACATGGGTGTGATTCCGCTTCTGATATTATGCCTATTTTAAATCTATATAAAACACAGGTAAAAAAACTTGCACAATATTTAAATATCCCTTCAAAAATTATAAATAAGGCGCCTTCACCAGATATCATTCCAGGAATTACAGACGAAGAGGCAATTGGGATTCCATATGAAGAACTTGATTTAGTTTTGTTTGCCCTCGAAAAAGGCTGGGGAATTAACAAAATTTCTAAAGATTTAGGCATAGGAAAAGAGCAAATTATGTATATAAAACATTTAATCGACGAATCGGAACATATGAGGAAAATTTACTCACTAGAAGAAGAGACAGGTTAATGCTTTCCAAACATCCTTTTAATATATTCACTATATTTTTTGGCGATATATGCTCTCTTCTTCTTCAACGTTTGGGTTAACTCTTCTCCTATATTGAACTGATTTGGAAGGAGTGAAAATTGTTTTATTTTTTCAAATGGATGAAATTTCTGTGATTCATTTATTAGCTTTCTTATCTGATCTTTTATAAATTTATTGAGGTTAATATTTGTTATAGCTTTCTCAAGTGAATAAAATTCTGTTTTCCATTCTGTAAATAATTGTTTAATTTTGCTCTCTTCAAGTACAAGAAGTGCTCCCAGGCTTTTCATATCGTTACCTACCAATACGGCATGAGTGATATATTCACTCTGCTCCAGTGTTTCTTCTATAGGATTTGGTTCTATATTTTCACCCCCAGTTAATACAATTGTGTCTTTTGCTCTCCCAACAATTATTAGATCACCGGTTGTTGTAATAATCCCAAGATCCCCTGTGTTAAGCCAGCCATCTGGAGATAAAACATCCTTTGTAGCCCTTTCATTTTTGTAGTAACCCAGCATAACCTGTGGGCCCCTAATATATATAGTTCCTTTATTCCCCGGAGGAAGGGTGTTACCATTTTCATCACATATTTTAATTTCAGTCAAGTCAAATGGAAGACCAACTGTATATAAATGGTTCCTTTCAAATCTTCTTGCAGATATGCCAGGTGAGCATTCAGTCATTCCATACGCATTAAGAAGGGTAATTCCGACCGTATTAAAGAAATCATCTATAAAATGGGGTAGAGTACCCCCACCTGTAAATGCACCTCTTAGTCTACCACCAACGGCTTCTCTTACGGGTTTGAAGATTATGTATGCGAGTATTCCTGGTATGGAAAAAAGAATAAAAACAAATAGATTCACTATATACTGTAAACTTCTTTTCCATTTAGGAAGTGGCTTAATAAGGGTATCATTGCCAGTTAAAACTCTATATGCATATAAGTATTTACCCCGCAAAAATAGAGCTGAACGGAATAGTAAGCGTTTAGCCACTGAAAATTTTTTAACTTCATCTATAATATTGTTATATATGCTTATCCAGACTCTTGGTACAGCGCTCATAATGGTGGGGCTACGTTCTTTAAGATCATTTGCAAAGTGCCTTATGTCCGTATAGCAAATTTCAGCTCCACCAGCAAGACAACAATATTCAAACGTCCTTTCAAATGAGTGCCACGTAGGCAGAATAGAGAGAGCCCTTTCCCCCCCTTTCCTGTTTGGGTTTATTTTTATTAAGGGTGTTATCGAAGATACATTGTGCATAAAGTTTCTGTGGGTTAGCATTACTCCCTTTGGATTTCCCGTTGTACCAGAAGTATAAATAATCGTAGCAAGGTCTTCTGGTCTTATTTTCGGGGGGGAGAAGTTTTCGTCTCCAGAAGAGACAAGTTCATCAAATGATACATAACCATCTGTTTTCTCAATAATAATTGTGCGTTCCCTTGGAATATTGGAGACTGTGGAGAGCAGACTCTTATTTTCGATTATTGCATATTTTGCCCCGCTGTGTTCTGCTATGAAAGAAAGTTCATCCTTTGGAGCCATTTTTCCTCGTGGCACATCAATAGCCCCATTAAACAGGATTGCGAGATCCAGGACAAGCCATTCATATCGATTATCAGAGTATAGGACGACTTTAATACCTTTGTTAACACCTATCCGGTTAAGAGAAGAGGCTACCCTTTTTACGATTGAATACAATTCACTGTATGTTAATGTATGCCACTTCTCTGGTGCTAACCTATATGTCTGCACAGGGAAATTTTTGAATTCCTTGGCTGAGTTTATAAACATCTCTACAAGATTTGTAGCCTTATACATTATTTTTAATACCTTTTGCGTATATTATAATCAAAAATCTAAAATTGTAAATAGTCAAACACGTAAGACAAGGTAGAAGAGGAGTGGTGAGAGAAGCGAGGGATGAGTAATAAAACTCAGAACTATTGACATAAAAAGTTTTATATTTATATTTACAAAAACCGGAGGGTTAGTCCTAATTGGTAAGGCGGCGGACTTGAAATCCGCTGGGCCATTGGGCCCTTGGGGGTTCGAGTCCCTCACCCTCCGTTAAGGAGAGGTGGCCGAGTGGTTGAAGGCAACCGATTGCTAATCGGTTGATCCGGGAAGCCGGGTCCCAGGGTTCGAATCCCTGCCTCTCCGTTTATTCTATCCTCAGGAGGATGCTTGCCTTTTAACAAAAATGTTAAAAGATTGACACTTTTTTTTGCAATTTCAATTATTGCAGTTATCGTATCTCTTTTACCACTTCCTGGTCTTTCCCCTGCTGCAGCCAAGGTGTTAGGGATATTTGTTTTTGCAATGTTGTCCTGGCTTACAGAAGTAATTCCTCTATCTGTTACAGCAATGATAGTTGTTTTTCTTTCGGCACTTCTTTTACCACCTGAAATTAGTGGACTCAAGGCAAGTTATTTTTATTCTTCCCTTTCTTCTTCCACAGTAATACTCTTTGCAGGGGGTTATTTTCTTGCATCTGGAATGCAGAAGCACAAGATCGATATGATATTCTCTAAGTTTGTACTTTCAAAGACTGGCAACAACCCAAAGATGGTTCTGTTAGGACTGATATTAACTACTGCTTTTCTATCAATGTGGATGTCGAATACTGCGACTACAGCGCTTATGATCGCAGTTAGCCTTCCCATTGTACGAACTATTTCAAAAGACGATCCATTTTCAACAGCACTCGTATTAGGAATTCCTTTTGCTGCAAATGTTGGAGGAATAGCAACCCCCGTTGGTACTCCACCTAATGCCATTGCAATTCAGATGCTTCTTGATAATGGATATAAGGTCACATTCTCAAGGTGGATGATGTGGGGGCTTCCTATTGCCGTAATTTTAGTTATCTTTCTCTGGTGGTTACTTCTAATAATATATAAGCCGAAAACAAAAGAAGTGATTCTGAAAATAGAGAGTGTCAGAATAGGATGGAGACAAAAATATGTTTTAACAATCTTTATCGTTACTGCACTTCTCTGGCTTCTTTCAAGTGTTATCCATCTATCCTCATCATTAATTGCCTTTATCCCCCCGGTTGCTTTTTTATCTACAGGTATACTGAATAAAGAAGATTTTCGGACGATTGGGTGGGATATTCTTATACTCGTTGGCGGTGGCATTTGCCTGGGTATGGCAATGACGAAAAGCGGACTTTCAGACTGGATACTACATTCACTTCATCTGAGTAATATCCATCCTTTACTCCTTTTGCTTATTTTAGGACTTTTAACCTACTTTGCTTCCAATTTTATGAGTAATACGGCTGCAGCAAATATTTTTATACCCCTTGCTATAGGTCTTGGAAAGGGATTCGCTCCAATTGTAGTATACATTGCAATAATTGCCTCCTGTTCAATGCTTCTCCCTGTTTCTACACCTCCCAATGCCATTGCCTATGGTTCCGGTGCTGTAGAAACAAAACAGATGGCAAGGACTGGTTTATTTATGGGTATAGCTGGAATGATAATAGCATTCATTATTGTAAATCTATTTAAATTCTGATTGATTTTTGCCATAATACCCCCTTTTTTATGTTAATTAAAGAGATTAAATTTTCGAGTGTCAGTTATGCAGTTTTAGAAATTGAATGAAAACCTATAAACTAAACTCAAAAATTCAATCTGTCTCTATACGTAATAATGTCTCGAACAGTAAAGTGCTACTAAATACATCAGAAAATATTAGCGTGTTATTTTATGAATATCATTTTTCCAGTTCCAATGAACTTGCCTGGTGCTGTCTGTATCTTTATTAAATATATTCCTGTCTTTACCTTATTTCCATTTTTATCCCTTCCATCCCAGGTAGTAAGACCAGTAGTGGATGATAATGAGTTGAGAGAACGGATGAGACGACCTGAGAGATCATAGATTTTTAAAATGGGGTATCCATCTTTAAGAGGTATTCCTTCAAAATGGTATCTAATATTTGTTTTATTTCTGAAAGGATTTGGGAAAGCAAAAAGTTTGATACCCAAACTGGTATCGGAATCAATGATACCTGTTCCTGTATCATCATACTTTGATATTCCACATTCCTCTGTTCCGAACCATTTATACCCTGATGAATCAATGCAGACTGCAGAAACATAATTATCCGCAAGGCCATCGATCTGTCTATAGGTGATCCAGGAACCATCTTTAAAACCACTGACACCATTGGCAGTGGCTATCCATACCGTTCCTTCTTTTACTGCTATATCTTTTACATCATTATTAGCGATGCCATTGGATACTGTATAATTTGTCCAGTTTATTCCATCAAATTTGCTAACCCCTCCACGAGTTGCAAACCACTTATTATTCTCTGCATCAATTGTAATTCTCCTCACATGATTTTCAACAAGACCGTTAGAAGTAGTGTAGTTCGTCCAGATATTGTCGAATTGATTAAACTTACTCACCCCTTCATCAGAGCCAATCCATATTGTATCTCCATTGTCAACTGTAACATTAAGACCATCATCATCGATCAATCCACTATTCTGCAGATAGTAGTTTGTCCAATTTGAACCATCAAATTTTGTCACCGCTCCATTCTGCCCAGAGGGCCCACTCCAGCCTTCTGTTCCAAGCCAGAGATTTCCCTGTGAGTCTTTTGTTATCGATACAATGTTATTACCAAGTAAATCTGAATTGAGCGTATCGAAGTTTGTCCAGGAAGTTTGGTCAAACTTGAATAAACCACTATATTGAGTGCCAATCCATAGCGTATCTCCATTGTCAATATAGACACAGTTCACAAAGTCATCACTCAAACCACTATTGCCCGAATTGTAAGAAGACCATATCATCCCATCAAAGGTGGCTACACCAGCGTACGCTGTCCCAAAATATACCTTATCATTATGGTCAGAATCTATAGATGTTATGTAGTTACAGTGAGGTTCGTTCGATGTCCTGTAGTAAGACCAGGAATTATTACTGTAGTTCAGTTTTGAAATCCCATTTGCTTCTGTCCCAAAATATTTATCATTGCTATTAATAGAGATGCTATATATATTCTTTGCTCCTATTCCGCTAGTGCCAGTATCGTAATTGGTCCAATTAGTTCCATCAAACCTTGATACACCACCTGTTGACCAGCTGTGATTTCCTATCCAGATTATTGTATCTTCCTCTACAGCAAAGCACTCAATCTGGTCACCCATCAAATTACTGTTCGAACTGGTTATATTTTCCCAGGAACTTCCATTATATTTATAGATACCAGCTGTCCAGCTTCCTGCCCACACATTGTCATTTCCGTCCACTATAATGGAAAGGAAATACTGCCCTATACCACTGGTATTTGGATCGTATCTCGTCCACGTTGTACCGTCAAAAACAGATACTCCACCTGGATCACCATAATTTTCTGGATTGTTTGCTGTCCAAATTCTATTTTGCGAATCTAAACCGATGCCCCTTACTGCAACATTTGTTGCACCACCACCGAGGTCTGTATAAACGTACCAGTTGATGCTATCAAGACATGCGATTCCATGCCCTGTTCCAAACCACATTCTTCCCAGTGTATCCTGAATAATTGCGTAGACCCTATTATCTGGCAAGGGGGAATTAGAAGTATTGTAAGTAGTCCACTCCGAACCGTTAAACTTCTGAACTCCCTCTACAGTTCCAAACCACTTGTTGCCTTCATTATCTACAAAAACATCCTTTACATTAAGGTCAGCCAATCCATCCTTTGTTGTGAACTTGGTATAAGAGCTATCAGTGAGGTTCCATTTTACTACGCCTCCCCTTGTAGCAATCCAGAGATAATTCCCATCTATAGCAGAGCCAGATATCTCATTTGCATTTGTATAGTTTGTCCATTCATCGGCTGATACAGATTTTGGAGTGAAAAACATAAGTAATACTATTAGAGAAAGAAAGGACAACAGAATTTTGGATGAATTCCAGTATACACAGTTTTTAACCTTACAGATCATAGAATGCCTCCTTTAGTTTTTTGGATATTGTATACTCTATTAAAATCAATTGTCAAGAAAATTCTTGTGCATGTGATTATTATAAAAAAATGTCACCGAATATTAACAAAAAGAATGTCACATAAAACAAGGTAGAAGTAGAGTAATAAGAAAAGCAAGGTAGGAGAAGTATAGAACGAAGAGCGAGGTAAAAAAGGCACACAAACACGGCATTAAAGATAAATAAAAGAATTATTTTAAATGTTCTTTTAATCTTATATCAACACTTCCGTCCGGGAGCATCCAATCCTCGTGATATTCACCATTTTCTTCTCGTTGGTAACGAATACACCTTTCCCAATCTCCCTTACAATACAATTCAACCCATTTTCTTTCCAGGAGCCCTCTATCAAAAAACATCTTCATAGGGCATACTTCATACCACTTGCATACCTTCAGAAAAATTTTTAATTTTTTATAATATTTTATCATTTCATCCCTGGCATTTGGGTTATAGAGTAGGGCAGCAGGGTGCTGGAGTGGGTATATCTTTTTTTCATTCCAGAAGAGTTTTCCATAAACGGAGTGGAAGTCTGTTTTGTCAGGTATTGGGACTCCGTATTTCTCAAATATATACCTTGTTGCATAATAACCTAATGGAACAAGAAATTCAGGATTGATTATATCAATCTCTTTGTTCAGATATACACTGCAGACTTTTATCTCGTTTGCCTTTGGTTTTCTATATTTTGGCAGCATACATTTAATCAAATTCGTCATATATATCTCACTTCTTTTTACCCCAGATATACTCAAAAGTTCATCAAGAACCTTTCCAGAAGGACCTATGAACATTATTCCTTTTCTATCCTCATTTTCGCCAGGTGCCTGTGCTATAAGCATAACCCTGGCATTCAATCTTCCTTCTCCACATAAAGCATTGGTGCGAGTCTTATATAGACTGCATTTTTTGCATTTTCTTATTTCTTCATTTAGTCTATTGATTTTAACTTGATTGTCTCTCATATAGATTTTATCTTACACAGAGGAAAATATTCTTTTATATACAACTAGCCAAATATCTGTCAGTACAGGTGCAATCATTGTAATTTCCTTTTCAAGAAATCAAGCATCAATCTAAATACCTTTACTCGTTGTTCTCTGTCACTACTACCGTGTCCTTCTTCGCCAAATTCTTGATACTCAAAATGTTTCCCTTCTTTAAATCCTGATTCAATCAATTTATCGCGAAATATCCTTGCTTGACTTATGGGACACCTCGGGTCATTTACTCCGTGAAGTATTAGTAAAGGACCTTTAAAGTTACTTATATGTGTTATAGGAGATCTTTCTATCCATAGATTTTTATTTTCTTCTGGATCTCCCAGATAAAAACGTAGAAAATATTTAAAGTGAGGCATTGATTCTTCATACATTTTTAAAAGATCGGTTATACCAACCCAAGCTACTCCTGCCTTCCAGAGATGAGGATATTTTACCATTTGCCAGTAGGTTGAATAACCACCATAGGAAGCACCTGCTATACCAATTTTATCTTCCTTTATCCAATTCAGGGTCTGGAGATATTCTCCGCCAGATGCGATATCCTCTGCTTCCTTACCGCCCCAATCTTTTATTAGAGCGTCACTAAATTTATTCCCATAGCCAATTGAACCTCTGTAGTTAGGCTGCAAAACGGCAAATCCTGAACTTGCCAAACATTGGGCATATACATGGAAAGAGAGTATAGACTGACTCTTTGGACCGCCATGAACAAATACAATTGCAGGGACTTTTTCTCCTTTCCTTATTCCCTTCGGTCTGTAAAGTACTGCCTCTATTTCTGTACCATCTCTTGATTTATATTTTACGCATTTAGCATCCGAAAAATTATCTGGGTTAATATTCCCGTATTCGGCATCCTGGAATACTTCAAATTCCCCATTTTTTATATCATACAGGAGCATACGGCTTCTATGAGTAGGATTAGAGTGCATAAAGAATATTTTTTCTTTATCAGCAAATTGGGCTGAGTAGTAAAATCCGTTAGGTAGGTTTAAAGCCAGTTTTTTTCCTGAACTTACCTCATATAAGGATGGACGCCATTCAGCGTTGATACATTTTAAGGTTATTAAATACCTGCCATCAGATGAGAATTTTCCTGTTATTTCTTCATGACTATTATCTCCGAGCCATTTGATCTCTTTAGTTTTCAGGTTTATAATTCCCGGTTGATAGAGTCCGCCGTAATCCGATGTTATTGCAGCCAAATTATCCTTTGATATATCAGAAAAAGTCTCGGAACTCCCTTCTTTTAATCTGAGGAATCTCTCGAGATTAGAGCCATCGGGCTTTATCCTATAAATATCTTCATTTCTTAAATTTTTACTTTCATTAGTACTGAAATAAATCCATTCTCCGTCTTTTGTCCATAACCCTCCCATAGCGGGGTTATCAAAGTTAGTGAGTTGATGTACTTTTTTGGTATTCCAGTCAATTATATAGATATTCATCTGATTTTTTCGCGTGGATGAAAATAACATCATTTTGTTATCAGGGGAGAATTCTCCAGGATAATTTTGTCCCTCTGACTTACTAATCTCAAGAAATTTCTTTGATCTAAGGTCAAATGCGAATATATCATGCTGTTCATTTCCACCTTTGTCAATACCCATTATTAAATATCTATTGTCCCTTGACCATATGATTGGTGTTCCAGGAGATCGAGATAGTTGGCCATTTGATATTTGTTCTGTTCTGCCTGTTTCAATATCCTTTACGTATAGTTCATGTCTTCCTGTTTTGTTCCAGTAGAATGCAATTTTGGATTCATCCCAGGAGATCCTTGTAGAATAAAATATGGGTAGTGATATAAGTTCTTCTACATCAATTGTCTTTTTTGTCATATCTCCTCCTTATTAAGGTATTATATCTATTAATTTTTTATATATCTATTTTTCCATGCTGTCAAGACGACTTCATAATTTTAGACTTTGAACTAATAAATGATACTTTTGATAAAATTTGCTTGACAAACGGATATAAAAGTATAATCTAAAATTATGAAATTTTTAAGGTTTTTTCTGAAAAGAAGTACAATATTTATCAAAATTAAGGAGAAATGGTAATGAAATATATAATTACTTATAGTGGGATATATATAAACTATGTTCAGGTGTTGCTTATAGACGAAAATATGTGTTGATGAATGAAGATACGAATCAAATTAAAAAACGAAATCCTGAGTGTAGCAATTCAAATAAATAAAGGGTAGATAAACAATGGGTTTAATTATACCAAAGTTAAAAATAGGGGACCTTGAAGCTCAAATACCAATCATTCAGGGAGGCATGAGTGTTGGTGTCTCTTTGTCTGGTCTGGCTTCTGCTGTTGCAAATGAAGGTGGTGTCGGGGTCATTGGTGCCGCTGGAATAGGTATGCTTGAGCCTGATTTTGCCATAAATTTCAGGGAAGCGAATAAGAGGGCGTTGAAAAAAGAAATAAGAAAAGCAAGGGAATTGACAGATGGGATTATTGGAGTAAATCTAATGGTAGCCCTCTCAGATTTTGATGACCTTACATTGGTTGCGGTGAATGAAGGAGCAGATTTGCTTTTTCTTGGCGCTGGACTTCCACTAAAGATACCCCTCGATAGGGTAAAAAAGTATTCTACCAAGGTAGTTCCAATAGTCTCTTCTGCAAGAGCTGCTAAGGTTATATTTAAATATTGGGAAAGACACTACGACTATATTCCAGATGCAGTAGTTGTGGAAGGTCCAATGGCTGGAGGCCACCTTGGTTTTAGGAGAGAGCAAATTGATAACCCCGATTATACACTGGAAAAAATACTGCCAGAGGTTATCTCTACAGTAGAACCATTTAAAAGGCAATTTGGAAAGGATATACCCGTAATTGCAGCGGGAGGGATATATACTGGTGCAGATATTTACAAATTTATGCAGCTGGGTGCGGATGGGGTGCAGATGGGAACAAGATTTGTTGCAACTTATGAGTGTGATGCCTCACAAAAATTTAAAGAGTCCTATGTAAAATGCAAAAAGGAAGATATAATCGTAATTGACAGTCCTGTAGGATTACCAGGAAGGGCAATTAGAAATAAGTTTCTCGACGATGTCTCCAAGGGGATAAAAAAACCCTTCAAATGTCCATGGAAATGCCTGAGAACTTGCGATTTTGTAAATTCTCCATACTGTATCGCTCTTGCATTGACAAATGCAAAAAAGGGAAAGCTCGAAGATGGGTTTGTCTTTGCAGGTTCCAATGCCTATAAGGTTGATAAGATTGTTTCTGTTAAAGAACTTATTCAGACCCTATTAAAGGAATACAAAGAGGCGGCATCAAAATAATTTCTTTTTAAATTCTGCAAGATTTGGGAACAATAAAGTATTCTTGATTATTTAAAATATGCTACACTATTCTGGAAAATTTTTAAACCCTTTCCCCCTAAAATCCCCCTCTTATAGCCTGGGTGATGATGCGGAAAAATGTTTCTCTCAGGATGTGGCATTAAACCCAGAATTCTCCCAGATTTGTCGATTATGCCTGCAATCCTATCCTGAGAATCTGATGGGTTTTCACCTTCATATGTAAGTGCAACCAGTGAATTATTCCATAATATTTCACGAATTTTCTCGTCTGTCACAATTCTTCCCTCCGCATTTGCAATAGGAAGGTCAATATGCGTTATATCTCTTAGAAAAATTGATTTATTAGTCTCCACCCTTAATTTCACCCATTGGTCTCTAAAAAGTCCCTTCTTGTTCGTTGCAAGTGATAAATACTGTTTTTTATCTCTAAACGGTAATATACCAGATTTGATAAGGATCTGAAAACCATTGCAAATCCCAAGAATGAGATTGCCATTCTCAACAAATGTATTTAGTTCTTCAAACAGAAAATTTCCTATTTCAAATGCCATAACCTTCCCTGCCCCAAGATCATCTCCATATGTAAATCCCCCTGGAATAATTAGAATCTGATAATCCTTTATTAAATTAGGTTTTTCGATCCATCTTTTTATATAAATAGATTCAGGTATCCCGCCTGCCTTTTCAACGGCAAAGGAGGTTTCTATATCACAATTTGTTCCAGGGCCACGAAGTATCATAACCTTTACCATTTTATGCCTTCCGTGAATGTATTCCTCATCTCTTGAATGTTTAGGTCTAAGATTTTTTTTCTATTGTACGTAATAATAAACCTTTTTCCTTGAATATTGCCCAATTTTGTGAGAGGAATTTCATTAAAGAAATCGAGAAATTCTTTTTCATACTCTCTTTTTACCTCTACAATAAATCTGGAATTCGATTCGCTAAAGAGGAGTATGTCTGTCCTGAGGCTATTATGTATTTCCACATTCATACCCATATCGGATGCAATACACATCTCAGCCAGGGCAATACCTATTCCACCATGAGAGACATCGTGGACTGCATTAAAGAACCCCTTTCTTATGCCGTTTGAGGTCGCATTAAGGATTTTTTTGGAAATAGTAGTATCAATTTCTGGAACAACTCCATCTACCTGCCTCAATAGTGCATATTGGCTCCCTCCGACTTCATTTAAAGTTTTACCTATAAGATATACAGGATTACCTTCCTGCTTGAAATCCATCGTCATAATGCGGGAGTAATGATCAAGGATACCTATAGCAGAAATCAGCAGGGTGGGGGGGATGGAAATATTTTTTCTGTTTATTTCGTACTGGTTGTGTAGACTATCTTTACCAGAAATAAAGGGAACACCATAATAGGTTGCGTAATCATAGCAAGCCTTTGCAGTGAGGTATAAATCACCCAGAACTTCAGGGTTATCCGTATCGCCAAATGCAAAATTGTCAAGAAGGGCGGTGCCTTTTAAACTTCCTCCTGCTGCAACAAGGTTCCTCAGTGCCTCTTCAATAACAGCCCCAGTCATTTTATATGGATTTATTTTCCCATATAGGGGGTTAATTCCATTTGAAATGATTATAGCCTTATCTGAATCAAAAAAAGGCCTTGTTACAGCTGCATCTGAGGGTCCTGACTTTCCAGTTACGGGTTTGAGGACGCTTCCACCCTGTACCTCATGGTCGTATTGTCTTATTACCCATTCTTTACTTGCAATATCAGGCATAGCGAGAAGTGAGAGAACCGTATTGTTGTAATTTTCTGGTTCATCAAAATTTTCGATATCCTCTTCTCTTTTTTTTATTATACCGAATCTTTTTTCAAGGGGTATTCCCCTGTGCAGAAAATTCATATCAAGTTCACAAACCTTTTTATTTTTATAAAAGAGTTTTAACATTTTATCATCCGTAAATTCCCCAATCTCCGTTACCCCAACATCCTCTTCTTCAAATATCCCCTTTAATTTTTCGACATTATTTTCTTTTACAGCAAGGACCATTCTTTCCTGAGATTCAGATATCCATATTTCTGTATATGAAAGTCCACTATATTTTAAAGGTACTCTCTCTAAAAAAACAACCGCACCAGTATCTTTTCCCATTTCACCAACTGCAGAAGACAACCCGCCTGCTCCACAATCTGTTATTGCTTCATATAGTCCCATATCCCTTGCCTTAAGCAGGCAATCAAGCATTTTCTTCTCTTCTATGGGATTCCCTATCTGGACAGAGGATAGAGAGGTTACTTCGGAGGATTCATCTAGTTTCTTTGATGAAAATGTAGCACCATGAATTCCATCTTTTCCAGTTTTACCGCCCACAAGAATGATTTTATAACCGGGTTTTACTTCTTTCCTTATATCTTTTTTAGGAATTATTCCAATGCTACCTGCAAATACCAGAGGATTGTATAAGAAACCCTCATCAAAACATATTGCTCCATTTACCGTTGGAATGCCCATCCTGTTGCCATAATCCCTTACCCCTGCAACAACCCCCTTCGCTATTCGTCTTGGGTGGAGAATACCAGAAGGTAATTTTTCAAATGGGGTGTTTAAATCACCAAAGCAGAAAATATCTGTATTTGCAATTGGTTTTGCCCCAAGCCCTGTTCCCATTGTATCCCTGATGACCCCACCTATTCCTGTTCCTGCACCCCCATACGGCTCAAGGGCAGAGGGATGATTGTGGGTCTCCACTTTGAAAGAAACTCCGTGATTCTCATCAAATTCAATTACACCAGCATTGTCTTCAAATACAGAAAGTGTCCAATCTGCGTCTATATCTTCGGTCGCTTTTTTGATATAATCATCAAATAATTTTCCAACGGATTTGCCATCTATTTCGATAGGGGAGCGAAATGTTTTATGATAACAATGCTCACTCCAGGTCTGAGCGATAGTTTCAAGTTCAACATCTGTTGGATCTCTTCCAATTTTTATGAAATAGTGTTTAATTTTTTTCATTTCATTCAATGTTAGTGCAAGGATCCCCCTTTCCGAGAATTCCAATAATGCTCTATCATCCATTTTCCTTAAGGGTATGATTTTCTTTTTTAGTTTATATTCTGTTGGTTCAACAAATACATTCTCTTCTTTTTTAACTATGTATTCAATTATTGGATTCATTAAGAGCCTTTTTAGCAAAAATTTCTTTTCTTTTTCATCTATCCTTCCTATAAATTCAAATTTCCTTCCACTTTTCGTTTCAGCGTGCAATCCTAAAATTCTTATTGCTTCATTCAGGGTTGATGCAAGTGAATCAAACACCCCGGGTTTATAGGTTATAAGAACTGAATCCTTATTTAGGGGTCCATTTATGTTGACGTATTGATAAATCGGATCAAGTATAATTTTTTCTACGATATATCTCAATTCATCCTCATTGAGATTTCCTTTTATCCAGAATATATCAAAAACCTTTAAAGAATTCAGGTTTATTCCAAGATTTCTTGCATCCTTCAGCAGCCCTTCAGATCTAATATCTTCAAATTCTTTCTTTATGCCTAATTCTATCCTATAAATCATTTACACATCCCATTTATGAGGATTCCTCAAAAAGTTTCATTGATAACTCCTTGTTTTTTGAATCCAACCATTAAAATCTTTTGCAACCGCTAATACCTCTTTGTATTCTTCGCTCGTTATAGGCCTGTTTAGATGTTCATACTTTCTTGCCTTATACACGGGGAAGTATTGGTCCATAAGACTTATATAGATATCGGGAGAAATTTCTTGTTTTAAGAAGTTCAGTGTATCTATTGTACCGCTAATTCTGTTAGGCAGGACAAGGAGTCTAACAAGAATCCCCCTTTTTGCAATGCCATTCTTTGTAACGAGATTTCCAACCTGACGAAACATTTCTTTTATTGCGTCTCTATTACTCTCTACGTAATTTGCTACCGCTGAAAATTTTGCTGCAAATTTATTTTCACTGTACCTCATATCCGGTAAATATATATCAACTATGCCATCAAGCATCTTTAGAACTTCTATTGATTCATAACCAAAAGTATTGTATACAATGGGAATGGATAATCCCTTTTTTCTGGCGATGTAAATTGCCTTCACTATGTGTGGAATATAATGGGTTGGTGTTACAAGGTTTATGTTATGTGCACCCCTTTTTTGTAGGTATAACATCATTTCTGCCATCTCCTCCACAGAATATTCATTTCCATAACCCATTTGACTGATAGGATAATTTTGACAATAAACACACCGAGAGAGGCAATGTGAAAAAAATATTGTCCCTGAACCTCGCATCCCACTAATGGGCGGTTCTTCACCAAAATGAAGGTTGTAGCTCGATATAAAAAGTCTACTATCCGCTCTGCATCCACCAATTTTGCCAGAGAGTCTGTCTACATTACAGTTTCTTGGGCATAATGTGCAACTTCTTAGATTATCCCATAGGAAATTTATTCTTCTTTTGAAGTCATCTTCTTCTATATTTAGATAGGAAGGAGTCTCCTTTTCAATTACCATACCCTATTTTATACAATAGGAAAGAGATATGTCAATAAAAAAGAGTAAAGAGGTGTGTTTCTCTCTCTATATTTCTTCATCTCATTGTCTCATTGTCTCGGTGCTTGACATTGTGACATTTTAGTTATTTTTTTTCTTCATCCTCTTATAAAGTTGTCCCAGAGAAGATAGTTTCAATGATTTAAATGGTTTATAACTAACTATC
>Ga0190349_1000240_pt1 | contig 18636 bp, 23 predicted proteins | sample 48721378_MG_FD_179798 | JGI IMG/M metagenome (GOLD analysis project Ga0190349, IMG submission 179798) | Hydrothermal vent microbial mat bacterial communities from Southern Trench, Guaymas Basin, Mexico - 4872-13-7-8_MG | ecosystem: Environmental > Aquatic > Marine > Hydrothermal vents >...
GTTCATGTATTTCTCGTTCATATGGTTCTGCATTTTTAAAGATCGGGATGATTGAAAGGAACTGCGGTTTTTTTCTGGAAATTTTTGTCTTCAAGATAATGTTGATTTTATCTCTATCAGGATTGTATTGTTCATCTTCCTGCATGTAGGCGGAGAGGACATACACGAGCTCAAACTTGTTTTCATTTATCCAGTCCACGCAGGAGATGAGGGCCAAATGGTTGAATCCCAAATCTTTAAGAAAGCTAAGAACGGCCATGGCAGATTCTTGTTTAGTCGTCAGCACTATCCGATCCTCTTCCCGAAGATCAACTTGAATTTCAGTAAAAAAGGATTTAATTTTTTCTATCAGTGAATGATTCATATTTGCACACCTCTCATCCCTTAGCCGCTTCTTTCAGACCATTTTCCTCCACTGGGAACAGTGGAGGCCAACTTAATTTCCCTAATACCAATTCCTGATTAGCGCGATAATATTTATAATTCTGGCGGTATTTTTTATAACCTTCTGCCATGTCTTTATCGATTAATTGCCAGAGGTGAGTGACCGCAATAAAGATGGCTTCCGGGCGGGGCATACATCCGGCAATCCATCCATCTATGGGAATATATTTATCAAGGTGCTTGATTGTATTGTATGAATCCCAGTACATCCCGCCATTGATAGGGCAGGAGCCGAACGCAACTGTAAATTTCGGGTCTGGCATCTGTTCGTAAGTTCTGATAATAGCCTTTAGAGTTTTAAGCGAGACATATCCAGTGATAAGAAAGAGGTTTGCTTGTCTTGGGGTGGCCGCAGGAAGGACACCAAAACGCTCCGCGTCCCAGCGTGCGGTGATGCTCGGGGGAACCTCGATAATTCCACAGCCAGTGCAAAAATAAACCGCATGAAGGGAATATTTATGACCCATCTTTGAGGGCGATTTCAGCCATTTTATTAGTTTATTTCGATCCATTTAAACTCATCCTCTATGATTAAAAAATATCCATTTATTTCAAAACAACAATAATTAAGCCAATGAAAGCAATCAGTGTCGGCCATCTCCACAAATATTTTATGGCCTGTTCAATTCTCATACGCGGAAGCGCAGCGTTGATAAACAGTCCAAGAATGAAAACAACCAGAATTTTAAGAAAAAAGATCAGGACATTCTTTGCACCGCCTAGAAAGAGATTAACAAATAATGATATTCCGATAACTAGTGTCAAGGCATGCTGTATCTCAGCAAGGGCTAAATAGGCTCCGCCGTATTCTACCAATGGACCGGACGAAATTTCCTGAGGAGCCTTAACAATATCAAAAGGCCGGATTCCCAGTATGGCTGGAAGAATCAGGATATAGGCAATCCCTGATAGGACCAAAGGCAGTGAGAATAAAGCTTCGCCCGATTCCTGCTGCAGGGCAACGATCCGGACTATGGAGATAGTGTGATAATGGGTCATCACAGCAAGCATAATTAAAAGCAGTGGAACTTCGTAGCCAAGTGCTAGAATGAGTTCACGCGAGATACCGATACTGATATTCGGGTTGGCCGCTTCCCCTCCGCTGAGGGCGATTCCCAGCGGAGCCAACAGCATGAGATAGATGATAACCAAAAGGCCCCCGGAGTTGCTTAGAGGATGCATCTTTCCGAAAGGAATAAACATCAGGACAACTAGAGAACCTGTCAATGAGAGAACGATCCCGAGATTAAATAAATGTCCATGACTTACGCTTTTTTGACTAAAAAGACGGATGATGTCAATGATCGGCTGAGTTATGGGCGGGCCGTAACGCCATTGAATACGGGCCATAATCTTTCGGAACAGCCCAAGAAAGAATAATCCTATGATTAAAGCTAAAAGCGGTGAAACGATGAAATAAATAAATTGCATCACCAAAGGCTCCATTTTAATTGAACAAATATCAAAAAAGCTAGAAACAGCAGGATGTACATTATGTAATGACCTAAGTATCCGGTGTAGGTTTTTCTTATGACACCGCATAAATTCTGGGTCCATTCAGCGAGTCTTGTGTAGAAAGCGTCTATAAAATCCTTCAAGTAAGGGGTAATCATTCTGAAGAGAGGGTTATAAAATTCAACTGTATAATGATACTTGCCTTCCGGAATAGAGGCCCCAGCGGCATAAGTATCTTCTTGAGAGGTCAAAATGGGTTTGGGCCCTGCCTTTAAAATCAGCCATATAATGAAAAACACTACGAGGATGACAGCAAAGATATTGATGGCATTCAGTGTGCCGGTATCTGAAGCAATCCCCCATATGTTTATATTCAATGATTTAAGTCCGAATGATGTAGTAATAATATTGTTTATCACCTTAAGCGGAATTCCAGGAAGAATACCAAAAACGATGATGATCAAGCTGAATATAACGATAGGAAGCTGCATGCTGAAGGGAGCTTTCTTTAAATCCTTGTATTTTTCAGGGAGCTGTCCCAGGAATATATTATGCAGGAACTTGTAGAGTGAGAGAATAGTCCCCCATGTTCCTATGAATGCAAAAAAGGCAAGAAATGGGTGACCGTCCAGGATAAGTGCTTTGTATATCAACCACTTGGAAACAAATCCATTGGTTAAAGGGATCCCTATTAAGCCGCAGGTCCCTACCAGGGCTCCAATAAAAACAATCGGCATTTTTTTGATCAATCCACCCAATGAATTCAAGTCTCTGATTCCACCGGTTCGGTATTCTATAGCTCCTACCACTAAAAACAGGAGAGCGATGTACGAGGTGTGATTAACGATGTGAAAAGTACCGCCAGTGACTCCCAGGCTGGTACCTAGCGCAACCCCTAAAATCATATATCCTCCCTGGCCGACACCATGCCAGGCCAATAGTCTTTTGGAATCATTCTGTAGCATAGCAATAAAGGTGGGGATGACTATGTTGATAGCTCCTATCCAGGCAAGTATATAATGGAAACTGGGAATCCCGCCTTTTACGCCCAAGAAAAGCTTTATTCCCATGACAACATTAAAGATTAACAGGAAGCCGTACATCCCCATCCTTACAAGAATTCCAGAGAGCACGGCAGAGAAAGGAGAGGGGGCTTCGGAATGTGCGGGAGGGAGCCAAGTATGTAAAGGCCAGACCGCATTCTTAATGCCAAAAGCAATGAAAAAGAGGATTAAAAGTAGCAGTATGAATCCAGGAGATGCCGAGGCCATAAAAGGGTGAATTTCAGATATGATGAGTGTGCCGAAACTGGCATAGATGGTTAATGTCCCGACTAAGTAAGCCACAGAGCCGACAAGCGACATGATGATATATTTCATTCCTGCAGCTAAAGCGCGGCCACGGTTGTAACTTATCAGAAGGAATGTGCTCCAAGACATGATTTCCCAGAAGATGAAAAAGGAAATCATGTCGCCGCTTAATACAATACCCAACATTCCGCTATTAACAAGAAGCATCATCAGGTAAAAAAAATCCGTTTTTTCTTTATCTTTTATATAGCTTAGAGAGAAGATAATAGTCAGAACCCCCACCAGAGCTATCGTAACAGCAAAGAACCAGGAGAATGTATTTATTCTTAACAGAAGCGGGAAGCCCAAAAATCCTGAGTAAAGGTCAACGGAGAAAGACTTGCCGTACTGAGAGCTCACTAAGACCAGCACAGTCAGAGTTACGGCAACGGAAAGGACATTACGAAGGATAAATGAAATTTTACCTGATAGATAAGCCAGTATAGCACCGCCGAAGGCAATGATCAGTACAAGTTCCAAAATCATAGCAGTACACTCCTGATATAATCCATTTTGTTAAGAAACTCTGAGGCGGCAGAATTCAAGATTCCTGTAACAATTTTGGGATATATTCCAATCACTATGATTAATATCATAAAAAGAAACATTGGGATCAGGGCAGCAGCCGGAGCATCTTGCCTGTTGCTCCCTTCTTTCTCTTCTTTAAAATAAATCACCTGTATGACTCTGAAAAAGTAGGTTCCTTCAATGACTGTTGCCAGCAGCGCAATCCCGATGAGGAGAGTAAAGAGAATCTCTTCTTTTGCCAGGGCCGATTTAATAATCAGCAGCTTGCTGGGAAAACCAACAAAAGGAGGAAGACCTACAAGAGAAAAGGCACCGATGGTAAAAGCCAGGGAAGTTAAGGGCATGCGTTTTCCCATCCCTTCTAACGAAGAAATTTCCATTGATCCGCTACGGATTATCATATAACCGGCTGCCAGAAAGAGAAGTCCTTTACTTAGAGTGTGACTTATCATTTGAAACAGGCCACCTGTGACCGCATCGGATGTGGCGATTGCTATGGCAAAAACAATAAATCCGATCTGTCCGATACTGGAGTAAGCCAGCATTCTTTTAATATTATTTTGACTGAAGGCACTCATTTCACCAATCAGGAGGGTTAAAACTCCCAGGAAAACAAAGAATATGTAAAAATTGGTGATGCCGAAAACAGTAAAAATTATCCGTACCACTGCATAAAGCCCTACTTCGATAGCAATGCCGGAAAGGATCGCGCTGATCGATGATGGAGCCGAAGAGTGGGCATCAGGCAGCCAAGCATTGAGCGGGAATATAGCGGCTTCGACTCCCAATCCTGTAACTATCAGAAAAAGGGGAATAAAAACGAAGTTTGAACTGGTTGACTGAATCTGATTAGCAAGGTCTGCCATATTTAAGGACCCGAAGAGCCCGTATAGCAGGCCTATTCCAATGAGAAGAAGGCTTGATCCTAGAGCTCCCTGAATCAAGTACTTCACTGCAGATTCGATACCGGATCGATCTCCCATATATGCGACCAGAGCGTATGACGAAATGCAGAGAATCTCAAAGAATACAAAGAGGTTAAATATGTCCCCGGTCATCACAACGCCCGTTGCTCCCGTTAGAAGAAGCAAATAAAGAATATGGTATTTCTCTTGTGGCCCTTCCTTGATATAGACCAGTGAATAAATAGCCACAAGAAAGCCGGCAAGCGCAATTATTGTTGAAAACAAGACCCCAACCGGTCCAGCTACGAGATTGATGCAGAAAGGAGGCGGGAATCCGCCAATTTTAACAATAACAGGACTCTCTAATGCTGTGGGGATAAGAAGGAGGCTGATGATAAGATTAAATAAAAAGGCAGCAATTGGAAAAAATTTTATGATCTTTTTAGATATCAATCCAAAAAGGGGTACAGCAAAAGTAAGCCCTAAAGGAACAGCAATCAAAAGAACCGGATTCACCATCTTTGCTCCCTAATTTCTCTTAAATCCAGCACTCCATAATGATGATACAGCCTGATAGCTAAAGACAAAGCTAAGGCCAAAACCGAGACCCCGATAACGATAGCGGTCAGCACCAGCGCTTGAGGAACCGGATCGACCATAGTTTGATTTTCGAGGGCAGGATTTGAAAATACAGGTGCCGTCCCCTTGCTGATATATCCGACAGAGATAAGGAGAAGATTAACCCCTGTGTCAAGGATATTAAGCCCTATGATCATCTTGATCAGGTTGCTTTTTAAAAGCATAATAAGCAAACCAATAAATATGAGCCCAAAGGCTCCGATATAATAGATAGTACCCTGAAGGAAACTAATTATATGAGGAATATTCATCTTTATCTCCTGTCAAACCAACATGATTCATTTACTTTCCTCCACTAAATTATCGATGATTCCCGCTAGTTCGGATCCAACTTTAAATCCAATGGCGATATAAATTATAGGGATGACGCCGGCACTGAATAGAAGGTTTAATTCTCCTTTTGGGAGATAATTAGAGAGGAAATAGTGTCCTCCTACCATGAGACCAACCAGTCCAATAATGATAAAAACTAGTCCCCCGATGGATTCAGCAATTTTGTTTCCAGTTTGACTGACACGCCTTCCTCGACAGGCGAGATAGATCAACACAAAAGCCGAGGCAATAATAGCACCGCCCTGAAAACCTCCACCTGGCGTGAGATGCCCATGAATGAATATGTAACCCCCAAAGAGCAGGATGAGAGGAAACAGAAACCGGCAGCCTGTAGTCAGCACTAAACTGGCTGGTTCTATTTGTCTTTTCTCTTTTTTTCTACGGGCCGCCAGAACAGCCCCTAAACCGATGGAAGCCACAAAGAGGACAGTTACTTCTCCAATAGTATCAAAGCCTCTGTAACTGACCACTACAGAAGTCACAATATTTGAAGCACCTGTTTCTTCTCTCCCATTATCAATGTAGTAATTACCTACTTTTGTTTTAGGTTCTCCAAAGGGGATTTCATTCAGAACGACTATGATTCCACTTGCAATAATGATCAAGAGAATAATGCTTATAAATGCTCTCATTTTTCATGCCTTTTTGTTCGCCTAATAGCAATAATGAACACCGCGGTAACCAGTGCAGCTCCGATGGATGCTTCCGCCATAGCAACATCCGGAGCCTGGAGAAAATAAAAAAGGATAGCGGCAATGAGGCTAACCATGCATGAAGCAATCACTGCATTCATGAGATCTTTAAAAAACATCGCAGCGATGGCTCCAGCAAGCATTAATAGAATAAGTAATGAAACAATATATATCATTTTTCTTCCTTGAATTTCTCAAATTCCTCTGTTTTATCCACAACACTTCGATCGCAAAGAGGAGCGCCGCTTTTACGTGAAGCCCTGCCGATGGCATGGCTAGAGATAGGATTAGTTACCAAGACAAAAAGGGCGATTAGGAGAGCTTTCCAGAACCAGGATGGCTCTATAATTCCGATCCCCACTACAGTTAAGAAAGTACCCAATGTGGTGCATTTGGTTCCCGCTTGGATTCGGTTATAAACGTCAGGAAGCCGAAAAACACCAAGATTTCCAAGAAATAGAAATATCGTCCCAATTCCTGTAATAGCTATTCCTAAAATTTCCATTTAAATCCCTCTTTCTAGGAACCGGGCAATGGCAACTAATCCGACAAAAGCCAACAATGAATACACCAGACTCACATCTAGATAGATGTATCTTTTAAAGAAAAAAGCCAAAAGGACGAGTAAGGCGACAACTGTGGTCGTGATCGTATCCACAGCCACAGCTCGGTCGGATGCGGTAGGTCCCTTCAACATTCTTAAAAAAGAAAGGAAAATGCCTAGGCAAATAATAATTAAAAAAATATAAACAATTGTTTCACTCATTCATGCAAATATCACTCTCAAATATTTTTCAAACCTTTCGCCGATGATATTGGTGGCCTTTTGGGTGTCTTCTGATCGGACGTTGATCCAGTGAATGAGCAGCTTATCGTCTAGAATATCCAGAGTAAAAGTTCCGGGAGTCAATGTAATAGAATTTGCAAGGATCATTTTTGCAATATCCTGCTTCAATTGTGTTTTGATGATGACGATTCCGGGCTTAATGGGCATTTTTGGATGAATCACGCGATAGGCCACATCAATATTCGCCATGATGATTTCTTTGAAAAGTACGATGACATAGGCCACGGAAAATGCGATTCGTTTGGCACTCAGTGGAGGCAGTCCCAATCCGACATAATATTTATACAGAATCAGAGAAAGAATGAGGCTGATAATGATGCCGATACTGATTTCCTGCCAGTGAAAGCTTAATGTTAATAAAAGCCAAATAATAAAAAGTATCAAAAAAAGATAAATAAAACTTTTTAGACAAAAACTTGTTTTGTTTTTAGTTTCTGTCATTCTCTTAGGGAGCATTTTTAAAGAAATAGATTTTAAAGTCAAGTACTTTTTTAAATTTTTTTTTCGTGTTGCAGCCATGTAATCACTTCCGGATTATGTCACGCAAAAACTTCCGTTTTTGGAAAAAATTGGAGAAGGTTTTCTTTTACGGATTAACGCAAGGAGGATCTAAATGGTCAAGAAAGATTTTGTATAGCTTTGATATCTAACGGAAAGTTTGACAATCTTGAATGAAATGTTTGTAATAAAATTACAAATGAGCGCAGGGAAAAAGTATCTTCAAATCCATAAGCCGTTACGGTTTTTTAAATTGAGAGCTTCCTATGCATGGAACTAAAGTTTCACGTCACTTTGGGACAAACTAGAATATTAAATAATTTATTACCTTTGCACCGCTTTAGTAAGAACACAAGCTTGTGTTATTCCCGGTCCATAGCTCAGTTGATTAGAACACCTGACTCATAATCCTGTAAATCACTCCCCTACACCCACTTAAAATCCTCATTATAAAGGTATTTCTTTTATAAATTTCCAGGGAGTATCACCGATTATCACTGGTTTAGTCTAAATCAGTGCTCAAACTCAACCAAACTTCAAGAAACCCTAACAGCACAGCCCATTACTTGGCAAATCAAGCTGTTCATCAGCTTCTTTTAAGACCATCTCAACAAAAGAACCATTACCAAGTATCCTTTCATCGCCACGCCAACGCTCATTATTCTTTTCGAAAATAGTTTATGATGGCTCATGCCTAAAAATCAAAAATTGCGAACAAGATTGTATGCTAGCTCATTCTTTTGGTATAATATCGCTTCCAAAAATGAATTTTTATAAGACAATATGTAATTTTAATTACTCACTAACATCATTACCTGAGAACATAGAGGCAAAAAATGCCCAAGAATGAAGATATTGAAAAATTTGCTCGCCAGCTCCAAGAACAAATCATGGCCCAGATTAGAAAAAAATATTCTGAGATTGTCATTGACTACTGGCAACACCCCCGAAACTTCAAAAAAATCGACAGCCCAGATGGGTATGCTCAAGTAAAAGGAACATGCGGCGATACCATGGAAATGTACATTAAGGTAGAGGATGATAAAATTACAGACTGCAGCTTTCAAACCGATGGTTGTGGTACGAGCATAGCCTGTGGTAGCGTAGCCACAGAAATCGCCAGAGGCAAATCTTTCATTCAAGCTTTAGGCTTGGTCAGTGCTGAGGAAATATTAAAACGGATAGGCGGTCTACCTCCACCTGATGTCCACTGTGCCCAACTAGCGGCAGAAACTTTGCGGCGGGCACTGGCCGATTATCTTTATCAGAAAAGAAATTCCTGGAAAAAGCTTTACAGGAAAATCTGAAAAGGAGAAAGAGTTTCAAACGGAGTGAAAGATGAAGGAATGTCAAGAAAAACAAAATCTTGAAAGATGCAACTGCACCTGGGAACCCTGCAGCCGTAAAGGCATCTGCTGCCAATGCATCCAGTATCATTGGAACCGGAGAGAACTGCCGGCCTGTCTTTTTCCTGAAGAAGTCGAAAAAACTTATGACCGTTCCCTAAAGAAGTTCATTGAAATTTATAAAGATAAAATATAAGAGATAATTTTGAGCAGGAAAAAAGACCAAGATGAACTCTCCCATATTTATGGCCCTGTTCCCTCTAGACGTCTGGGTTTTTCTCTGGGTATTGATATTATTCCTTTTAAGACCTGCTCTTTTAATTGTATTTACTGCCAGTTAGGCCGAACTCCCCGTAAAACAATTAAGAGGAAAGAATATATTCCTTCCTCAGAAATTTTAACTCAAATAAAAAAAGTTCTTAATTCTGGACAGCGAATTGACTATATAACTTTTTCAGGCTCAGGCGAGCCAACTCTTAACTTAAAAATAGGACAGCTGATCAGAGAGATAAAAAAAATGACCGAAATTCCGGTGGCTGTTCTCACCAACAGCTCTCTTCTTACCCATAAAAGTGTTAGACAGGACCTTATAGCCGCTGATCTGGTCGTTCCTTCTCTGGACGCTGCTAGCCAAAAAATATTTTCTTACGTTAACCGTCCCTATCCATCGCTTAAAATTGAAAAGATTATCGAGAGCCTCAAGTTGTTCCGACATCAATTTAATGGTTCCATCTGGCTGGAAGTGATGCTGGTCAAAGGGATCAATGATTCTAAAGATCACTTAAACAAGTTAAAGCAGGCAATTAAAATCATAGATCCCAATAAAATTCAGCTCAACACTGTCATCCGTCCTCCGGCTGAAAAATTTGCGGCTGCTTTGAGTCTTATGGAAATGGAAAAAATAAAAAATGATATAGGCGAACCATGTGAAATCATCGCCAATTTTAATAAAAAAGAACAAAAACCTCCAGTTGAACACCTGGAGGAGGCAATCCTGGCCATGATTAAAAGAAGACCTCTCACCCTGGATGATATATCTATCTCTTTAGGAAAGCACCGCAATGAAATTATAAAATACCTGAACTGGCTTCTTGAAGAAGGCAAAGTCAAGGTTATCAACCACCAAGGTTTAAAATATTATGAAACCCAATAATTAAGAAATTATTTGGAATATAGCTATAATTTCTTGAGGAATAGTTTTTCCTCTCCGATGATCTGACAAAACTTACATTCAAGGCAGATTGAAGATAAAATTATTGTCTGTATAAGGAAAACCAATGAGGGAATTAAAAGATTTTACTAAGGAAGAGCTGCGCCAGCTTTTGGTTGATGCGGCCAAAAACTGGCTGGCCCACGACGGTCTTTGGTTCCGGGTAGTTGAGGAAAAATACGGCATCGAGGCAGCTATAGAGCTCGACCGAAAAGCCTGGGAGAAATTCACCGTCATCGAGGCAAAAAGGATAATGAAAAGGCTTGGCCTAAAGGAGGGAGGAGGCATTCCGGCCCTGATCCAGGCTCTCAAGTTGAGGCTTTATGCTCATATCAATGTCCAAGAGATAACAGAATTAAGTGATACACGCTTTGTTTTCAGGATGAACAGTTGCCGCGTTCAGGAGGCTAGAAAAAGACAGGGGCTGCCGGATTTTCCCTGTAAATCAGTGGGTATTATCGAATACAGTGGTTTCGCCCGGACCATTGACCCTAGGATAACAACTACCTGTCTAATTTGTCCCCCTGATCCTCACCCTGATGATGTCTGGTGCGCCTGGGAATTTAAAATCGAACCTTGACCTTTATGAATCAAGAAAAAGTCCGTATCTTTAATGACAACTGGCAGCAGTATGATCTGTGGTTTGAAAAACATAAGCAATTATACCAATCTGAATTAAAAGCTCTCCAAAGATTGATCCCTTCCTCTGGAATGGGCTTAGAAATAGGAGTAGGCACAGGAAGATTTGCCGAGTCGCTGGCGGTTAAATTCGGCCTTGATCCTTCCTTCAAGATGCTCAAGCTGGCCAAAAAACGAAGAATCAAAGTTGTCCAAGGAGAAGGCGAAAGTCTTCCCTTCAAAAATGAAACTTTTAATTTTGTTTTAATTGTGTTAACTGTATGTTTTGTCTCTAAACCCCTCCAAGTTTTTAAGGAAGCATTAAAAGTATTAAAAAAAGGCGGTGTTTTGATTCTGGCAATAATAGATAGAAAGAGCCCTTGGGGACACTATTACATAGCTAAAGCCGCCCAGAGCAAATTCTACAAGGCTGCTTACTTCTTCAGCAGCCACCAAATTATTAGTCTTTTAACGAGTGCAGGAGGAGAAGTTAAACAAATCGTCCAGACTCTAAGGCAACCTCCTCCCGACATCCTCCAGATAGAGGAGCCAAAACCGGGTTTTGGCCAAGGCGGTTTTGTTGTTTTTAAAACAATTAAGCGATGACTCTTAATTATAATCATCACTATGATCTACCTCATCTCCGGAAAACTTCATTTCAACCTACCCAAATGAAACAGCGAGGAGGCTTTATTTTTAAATTTTGACCAACAAAAGGAGTAAATAATGTATGATAATTCTAATTTTCCCAAAGCCAGAAAATTCTGGTATATGGGAAAACTCTATGACTGGTCACAGCCAGTCCTCCACCCTATGAGTCATGCCCTTCATTATGGAACTTCTGTCTTTGAAGGAATAAGGGCCTATGCTACAGCCAAAGGTCCAGCTATTTTTCGCCTGGGAGAACACCTCAACCGCTTCTTTCTTTCAGCTTCTACTTTAAACATGAAAATTCCCTTCAGCCAAGCAGAGATAGCTAAGGCTATCAAGCTAGTTATCAAGGAAAACAAATTAGACTATGCCTATATCCGTCCCCTTCTTTTTTATTCATATGGAAATCTCGGACTTGTTCCAAAAACTTCTCCCGTAGAATTAGTTATCGGAGCCTGGGAGTGGGAAGCTTACTTAGGTAGCAAAACCCGTCAGGGAGTCCATGCCGTCCTTCTCCCCTGGCGCCGCTTCCACCGAAGCCAAATCCCCATGAGCGCCAAGCTGGGCGGTATCTATGTCCAATCAGCCATTTGTGGCTCCGAAGCGAGGCAGAAGGGCTATGATGAAGCTGTTTTTCTGAACCTGGAAGGGCATGTGGCCGAAGGTCCAGGAGAAAATATATTTATAGTAAAAAACGGAAGACTAAAAACAAATGCCGCCAACGAATCCATTCTGGAAGGCATTACCCGCCTCTCAATCCTGGAAATTGCCCGCAACTTAAAGATAGAGACAGCTGTCGGCCCTATAACCAAAGATGAATTCTTCCTGGCAGACGAGATCTTTTTTACGGGCACAGCCGTTGAGGTGGCTCCTATAGTCCAAGTTACTGACGACTCTAATCCCCAAGCTCCCAAAAATAAGTATATAATAGGTAATGGGAAAGCGGGTAAAATGACCCTGGAGCTTTCTCAGGTCTATCAACAAGTTGCCAGCGGCCAAACTAAAGATTATGAAAAATGGCTGACTTATGTCTATGATTGAGTCGCAATGGATATTTCACTATCCTCTTTGCCCAAGGAGAGCCGCGGCTGCTACATTTTGGTCATCGAATTGAAAAAAAACCTCAGATTGTCAGTTGGCCGGCTGGCTTCAAAACTTTTCTTTCAAGGAATATATATTTATGTAGGCCGAGCCAAAAAAAACATCGTCGCCCGCTTGAAGCGTCACCTCAAGAGAGAAAAAAAACTATTCTGGCATATAGACTATCTTCTACAGCAAGCGGTAATTTCTGAGATATGGCTTAAACCATCTTACTTCAACGAATGTCAGATCGTTAAGGACATCAGAAAACTTGCCTCTAACTCTTCTTTCCCTTTAAAAAAATTCGGCTCCTCTGACTGCCACTGCCCTAGTCATCTTATTTACCTGCCAAAAAAGGCAGCCAAGCTTTCGTCTTTAAGAAAAAAACTATCTTGCCAAAGGATAAATTTTAATGGAAATCAAATTTAAAGCAATCGGCATTGTCCATTCTCCTTTTAGTAAAAGAGAAGACATCGACCCTACCCTATATTCCAATTCAGTGGGTTTTGACCGTGTTCAAGGTGAGCTGGAAATATTTAAAGAGTATGAAGCAGGTCTTAAAGATATAGAAGCCTTTTCTCATCTGATTGTTATTTTTTTCTTCCATAAAAGTCAAGGATTCAAGCTGCAGACCACACCTTTTCGTCATGACAAAATAAGAGGAGTATTCGCCACCCGGAGTCCTCATCGGCCCAATCCAATTGGCCTGACTACAGTCAAAATTATCAAGCGTCAAGGGAATATTATTAAAGTGGCTGGAATAGACATGTTCGAAGGCACTCCTATTCTTGACCTCAAACCCTACATCCCCAGAGATCAAAAATCGTCCATTCGGCTTGGTTGGTTGGAAAATAGGAAGACAATAGATAAATAAACATTGTCTTCCCTCTATTTATCAATTTAAAGCAGAACTTTTTCGATGATGATCCGTATAAAATATATCCAATTGATAAAGCTGCCAATCTATAAAATTTTGATATAAAAAAGAAAATCACTGACGAAAGGAGAACTATTTTGAAAAGAGCTCATCTATTTTTAATTATTTTAGGTTTGGGTCTACTACTTTATCCTTCTACCATCCCCCCTTTTCAACCTTCTTCATTGGCTGGCCATTGGCAGGGAACTATAGATATTCCAGGCATGAAGCTAGAAGTCAACCTCGACTTTAGCCTTAAACCAGACGGCTCGTGGGTAGGCGATATTTCTATTCCAGCCCAAAAGGCCCAGGATCTTCCCTTAAGCAATATCAGCTTGAGTGGAAAAGAAGTGAGTTTTGCCATAGCTGGTGTTCCTGGAAATCCAACTTTCAAAGGTATTATTAGTGATGACGGGACAAAAATATCCGGAGATTTTAGCCAAAGCGGTAAAACCTTTTCTTTTATTTTAAAGCGGGAAGCCAGTCGCTCAGAAAGAGCTAAGCAAGCTCTGGCTGGTTTTGACAGTGTTGTTGAAAAGGGATTAAAAAGCCTCAATGTGCCTGGAGTATCTATGGCTGTAGTGGTTGAAGATAAAGTTATCTGGGCTAAAGGATTCGGCTTTCGCGATCTGGAAAATAAGCTGCCGATGACCAAAGATACCCTGCTGGCTATAGGTTCGGCCACCAAAGCTTTTACTACTTTCACCATGGGGACCCTAGTCAATGAAGGTAAACTGGACTGGGATACTCCCATTCACAATTACATTCCCTGGTTCCGTCTTTATGATCTTTTTGCCAGTCAGCATCTAACCCCTCGAGACTTAGTCACCCACCGATCTGGCTTACCTCGTCATGACTTGACCTGGTACAATAATTATAAAGCCAGCCGGGAAGAGCTGGTTAAAAGACTGGCCTATCTCAAACCAACTGCCGATCTCCGCCAAAAATTCCAGTATAACAATTTAATGTTTCTGACAGCAGGCTATCTGATTGAAGTCATTACCGGCCAAACCTGGGAAGAAGCTGTTCGAGAGCACGTTCTCAATCCTCTGGAAATGAAACGCACTAATTTTTCTGTGCTCGACTCCCAAAAAGACCAAAATTATGCTCTGCCATACCGCGAAGAGAAAGGAAAAATCAAAAAAATTTCCTTCCGCAATATAACCAACATGGGCCCGGCCGGTTCCATTAATTCCAGCGCCGAAGAGATGAGCCACTGGCTTGAGGTTCATCTCAACCAGGGAAAATATAAAGATAAGTCCATTGTCCGAGCCAAAACAGTGGAGGATATGCATCTGGCTTATATGCCCACTGGAGAAACACCAGCTATACCCGAAATTACTCCGGCCGATTATGGCCTGGGCTGGTTTATTGATACTTACCGCGGCCACCAGCGTGTTCATCATGGGGGCAACATTGATGGCTTTTCAGCCATAGTCTGGCTTATGCCTCAAGATGGGCTGGGATTCGTGGTTCTGGCCAATAAAAACGGGACTGCCCTGCCTGAGCTTCTCTGCCGGCAAGCAGCTGACCTTGTCCTCGGCCTCAAAGCAAAAGATTGGATTGGGGAAGCAGCAAAGAGAAAAGCCAAGGGCAAAAAAGTCCAAGAAAAGGCTGAAAAGAAAAAATTTACAAGGCGCCGGCTTGGAACTCGCCCTGCCCACAAGCTGGAGGAATATGTTGGGGAATACAACCATTCTGGTTATGGGGACTTAAAAGTCTTCCTCAAGGAAGACCAGCTGTTCTTCACCTATAATGGCATTACTACCCCTCTTGAACACTGGCACTATGAAACTTTTAACGGCCAAAAAGCAAAAGATCCTACTTTCCAGGATATGAAGCTCACTTTCCGGACTAACGTCGATGGCTTGGTGGCTGCCTTGGAAGCCCCTTTTGAACCAACCTTGGAACCTATCATTTTCCACAAAAAGCCCGAAGCCCACCTTTCTGATCCAGCCTATCTTCAAAAGTTTGTTGGTAAATACATTTTGGTTGATCAAACAATCACTATAAACCTTAAAGGAAATGTACTGACAGCCTTTACTCCCGGCCAGCCAGAATATGAATTGGTGCCAGCCTTAGGCCATGAATTTACTCTCAAACAGGTTAAAATAATCAGGATCAAATTTAAGATGGATGATCAAGGAAAAGTCATTGCAGCCGAATTTATCCAGCCCGACGGTATATTCGAAGCTAAACGGGTAGAATAACATAGAGAAAACAAGCAAATAAATTTACTAATTCACTTATTTTCTCTCTAATATATTTTTTTCTTTGAAAATTATTTATAAATTTCGCTTCAATGCGCAATTCTAAGCATTACTATATCATTGCCCATTAAATCAAATACAATCCAATAATTACCTACTCTAAAACGATATTGACCTAATTTGGGATCAATTAATTTTTTGGCGTGTTTTAAAGGAAGTACAGAAGATTCTTCGTTTAGACGAAGTCTCTTCACGTAATTTCGTCCGCAAGCTTGTGAATAGAGGAGTTGTTACACGCTTAAAGCCAGGACTTTTTTATATTGGTCCCATTTGAACTGGGGAAAGAATCTGAATATATTGGAAACCCCTTCGTTGTAGCCCGTGAGACTGTGGGTAGAAAAGATTACTATCTTTCCTATGCCACAGCTATGGAAATTCATGGAATGATTACTCAGCCACAATTAGTTGTTTATATCACTACTTTGAAACCGCGCAGGTCTATTACTGCACTAAGTATAGAATTTCGATTCATTCATAGCCAGAAGAAATATTTCTTTGGCTTGAGCGATTACTGGGTAACAAAACAAGAAAAAGTAAAAGTTAGTGATCTGGAGCGAACAATTATTGATGGTCTTAAAAAACCAGAATATTGTGGTGGTCTAACAGAAGTAGCTAAAGGCCTTTGGATGCGCCACAAAGATGTAAATATAAACCGACTTATTAGGTATGCAATAAGGATTGATGTAGGTGCTGTTATCCGTAGACTCGGATTTTTACTTGAACTTTATAAAATTGGTAATTCTAAAGATTGGGAGCTTCTTCGTTCACATTTAACAGAAACTTATGTGCGATTAGACCCACTTTTGGCGGCGGAGGGGAAATTCCTGCGGAAGTGGAGACTCCAACTTAATGTATCTTCTAAAGAACTTCTATCTGTAGTGAGCACATAGCCAATGATACCCCAACGAAATCTCTCATTACTTTCTAATCGACTCGCACGAAAAGGAGGGCGACGTATCCCTGAGACAGTTCTTGAGCGTGACTATTGTCTTTCCTGGTTTTTGATAGGATTATCCCATAGCCCTCTTAAGGATATTTTCGTATTCAAAGGTGGTACATGTATCAAGAAGTGTTATATTCCCGACTATCGTTTTTCAGAAGATCTTGATTTTACTCTAACAGAAGAATTCACCTTTGAGGATATCCGAAAAGATCTTTATATTGCTTTTAGGCACACACATTTATCCTCAGGCGTCAAGCTACATTTTACCCGTTACGATCTTCATGCCCATGAAAACACTTATACATTTTTCTTGGGATATGAAGGTCCCCTACCTGGTTATGGCAGGTCAAAATGCACCTTATTGCTCTGTCCAATATTTGGGGAGATGTTCATCTTTTGACCTTTAATTGAATCTAATCCATATAATTTACTGCAGAAAAAGTGGGTCATTTTCTTTCCCATTTTTGGGTACTTTATTTTACCATTAGCAATTATTGAAGATGAAGATCCCTTTATACCTTCCAAGGGTTGGGCTGAGATGATACGCAAGGTCTATGAGATCGATCCTCTCATCTGTCCAAAACGCGGGGGAACCATACGAATTGTTTCCTTTATTGAAGACCACAAAGTCACAGACAAGATCATCAAACATCTTAAATTGACATTTAAGGCTGCTCGACCCCCGCCTCCTCAGGCTCAGCTCTCTATGGCGTCTGAGGATCTATCAGAATATATATGATATTCTAATCCCCTTAGTTCAAGGGGACGAAATTAGATCTCTGTTCTTTGTGAGTCTCTAATCTACTGATTCTCTGATGTTTTCTCTTTTCTGGGGATTTCTTGTTGAATTTTCCTTTATTTAATATTTATGATAGACGATAAAATCGCCTTAAGGATGGAAATTTGATGAAATGGAGTGAAAATCAGCAGCAACCAAAAAACCAAATTCTTATAATGGTGGCGGCAGCGAGTAGGCTGAAGCTGTGAGCAGGCTAAAGTCCGCTGTGGCGATGTCTCGGTTGGAAAGATCGAGAAGGATTGCGCCTTTGTTGTTGATTTCGCCTTCAGAATAAGTGCCGGATGTCGTGTAAGGAACGACATGCTCGTTTCCAATAAGGCTCTCTCCGGTAAAACGGGCCGAATTTTATCAAAAGCTTTTTGAGTTTCTGTTTTTACACTTGTATACTCTGACCTGATCTGGATGATTTTTTTACCATTATTAATTAGCCTGGCTTATTCACAGTTTAATTATCATCTAAATAAAGCTACGCAAAAGAATGCAAATTAATTCTTGGGGATTAGGTGCGATATCTTTTTTTGCGCTTCAGTTACAGCATCGTTTACGGTTCCTGAAAAAGGAATAAATGAGATATTATAGTTTTCAAGAGCCTCTCTCATTTTATCTCCGACTTCACCTGCTATTAATATAGTGATAGCATGCTCTTTAAGGAATTGAGCACATTTAATACCCGCCTGACTTGCTTTTTGGTAGGGATTTTCCATAGTATTCTTAAGGTTTCCTTCTTTGTCAAAGAAAAGATAGTAAGCGCAGCGGCCGGCCATAACGCTAACCTGAGAGTCAAGTGTTTCCCCTTCTGAAGATACGGCAATCTTTATTTCCGCTTCTTCATTTGCATTAAGGATAAAGAATAATCCTAGGATGGAAAGGATGATAAGAACGAATCCTGCTTTTTTAATTTTCATGACTGCCTCCGTTTCTTCTAAGATAGATTATTTATACCACTGTGTTTCCCTGCTGTCCATGTTGCAATGATTAATTATATTTTCTTTTGTTTTTTTATGTTTATAAGAATAAAATCAACGGAAGGAAGATCAATGAAACAATCAAGATGGAATCATACGGCTTTTATTTTCTTGTTTTTAGGACTGGTTTTGTCATTCGCAATATGGA
>Ga0190349_1000242_pt1 | contig 18575 bp, 20 predicted proteins | sample 48721378_MG_FD_179798 | JGI IMG/M metagenome (GOLD analysis project Ga0190349, IMG submission 179798) | Hydrothermal vent microbial mat bacterial communities from Southern Trench, Guaymas Basin, Mexico - 4872-13-7-8_MG | ecosystem: Environmental > Aquatic > Marine > Hydrothermal vents >...
GGATAGATACCTTGAATACACAATGATCCCGGCAGATAAACTCAATGATGAACGGAAAAAATTTATCCTCGCAAACTTCTTCAGTGCAAACTGGGATAATATGATTAAAACCTATCCAAGATACAACGAACTGCTTGAAAAAAGGGTTATAAAAGGTGATGGTTCGTTAAATTATAAGGCCAGCATGAAAAAATTTACTGTTCAAGATTTTAGAGATCTTCAAGTCTGGTTTAATCTCGCCTGGTTTGACCCAGATTTCAAAAAAGGTGTTGTAAAACTCCCTGATGGTGATTCTGTAACTGTCAAATCCTTAATTGAGAAGGGGAAAAATTTTTCGGAGAGGGATAAAAGTCTTATCTTCGAGGCACAGAAAAAAATCATAAAGAATATCATACCTCTTCATAGAAAACTCCTGAAAGATGGAAAAATTGAGGTTTCGACTACACCATTTAGCCATCCTATTCTCCCTCTCATATATGATACTGATATAGCGAAAATCTGTATGCCAAATACGCCTCTTCCAACCCGCTTTAGCAGACCTGAGGATGCAGATGAACAGGTCAAAAGAGCTATTGAAATGTACAAAGAATTGTTTGGTATACCCCCTACAGGAATGTGGCCTGGTGAAGGCGCACTCTCCGAGAATGTGATTCCAATTTTTAAGAAATATGGCATCAAATGGGTCGCGACGGATGAAGGGAATCTCCAGAAATCTCTAAAGGTAAATCAACTCAAGCCGCAGCAACTATTCAACCCATATAATATGAATGGGGTAAAAATTGTTTTCAGGCTACGAGATCTTTCAGATGCCATTGGGTTCCGTTACCAAAAGATGAATGGCGTTGATGCCGCCAACGACCTTATACTAAATCTTTACTCACACTACAAAAATCTAAGCAGAGAAGGACCGTTTCTTATTACGTTGATTCTTGATGGAGAGAATGCGTGGGAGTGGTATAAAAATGATGGAAAAGACTTCCTGAACGCATTATACTCACAGATTGAAAAAGCAAGTTGGATCAGAACAACCACGATAAGAAACTATCTCAAGATAGAAAAAAATTATGCTGAACTTTCCTATCTCTGGCCTGGTTCCTGGATAAACTCAGACTTTAATATATGGATTGGTGAATCTCAGGAGAATACTGCCTGGGAATATCTCAAAAAAGTAAGGGAAGATTTTGATAAGATGAAAAAAGGGAAATCTAAAGAAAAGATTGAAAATGCATATTTCAACATACTTAAAGCTGAGGGGTCTGATTGGTTCTGGTGGTATGGTGAAGACCAGAATTCCCTTATGGATAGCGAATTTGATTATATCTTTAGAGAATATCTAAAAAGGGTATATGAGAACCTCTCAGAAAATCCTCCTATCTTTCTTGACTATCCAGTAAAATAATGTAAAATTATAAAAAAGGAGGAGATACTATGGATAGTAATAGATTTGGCTATCAGAAAAGATTAACACCTGGGGAGATCCTTTTCAGGGAAGGGGACACTGGGAATGAGATGTACTTGATTAAATCAGGTCAAATTATGATTACAAAAAGAATTGGAAATGAAGAGAAGACCCTTGCCATTCTTAAAGATGGTGATTTCTTTGGGGAAATGGCAGTACTTGATCAGAGCCCACGCTCAGCCTCTGCTATAGCCAAGACGGACGCAGAGTTAATCATAGTAGACAGGGATGCCTTCCTAAAACAGGTTAGAGAAAACCCATTTATCTCATATGTTATTGAAACGCTCACCAAGAGATTAAGACAAACGGACGAGATGCTGAAGTTTATGTATATAAAAAATGAAGAAAAGAGGTTCGTTTCCTTCATCCTGAACAAGGCAATGTCTCAGGGTAAACAAACCCCTGATGGATTAGATTCAGGCATACCTACAAGCCCTGATTCAATCTCCGGGATGATAGGAGTGGATAGAAACAAAATCGAGAATTTTTTAAATGCCCTTACCAGGGGAAACATTGTAATACAGAGAGATACTCTTATTATCGCTGATATTAAAAGACTTGAAAAATACAGAGAATACTTAGATTTGAAGGAGACATTCGAGAGGTGAGGGTTGTCCTCCTAACCCATACACCTAATCCCATTCGTACCCTTTATGTTGCGGCAAGAACCTGTTATTCAGATGCGGGCCCCTCACAAATTGAGGCAAAGGATGAGGAGGTTATGAAGAGGCTCATAAAAAATATTTATATTTCGGGGCACGAATCAATTCTTGAACACGTTAGCTTCACCTTTGGCATAGAAGGCGTATCAAGGGTTCTTACACATCAACTGGTAAGGCACAGGTTGGCAAGCTATTCACAGCAATCACAGAGATATGTTAAAGTAAGAGAAAACTATGTCATTCCGCCAAGCATTAAAAAAAATAAAGAGGCATTATCAATCTTTGAAAAGGGGCTTAATGATATTAATAAAATTTATGAAAATCTAATTAATATGGGAATACCAAAAGAGGATGCAAGATTTATTCTTCCCAATGCAACTAATACGAATATAGTAATGACAATGAATCTTCGTGAATTGATCCACACATCTGAATTGAGGTTATGCTTTAGGGCTCAGTGGGAAATAAGAATGTTATTTACTTACATAAAGCGCGAAGTAAAAAGGGTTGACAAATTTTTAGCAAGTCTGCTTAACCCCATATGTATACGGCTTGGATACTGTCCAGAAAAGGAAAGTTGCGGATTGAGGCCGATAAAAAAGGAGGTAATTGGTGATAAAGATTAAATGGATAGATGGAATGAAATTCTACGCATATGGACCCTCCAATCATCTGATAGTAATGGATTCATCACCTGATGTTGGAGGTGATGATACTGCATCTCGACCTATGGAGGTATTCCTATTCTCCCTTGGTGGATGTACGGGTATGGATGCTATAAGTATACTAAGAAAAATGAAACAAAAGGTAACAGATTTCTGGATTGATATAGAGTCAGAGAGGGCATCTGAACATCCGAAGGTATATACAAAGGTAAGATTGGCATACTATTTTAAGGGTAAAGGCCTTAATTCAAAAATGGTGGAAAAAGCAGTTAAACTTTCTCAGGATAAGTATTGTTCTATCTCAGAAATGATCAGGAAAACGGCAAAATTAGAATATGAGATAAAGATTCTGGAGTAAATTTTTTTAGCTATGGTAGATTAGCCTTAAAATTTCTCTCCCCCATATAAATACGATAAAGCCGCCTATAGATAGAAAGGGACCAAATGGGATTTCTTTCTTTATGGTCCCGCCCCTTTTTCTTATAATTATAACACCGTATATTAAACCAATGAAGGAGGCAATAAAGACAGTGATAAGAAAAGATGCCCATCCAACAAAACTACCGATAAGGGCAGATAGCCTCATATCGCCAAGGCCTATAGCTTCTTTTTTGTAAATAAATTTTGCCGAATAGTATATTGTAACAATGACAACCGCTCCAATAACAGCTCCAAGAATGGAAGAATACATCCTACCCCTGAAGAATGAAAGGGTAAGCCCTATTATTATTCCGGGTATAGCAATGGAATCGGGAATAAGCATTGTATCAAAATCTATGAACGATATGGGAACGAGAAGGAGAATAAATAATACAAAGGTCAGGTACTCGAAACTTAAGCCATACCTCAAATATCCAAACAAAAAAGAGAATGCCACAATGGATTCAACAATGGGATACCTCGGTGAAATAGGCGCGCCGCAGTTCCTGCATCTCCCCTTAAGAATGATATAACTAACTATCGGTATATTATCGTAGGGTTTTATCCTTGCCCCACAATGTGGGCAGGATGATGGAGGGAAGATAATAGACTTACCCTTTGGAAGTCTGTATATAACAACGTTTAGAAAACTACCTAATATTGCTCCCAGTATGAAAAGAATCGTAGCAATCATATTAGGGGTTTATCAGAAAATTCTCTTATGTCAAGAAAAAATTGTCACTGTTTTTTCACATCCTTTGCTAAAGTGCGGTCTGACAGAAAAATTTCGGGCTGTACATGCACATGGTGGTACAGATTATAATATAAATTAGGATCAAACATTTGTCCAGTATTTTCAAATTGAGTATCAAGGATTATGGGAGATAAGAGGGCGATATTAGGGCATATATTATATTCTTTTAATATATCAACAGGTGTTTTCCATTCTTTATAAGAGTTTTTTCTCATAAAGTTAAAATAGTATTGATATGTAGCTGCTTTATTCATAAAGTCCTCCTTTGAGTTTATATGTTCCAAGGAATAGAATTCATCTTCTATAAGTTTATGAGAAGATTCAACATCTGCGTTCGCATTGGGATAATGGGGTGGTATATATCTATGTTTTGTTCCCCAGTCCTTCTCAAGATATTTCTTAAATCCCCTATTATGGTGTATTCTTATACCACTGAACTCAGAACCATTATCAGTCTGGATTGTTATCCATCCAGGCTTTATACCATATTTAAATAGATGGGTTAAAAGTATCTTCATTGCCATTATTGTATATGTAACACTCTTCTCATACGTATAAAAGTAATACAATAAACCTGTCCTTACATCCCTCGCTGTAATCTGATATTTAGGAAGTTTATATTTTAAATAATAGGGAAAAAATTCTGGTATATCATCTGTATACTTTATATCCACCTGTATTACTTCAAATGGCTTCAATTTCATCTTTACCTCCCTTAAATCCCTCTTCTTTTCATGTTTCCTGCGTTGCCTCTTTAAAAGCCCCCTCTCTTTTAATATCCTGTTTATAGCACCAGCACTTATAGGTAATTCAAATTCCATCTTTAGCCTCATAGCACCAAAATGACTCTGTTTCCTTAATTTTACTACTAATTCCTCTACCTCCTTCCTTACTTTGTTATGAACCACTTTAGGCTTGCGGGGTAAATCCCTTAACCCTCTTAATCCTCCCTCCTTATACCTCTTTACCCATTTTAACACTGTCTTTACATTTACCCCAAAATATGAGGCCGCCTTCCTGTAAGATTTACAAGAATAATAATACTCAACCATCTCTCTCCTTATTCCATACAAAATACCCTTGTCTTTTAGCTTCTTGTTTGCTATTATACTATAACTCATGTTGTATTTCTCCATGGGCTTATTTTAAGCTCACAGTCGTTTTTTTCAAGCCGTTTAAGCATTGCCCTCCCTCGGGCAATGCTTCTCTTACTCATTACCTTTAATTTCTTTAACTTCTTTGACTTGTCTGTACCACCATGTGCATGATCTTTTCCAACTGACACCAAAAAACTACTTGACAAAAAATATAAACGAATGTAAAATTAAATTGCTACCTTAGGCCGGGCAAGGATTTTTGTCGAAAAATTAAAATGGGGGAGGAGTTATGAGAATATCTAAAATAGGTATTGTTTTTGTCGGTATTTTTTTGGTAAGCACGCTCTCCTTACATGCTGATTGGGAGTTCGTAACTGGCGGTTACCTGAGTAATGTACAGTTTGTGGGCAACAATGGCTGGGCAACGGATAACTATGGTAGGATCAGGCATACCTCTGATGGTGGTGCACACTGGGGGATACAGGAGAGTGGTGTTACAAGCAGGCTCTATGGAGTGAGTTTTGTCGACAGTTTAAAAGGCTGGATATCTGGCAGTAACGGGGTTATCGTTCATACCACAGATGGTGGCGCTACCTGGACACAACAGACAAGTGGCACTAGTAATAGATTAGACGCAATTTTCTTTTTGGATTCCCTCAATGGTTGGGCAGGTGGAAGTTATGGAACATTGCTCCACACTATTGATGGAGGAACAACCTGGGATACCCTTACGGTTACTGTTACTACCTACCATATCTATACAATCTTCTTTGTAGATAGTCTCCATGGATGGGTAACCGGATCGAAACACATCTACCATACCTCTGATGGCGGCATCAACTGGACAGAACAGACCAATCCAGCCGGTAAAACAATTTATGGAACCGCTTTTACTGATACGCTTAATGGATGGGCCGTTACAAGCCTCGGTCATATTATACATACAACTGATGGAGGAGCTACATGGACAGAACAAACAAGTGGAACCTCTACTTCTCTTTATACCATTGCTGCGGGTGATAGTCTACATCTCTGGGCTGCAGGTTTAAACGGTGTAATCCTTCATACAAATGACGGCGGAACAACCTGGAATCCACAGGGGTTCTCTCTTGACTGGTTCTGGGGATCGTACTTTGCAGATACCCTCTCTGGCTGGCTTGTAGGGGCTGGTGGTGCCATATTTCATACCACAGATGGAGGGGTCTCCTGGGTGGCTCAAACAGATGCTACCACGAGTGGATTGAGAAGAACGACATTCGTTGATGAAAACCATGTCTGGGGTTCTGGAAACAATGGAACTATAATTGGCTCAAACGATGGAGGGCTGAGATGGGATAGAAAAACTGTCCCTTTCACCAGCTGGATTTACGGCATAGATTTCGCAGATACCCTTCATGGATGGGCTGCATGTTACCATGATACAATCCTCTCCACTACAGATGGTGGTGAGACCTGGACTGCACAAACGAGTGGAACCGGTGCAGATCTAATTGACGTCTCCGCAGTAAACGATACAATGGTCTGGATCGTTGGAAAAGACGGCGTCATCATACACTCCAACGATGGTGGGTCAATCTGGGCAACGCAGACAAGCGGTGTAAGCGTTGATTTTAAGAGCGTTGAATTTTTGACAGAAAATATTGGCTGGGCCGTTGGTGCAAGCGGTACCATCCTTTACACAAATGATGGAGGTGCAACCTGGACTGCCCAGACATCAGGTGTCACAAGTACCATTTATGATGTTTCCTTCGTAGATACATTGAACGGATGGGTGGATGGGTCAAGTGGGGTAATTCTTCATACCACTGATGGAGGTGCAACCTGGACTGCTCAGACATCAGGTGTTACCTATACTTTAACCAGGATTGTAGCCATTGATTCCACAGAGGCGTGGGCTGTAGGGTTAGGAGACTACGCCCTCCATACAACAGATGGGGGTGTAACCTGGGTACAGGTCTCTATTCCCTGTACGATAGGCCTATGGGGACTTGATTTTGCCAATGCTAATCTTGGTATTGCTATGGGCAATGGAGGAATTGTCACAAGATATACATATATGCCTCCTGATATTGCCGTGAGTCCTGATACCGTTGTGATCACTGCCGGCAGCAAATATCAGAGATTTTCTCCTGTACATTATGAGAATACATCTGGAAACTACTCAAGAAGGGTCTTCCAGATTGACAAAGAGCCTCTACCTGTTGTTTCAGTCAGTCAAACAACCCAGCAATCAAAGGGAAATTATTCAAAGGCATACACACCTGATACACTATACTACGATGACGGAACAATGGAGAGTGCCCTGGGTATCCAAGGTGCCACTTACACACCTACCCCAGATGAGACATATGGATTTGCAACAAAATTTGATTATACTAAACCTACCTACCTTTTGGGTGTTATGATTTATTTTGGTTCTTTTAATGGTACAGATTATAGGCTGTATGTATGGGGAGACAATGCAGGTGTACCTGCAAGCGGTGCTACCCCACTATATGTTGATTTAAATATGCCCACCCCAACCCCCAATGCCTGGAATTATATAGATCTTTCCGATTCCAGCATCTTTTTACCACCAAATTTCTGGTTGGGGATCTGCTATAATAGCATCGTTACCCCTTCAGATTGGTATCTTGGGTATGACAACCATACAGCTGATCATCACACCTACATAAACCTCAACGGAGACCCGGGTTCGTGGGAAGACCCTGGAAACTACGGTTATGCTTATCCGTATGGTGTGAGGGCGATAGTTGCACAGGAAGGTGCGGTTTCAGGAAATATGATGGTCTACAATGTTGGTATAGGGGAATTACAGGTGACAGATATCAATTCTGGTGAAACCTGGATAAAGTCCACCCTTCCTGCATCCTTTAATATATCCCCTGGTGACTCTCAATCAGTACTCGTTGAGGTTGATACTTCTGGTCTGGCAAATGGCATATACTATGGTAGCCTTCATATTGTTTCCAATGACCCTGACGAAAATCCCTATGATGAGCCCGTAAAATTAACTGTTTCAGGCGCCGGTATAGAGGATAATAACAATACAAATGTATTATGGCTCTCACAGAACTACCCAAACCCGGTAAGAAACTCGACTACTATAAGGTTTGCAGTCCCTAAAAATACAAGAAATGTAAAGATAAAGATCTATAATATTAGTGGACGGCTTGTGAAGACTCTAATACCCACTGTGGACAGAACTACTTTTACTGGAATCGCTGTATGGAATGGAAAGAACGAAAATAACCGAAACGTTGCTAACGGTGTTTACTTCTACAGATTGGTTGCAAATGGGGATGCAGTCATAAAGAAGATGTTGGTGATAAGGTAAGAATTTTTAGATTATTGGGCCCATCTCTCACAATAGGGTGGGCCCTTTTTTCTGTTCACTCTCTCAGGTTTATCGGGCTTCTGGAAGAAAATCTCCGGGCCTTAATAAAATAAATACTATGGGGTGTACAAATCAAGTCTTGACATATGTTAAATTTTAAATAATATTTCAAAAAGGAGGTTTTGAATATGAGAGGTTTCTGGGTGTTTGCTGTTATTATGTTGACTTTTGCTGGATGTAATAAAAAAGATAATAATAAAAACCCGGAGGGATTTATACCTCCTTCGGATGGACTCATAAGAAAATCTCAGGCTGCGAGGTATGTGAATGTCTCTGTTGCCCTCAATAGAGCCGTGAATGACGAGGCAAAAAGGATTGAGGAATTCAGAAAAAAATATAATATTTCAGAAGATATGAATGAAATCTATGATGAAAAATACAAGAAGGCACATCCTGAGGTGGCAAAGGCATGGGAAGAACTCAATAGAAAATGGAAAATAGTTCAAGATTCAATATATAAAACCAACAATATGTCTGAAAAAGAGTTTAACTGGGTAGCAGGTGCCCTGATCAATCCAAAGAATAAACCAATGCAGGAATATATTGAAAGACAAATAAGAAAATTAGAAGGTACTATATCCGAAAAAACAGTGCAGCCATTAAAAGAAAAGAAATAAACCACACATAGAAACTAAATAAATACAACCTTCTTATTTTTAATATCCTATCAAGTAAATAAAGTGCAAATAGACCCGACAAAAAGGCAACTGTTGTGCCAACAATAATAGGGCTAATGTGGAGATTTGAAAAATTCATCTTAGAGGTCTCCAATATAAAAGCCCCTGCAAGTGCTGGTATTGCCAGCATAAACGAAAATTCAAAGGCACTGTAGAATCCCAATCCAAGAAACAATGCTGTGGATATTGTCATACCTGAGCGTGACACGCCAGGCAGTAGTGCTATTGCCTGTGCACACCCTATAAGGATTGCATCCCTGTAATTCAGTTCTTTCCTTTCTCCCTTTGTAAATTTTGTGAGGAAGAGAATGACCCCTGTAAAAAGGAAGGCTGGAATGGTAAATATATAATTTGAAAATGTTGATTCAACATTGCTCTTGAACAGGTATCCAACTATTCCAGCTGGTATAGTACCGATAATTATTAATAATAGTGGTTTCGGTTTTAAATAATTAATAATCCTTTTATTAAAATAGACGATGATTGAAAGGAAGGTTCCCAGGTGTAAAAATACTTCCCATTCTATTCCCTTCTCACCAATGTGAAGTAAATTCTTCATCACAACGAGGTGACCTGAACTGGATACAGGCAAGAATTCCGTCAGACCCTGAATGAGTCCCATTATTATTGATTTCATCTTATGCCCCCTGTGGTAATGGCAATTAAACCAGAAATCATAAGGATTTTTAATAATCTCTGGAGTTTACTCCATTCCAGTTTTCTATATATAAGGATAATAACAAAAATAAGAGGTATATCCACAAGTAATATCATTGCTATGCAGAATATTACTGGATAGAAAAAAATAGAAGCTAACGTTGTAAAAAAGAGAAGATAAAGCGATAAAAGAATAATTTTCTCTGCATTTTTTTCTCCAAATAGAATGGGAAAGGTTCTCATTTTCACCTTTATATCACCAGGTATGTCCTCTATATCCTTTGCCAACTCACGTGAAAATTGGATTAAGAATGCAAAAATAAAAGGGAATATAGATCCCTTTATCGATCCCGTTGAAAGTGCACCTATAGGAAATACAAGGGCTGCCAGAAAGGCGACAACAACGTTCCCTACAAGGGGACGTGGTTTAAAAAATGGCGTATAAAGAATGAGAAAAGTCACAATAAATAAATCAATGAAGAAAATAATAACACCAGAAAGATATGCAGAGACAAGTCCAATAAAAAACAAAAGAATAGAGAGGAGAAGCATATCCTTCGCCCTCATCTTCCCAGATGGGATCCATCTCTCTGGTCTATTAATTTTGTCTACATCCCTATCAAAGTAGTCATTAATCACATTTCCACCCAGCGTAAGAAAAAATATAGATATAGAGGCAAATAGTGTTTTCAGAGTTAAAGGGAAGGGGCTTACAAAGCCCCCTGATATTACACATAATGCAGCAATAGCACCGTTTACCAGGCGCAATTACCTTACCTCTGTCCCGGGAGCGACATCCTTATCTGGTGAAAGGATACTAATGACCTCACCACTATCTGCTGCAAGTAGCATACCCTCTGATTTTACACCCCTTATTGTTGCAGGTTGAAGATTCGTTATTACAACGATATTTCTACCTTCAAGTTCCTCTTTTGTATAGATAGATTTAAGACCTGCAATAAGTGTTCTTTTCTCCTCACCAAGGTCTACAGTTAGTTTATAGAGCTTGTCTGCATGTTCAACATCCGTCACCTCTACTATTTTACCAATCTTTAATCCCATCTTTTTAAAATCATCAATAGTAACATACTCCTTCTCCTTCTCTTCGGGTTTTCCTTCCATACCAAACCTCCTTTTTTCTATTTTTATTTTCTCTTTGTCAATTTTTTCATATGGAGGAGCCACATCAGATAATGATTCCCCTCCCTTTAATTCTGGGTATTTTATAAAATCCCATTTTCTGGGACTCAAATTTAGCATCTTCTTTATTCTAACTGAGCCTCCTGGGACAAAAATCTCTCCTATATCTGAAAGCCCATCGACAAGCACGGATGAGATATATAGTGTCGTATCAGTCCTTTTCTCGTCAATTTTTCGCGTTTTCCAGGGGGCTTTTGTATCAAAATACCTGTTTGCAGTTGTCGAAAGCCCTATGAATTTTCTTAAGGCCTTTTTGAATCGGAAAGAAAGAATATCTTTTTTGATGCCCTCAGCAGTTAGGCCTATAGCATTCAATATTTCTCTATCTTCGTTATCCATTTCCCCTGGATGTGGTACAATTCCACCCCTATAATTTTTTATAAATCCAAATGTCCTATTGACAAAGTTGCCAAAATTATCAATTAGTTCCGCCTGTGTTCTTGCATAAAAATCATCATAGGAAAAATTCGAATCTTTTGTTTCAGGCATTATTAATGTAAGATAGAACCTTAAGTAATCTGGATCAAATTTACGAGCAAATTCCCCTATCCATATAGCCCAATCTCTGCTTGTAGAAATTTTATCCCCTTCAAGGTTCAAGAATTCATTCGAAGGAATATTATCAGGAAGTATAAACTCACCATAACCCATTAAGGTTGCAGGCCAGATTATGCCGTGAAATACTTTATTGTCCTTACCAATAAAATGAATGAGCCTTGTATTTTTATCCATCCAGAAATCTTTCCATAATTCTGGATTACCCCTCTTTTCAGCCCATTCAATTGTCGAAGAAATGTAACCTATAGGTGCATCGAACCAGACATAGAGTACCTTTCCTTTTGCTTCCTTGAGAGGAACCGGTACGCCCCACTGGATATCTCTTGTAATCGGCCTTGGCCTCAGTCCCTCTTTAAGCCATTTCATAAGCTCACTCATAACATTGTCTTTCCAGTTTTTCCCCTCAAGCCATTTCCTCAATTTCTCTTCGAACATATCAAGTCTCAGATACCAGTGTACTGTTTTTTTCTGAATAGGTGTAGTGCCACATATCTTACAATGGGAATTTATAAGAAGGGTTGGTTCAAGCCATCTTCCACACTGCTCGCATTGATCCCCCCTCGCAGATTTATATCCACAGTATGGACATGTGCCTTCAACATACCTATCGGGAAGAAATCGTTTACAGTTTGGGCAATAAAACTGGGTGCTCTCCCTTTTGTCAATATAGCCTTTTTCAAGAAGTCTCATAAAAAATTTCTGGGAGATTATCTTGTGGATTTCTGTGGTAGTGCGAGAGAAATTGTCAAACTTGATGTATACATCGTTAAAATCCTTTTCAATTATTTTATGGTATCTATCAGCAATCACAATCGGGGAAACACCCTCTTTTTCAGCAGCAATAGTAATAGGTACACCATTCTCATCTGTACCACATATATGAATGGCATCCTCTCCTGACTTTTTTAGGAATCTCACAAAAATATCTGCAGGGAGATATGCGCCTGCAAGATGACCTATATGTATTGGCCCATTCGCATATGGTAGAGCACTTGTAATCAGATATCTCACTCTTCTCTCCTTCTTTTAGGAATAAGCCACCAGATTTTTTTCTGTTTTATCTTTTTCAGTGGCACATTTTCTTCAATGCCATCTTCAAATTTAACCCTGGTAATCTCCGTCAAATAGTTTATATAGCTAATCTCTCCCTTTTTCCCATCCACCTCAACTTGTGCTCCTACCTTAGGGCTTCTTGCCCTTACCTCCTTATAAAAGTCCAGTTCGTAAGCAAGACAACAAAATAACCTTCCACATATTCCGGATATTTTACTGGGATCTACTACTATATTCTGTTCCCTTGCCATATCCAGCCTTACAGAAATTTTATTCTTTAAAAATGTTGTACAACAAAGTGGCCTGCCGCATGGACCATATCCCCCAACAAAACTTGCAAAGTCTCTGACACCTATCTGTCTCAGTTCTATCCGTGTATGATACTTGTGCGCAAGGTCCTTAACAAGTTCCCTGAAGTCGACTCTCTGGTCTGAAATGAAAAAGAACTTTATCTTTTTGCCTTCCCATTCTTTATCAACTCCAACAAGTTTCATTGGTAGATTTCTTATCTTTACCCTCTCCTTAAAAAACGCAGCAGCCTCTTTCTCATCATTAATCATCTTTTCTACCATCTCTCGTTCTTTGGGATAAACTGGCCTGAGGACCTTACCTTCAGATTCCCTTTCCTTTGTCTCCCGCTCTATTTTACCCCTGTAAAGTTCACCATGAATCTCACAGAGAACGAGTTCGTCATTCCTTAAAGAAAAAGAACACTCCAGCACTCTTTTCGTAGCAGAGAACTTCACAATATAAAGCATTAAACCTCCATAAAAAGATACCTCATTATTCTATCCTGTTTTATGTTGCTTCTTATATATTCAGATGCATTCTTTATTTTATCAATAATATGTAGTGTTCTTTTCAATCCTATCTTTTTCATTTTATGAAACAATAAAATATCGAGTATCTTTAGTATATCTTCAACTTCAGTATCATTAAATTCCTCGATGCGACTCATCCTCTCATATGATGGGGTGTTAAAGAATAATTTATTCAACTTTTCTATTAAATCAATAGAGTTCTTTCTAAAAATTGATTCTTCAATTCCCTGGGATGTAAAAATTTCTTCTTTTTTTAGGTCTACCCCAATCTCCTTCGCAATAGAAATGATTTCATCCGCTTTTAATGGCCTGAACCTGATTACCATACCCCTTGAACGAATCGTCTCTGAAAGATTCTCCTCGGAGGTGGTAATTAATATAAATAATGTATCCTCTGCCGGTTCTTCTAATAATTTCAAAAAACTGTTTTTTGCTTCTTCAGTCATCCTTTCAGATTGGGCAATGATAAAAATCTTCCATTTTCCTTCAAATGGGGTAAGGGACGATAACCTTTTGATCTCTCTTATTGTGTCTATTAGTACATTACCATTCTTATGTCTTAACCTGTAGTAAAGCCCCTTTTTTCTCATTTTGAAGATTTCCTCCGGTTCAACCCCTTTAAATTCTGGAAAAAGAACCCTTACATCTGGATGAATGTTTCTCATTATCTTTTTTTCTTCATCATTTAAAAGAGAAGCAAATATAAGAGCAGTACTAAGTTTTCCCACACCTGGAGGTCCAGAAAATATTAAAGTATTTGGAATCCTGCTCGTATTTAAAAAATTGGAGAGAAGTCTCTTAGGGCCATCCTGACCAAGAATTGCATTAAACCTTTCCAAGATACCTCATAGGATCTACTGGTTTACCTCTTCTTCGGACTTCAAAGTGGAGTAAAGGCTTATTTATTGTTCCTGTATCCCCTACAAGACCAATAACATCCCCCTGTTGGACTTCCTGACCAAGTTCTACAGATATTGCAGATAGATGGGCATACAATGTAATATACCCCCCACCGTGCTCTATAATTACTAATTTACCGTATCCAAGAAAATGGTCTGCAAAAACAACCTTCCCAGGGGCAACGACCTTCACAGGTTCACCAATATGAGCACTTATATCAATTCCATTATTTCTTGTAATCGTTCCATATTTTGAATCTCTCCTGGGCCCAAATCTACTGATAACCCTTCCTTTCACCGGGAGTTTTACTCTCTTATTTTTGAAATACTCCTCCCCCTTTTTGTACTGTGTTTTCTGAAGAGAGGCAATCAACTTCTCCAGATCTTTTTCTGCTTTTTTCATTTCTCTTGCCATCTTTTCAGCTTTTTTCCTTTTGCCCTTAACCTTTGTTAGGTAGCTTTTTTTCTTTTCCCTTTCCAGCTTCAAATTTACTTCTTCCGCCTCTGCCTCATCCCTTATCTTTTCCAGGTCTGCAAGTTTTTGCTGAAGAAGGGTTCTTTGCTGGTCAAGCCTGCTCTTTAAAGTTTCAATCTCTGTTAATACTCTTCTGTCTTGTTCCGCAATGAGCGAAAGATACTTTAATCTTTTAATGGCATCACTGAAGGAATATGAAAGGAGTACAATAGCCAGGGGATGAAGCTCTCCATATTTATAAATTTCTACTACCCTTTTTTTTAATATTTCTTTTTTTTCTCTTAACCTTGTATCGAGTTTCGCTATTAAATTTTCAATATATACACTTTCCTCTGTCAGATTATCCTCTTGCTTTTTTAGTTCCTTGACCAACTTATTTGTAAGCGAAATTTCACGGTCCAATTCATCTATATTTCTCAAGACGCTTGTTTCTTTACCCTTTAGCTCCTCTACCTTTTTCCTCTGTTCTTTAAGCTCTTGCCTCAGCTGATTTAATCTCTCCTGCGGAGAAAGTGCCTGTGCCACCAGAAGGAGAACAATGAAAAGCATATATCAGATCTCCGTTGATTGGCCTATACTTAAAATGATAACCTCTGCTGCATCACCAACTAGCTCCCTAAATCTCATCGGATCTGCTGAAATAGGCGGCCATGTGTTATAGTGAATGGGGATTACCTTCTTCACCCTTAATAGATTCTTCAATGCGTATGCAGCCTGTTCTTCATCCATAGTATATCTTCCTCCAATAGGCAAGAATGCCAGGTCAGGCCTGAAATAATCGCTGATAAGCCTCATATCGCTAAATAGGCCTGTATCACCTGCATGATATAATCTCTTTCCCTCCATTTCTATAACAGCACCCATAGGATGACCGGTACCTGAGGAATGGACTGCATTGGTAAAATAAAATTTTACATTGCTTAATTCAACAGGCCCACCAACATTCATCCCTTCTGCATTCAACCCCTTTTCCTGCGCCATAATGGCAATTTCGTGTTGGGTAACAATCGTTGACAATCTTTCCTTCGCAATCTCGAATGCATCACCAATATGATCACTATGGTCATGGGTTACCACTATAAAGTCAATTCTGTCTGGGAGTGAAATATTCTTTGCCTGAGGATTACCCGAAATAAAGGGGTCTATCAATATAGTTTTTGATCCTTCCATAAGGATAGCTGAATGACCAAGATATGTTATTTTCATCTATCCCTCCTTTTTTCTATTGATTTCTTTTTTGCTTTTTGTCTTCTTTTTAGTTTTACATTCCATCTATGTCTCATTCTTTTTATTTTACTCTTTGAACGTGCCATCCTACCTCCTATCCAAGAAGTTTCTCATCCATTTTTAATTTTGACTCGTTAATTAAAAAATTACGACCTTTTAAAAAAAATCTTACTGGCAAAACTGTAGCAATGATTAAACCGAGAAGAATGCGTAAAAATCCTCTTTTATCCAAAGTAACCAAACCTCCTTACAATTTCTTTCCTTTTTCTCCAATTTTTCAAAACCTTCACCCACACATCCAGATAAATATGCCTTCCCAGAAACTCTTCTATAGATTTCCTTGCCTCGGTTGCTACACCCCTAATTTTTTCTCCTCTTTTACCTATTATTATACCCTTTTGTGACTTCTTTTCAACTATAATTTTAATTCTGATGTATTTATCTTTCATCTCTTCCACAATAACATTTGTAGAATAAGGTATCTCCTCACCATAGTGCAAATATATCTTCTCCCTCATAATCTCCGCTACAAAAAATCTCTCAGGAAGATCAGAAACATAGTCTTCTGGATAATAAAAACTTCCTTCAGGAAGATATGCGAGTGTTGTTTTCAAAAGATCCTCCAATCCATCTCCCTTTAAAGCACTGATGGGGATAATTTCTTTAAAATATTTATATCTGGTGCTAATAGATTCTATTAAAGGCAACAGGTCTTTTTTCTCAATTTTGTCAATTTTATTTATCAGGAGAAATAAAGGGACGTTTGTGCCTTCTACCAATTTATCATCTATATCTCTTTCTTTATTATCCATCATATAATAGATAATATCCGCATCCCTTAAAGAAAGTTCAATTGAAGATGCCATTGCCCTATCAAGCTCCGTGTGTGGTTTAAATATACCAGGTGTATCAAGGAAAACAATCTGGTACTCCCCCTCAGTAAGGATCCCCAACACCCTATTTCTCGTTGTCTGAGGTTTTGGTGTAACAATAGAAACCTTATCACCGAGTAAATGATTCATCAGGGTAGATTTCCCAACATTTGGTCTACCAATAATTGTAACATATCCACTTTTCATAATAAAAAGTATAAGTTTGATATCCGTAATGTCAAGGAACTGCCCTTATACCACTGGGGACGGGCTTTAATTCTTGACAATTCATAATTTTTCTTCTAAGGTATTGTCATTATGAGGCGTGCAAGAATTACTTTTGATGGCGCATATCATCATATAATGAATATAATGTCAAGAATTAAAGCACTGTCCCTAAATGTTTATAATATTTCAATCCCATGGTTTAACTTGTTCTTCATGTTACTGGTGCTTTTACCCCTCCTCTGGCTTCTCTCCAGTCTTCTTTTCAATATTCCCTGTGTTTCAAAGACTGTAAGAGAATCCAATACAATCAGTTCTTATATACTGTTAGGGGTTATTTTCCTTGCCCTTTTTTCAATATTAAGGGTTATGTCACCTGATAAAAAACTGTTTTTTATACCTGTGTTGAACACTGCACTGGTTCAGCAGCAAATTTTAATTGGAGAATTTAATGGTATCCATCTAACAATTACACTTATTACAGATATATTCCTGTGTATTGTATTGCTTCTTACAGCATTATATATCTTCAAAAATAGAGAGTTTCTTTTGAGGAGCTAAATAATGATAAGGGATGATTATATAATGCGGTTGATTGAAATGTTTACTAAGAGTATGAGGAAAATTCTAATGATGGAGAGAGAAGGTAAGGTTGAAGAGGCTCTGGAAGCCATAGGTGAAACATATCGTAACTTACTTGGTTTAAGCCCTGATATTGTTCACTTCTTGGCAGTTGAGGACATAAAGAATTTGATAGGATACACAGGTATTATGAATGATCACAAGATTCAGATTATAGCAGAACTTCTTATAAAAGAGGGAGATTTAATGCTTCAAGCAAGAAATAAAAAGGTTGCGAAACAAAGATATCTCAAAGCACTTGAGTTTCTCTCCAGAATCTCTAAGGAAAGAGATAATAGTATAAAAAACTTAAAATTGCAGATTGAGAAAAAATTTAAAGAAATTGATACTTGTCAAAATTAAAATCTCTTCAGCCCGGACCCTGACAATATGACATTTTTCAGGAAAAAATTGTGCATAAGTTTATTTCTGAAGACACAGTAATACACCCTGCGCATGAACTTTCCCAAACAATGGAAGAAAAAACCCCTTATTGCCTCATATAAGGATCCACACGAAAGGGTATTCATTGCTTCATTTATATTTCCACACGAAATATATATTGATTTCCGTAGGAAAGCAACTCTTTTTGCAAGTCTCTTTTCAGTATCCATTCTTATACCTTTCTTTCTTATGTTGTATATCAATTAATTGTTCTTGAATATCATCTATTCCCTTTATCAGAAGTAACGGGTTTAATGGGGAAGAATTTCCTTTACCCCCACTTAATCTCCCCCTTCAAGGGGGAGAGATGGAGAGGAAGTCTCCCTCCCTTGATGGGAGGGATTAAGGGAGGGTGTTCTTCCCTTTCATTCACCCTCACCTCTGTCCTCTCC
>Ga0190349_1000243_pt1 | contig 18485 bp, 18 predicted proteins | sample 48721378_MG_FD_179798 | JGI IMG/M metagenome (GOLD analysis project Ga0190349, IMG submission 179798) | Hydrothermal vent microbial mat bacterial communities from Southern Trench, Guaymas Basin, Mexico - 4872-13-7-8_MG | ecosystem: Environmental > Aquatic > Marine > Hydrothermal vents >...
AACCGACGAAATATATCAATAGAGAAGCATAATTTATGAAACTTATGAAGGTCTGACCCCATCTGCTGGCTATTATAGAGCCGGACAGTCATGTGAATCATTCAACTTTAGCTGCTGATTTTTTTGCCTGTTTCCTTAATTTTCCCCTTTCTCTTTACTCCTCACCATGGTAACAGATGTACCCCTTTGACTTTTAATTTGTGAGCTTATATAAAAATAATGAAAAAAATGGCAGAAGACGAAATCAAAGTTTCTGCTCCAGGCAGATTATGCCTCCTGGGTGAACACCAAGACTATTTTGGTCTATCCATCATAGCCATGGCCATCAACCGCAGAATTACCATTTCTGGCCGAAAAAGAAATGACCATCACTTGAAAATTGATCTGCCTGACACAGACGAAAGAGATGAATTCCACCTAGGCCAAGAACTACCCTATCGGCAGGAGAGAGACTACTTAAGAAGTACAGTCAATATCCTTTTCAGAGAAGGAATTTGGCCGGAGATAGGCTGGGATTGTTCGATAACCGGCTCTATCCCTATCAATTCTGGCACAGCCAGCTCTTCAGCACTCGTTGTGGCCTGGACAAAGTTCCTGCTGGAAGCAGCTAAACATCCTTTAGCTAATAATCCACAGGCTTTGGCCGAATTAAGTTTTAAGGCAGAAGTCAAAGAATTTAAAGAACCAGGGGGGAAAATGGATCATTTTTCCTCTTCTTTGGGTGGTCTCATCCATCTTAGCTTCAGCCCTAAATTTAAAATTACAAAATTTAAAACCTCACTCCAGGAATTTGTCTTAGCTGACTCCCTTGAAAAAAAAGACACAACCGGCCTTCTTAGTTACATTAAGACTAATGTTTACCAGGCTGTGGCTTCCTTAAGAAAAAAAGTAAAAAACTTTAACCTAAATACTCCTCTTAACCGGGAAACTTTAGCTGAAATAAACAAGTTAGAAGAGGAGAAAAAAAGGTTGCTCCTGGGAACCCTCCTAACCCGAGATTTGATTGGAGAAGGAACAAAGGCTTTTCAGGCTCGAAATTTCAATCATCAACATTTCGGAGATTTACTTAATCGTCAGCATCAAATACTCAGAGATTATCTTCATATCTCTACTTCTAAAATTGAAGAAATGATAAAAACTTCCCTTCAAGCTGGTGCTCTGGGAGCCAAAATAAACGGTTCGGGTGGGGGTGGCTGTATATTTGCCTATGCTCCTCAAAAAGCCAATAAAGTAGCTAAAGCCCTGGAGAACATGGGAACAAAAGCTTACATTGTCAAAATGGATTACGGAGTAAAGAGAGAAAGATAAATATTTTAGAAGATGAATATTCAAAATTACAAATCGAAAAAAGTTAAGAAAGGGGTAAAACAAAAAAATGATTAGTGCCACTCAAATCAGGAAAGGAATGATTATTAAAATCGAAGGAAACCTCTATCGGGTGCTGGAAGCAACCCACATTACCCCAGGCAAAGGCCAGGCTTTAATGCAGACCAAACTTCGCAATCTAAAAGATCAGACTCTCCTCGATTATAGATTCCGCTCAAAAGACAAGGTCAAGCAGGCTTTCTTGGAAGAAATAGAGATGGAATACCTCTATCAAGATGGGAAAGAGTATGTTTTTATGAATCTTTCCTCTTACGAACAGATTAAACTGCCAGAGGAAGTAATTGGCGAGAGCAAAAATTACCTGGTTCCTAACGTAGTCTTTTCCGTAGAAATGCATCAAGGTCAACCGGTAGGCATCAATCCTCCCCTCACAGTAGATTTAAAAGTGGTGAAAACAGAGCCCTTTCTCAAAGGCGCTACTCAATCTGCTAGCAGTAAGCCGGCTCTGCTGGAAACGGGAATTACCATTAACGTTCCTCAGTTTATAAAAAATGGCGACGTAGTCCGAATTGATACCCGGGAAAATAAATATTTGGAGCGGGTAAAAAGTTGATCCAAAGAGGAGACAGTCTAGGAGCTTAAATAAGACTCGCTCTTAAAAAGTATGCCGATAAACACCGATATTTCCTTGGCCATCTATTATCTTTATTGTTATCAAATTATCCATAGCCTTAGAAAGCTTTATGCTTAATTTAAAACTTTCTTGTTTTGAATCACAAAGCCCATCTATAGGAAAAACAGCCTGCCAATTTCCTGGTTTTATAATATAATAAACTTTCTTTATAAAAGAGGTAGTATCGGTAGTTGTAAAGGTGACTTCAAGCTTTCCTTTATTTTTTATTGCTTGAAAATTCGCAACAGCCGGCAGAGAATTGTCAATAACAATAGGAGAGCTTACTTTCTCTGTTCTTAATTCCATTCCCTGAGGATTAGAAGGAGAGTCAACCGCCTCAATCTTGAGAAAATAAACTCCATCGGGAAAAGATAGGGTTTCGAAGGTATAAATTTTATCTCTGTAGCCCTCTTTGACCATCCTCCATTTTTTCTCATCCTCTCTTCTTAAGTAAAGATTAAAAACGACGTCATCTCCATTCTCATCCATTGCTTCCCAGACTACAGTTTGAAACCCTTTCCTCCATACTTTTTTAGCTATAACCACTGATTTAATCTTATCTTGTTCTTGGTTGGTCAGACTAACTTCCTTTTCTGTTCCCCAAATTATTTCTTCCTGGGGAGGAGGTTTGAGAAAAACCTGGTTGGGAGGAAGTAATTCCAGCTTAGTAATGATAGGAGCTAAGTTGGACTGAAGATAAAAGAGAGAAATTTTGCTTAAAAGAGGGGAAACTTTCCCTGATTGGCTTTTAAAAATTATTTTAAACTGGAGATAACGGCCTTTTGGACTTAAAATCTGTTCCCCTTCTTTTTTCTGGTAAGGAGGCGACCAGTCACTCCAAGTTTGGCTAGGCTCGTAGGAATTACCGCTTCTTGTTTGAAATTGGAGAGAACTTTGAGGAGGCACTTCTGCTTCCCAAGAAATTTTACCCCAAGATGAAATAGTCTTAGTGTCCAGGACCCGACTTAAATACTGGCCATTAAAGCTCTGTTCGGGATAAAGAACAGTCAAACTCGATGGATTATTAGAAAGCACATAAATTTTCTGGCCGAATGGAATCAATCCATAAATCTGCTCTGATTCTTTCTGTAAAAGAAGAGAAAGCTTGCCTTCTTTAGTAAGAGTAAATATCCTGCCTTTATTACCAGTGCCAAAGATTATTTTCTTTTCTTGGCTATCCCAGAATAAAGAATAGATTAGATCTTGATCTGAAGACCAAAGCTTCTTAGCTACACCTTCTGGATTTACTTTATAAACGGCACTCGGATGCTTGTCTTTGGCCAATACCGGAATTTTTTTGACGCCAGTAAAAGGAGTTACTGTAATAGTTACTTCTGTTTCAGGTTTGGGCTGAGCAGGGGTTATTTCTAATGTCTTTGGTTTTGTCACTTTTCCTCCGGCTCCCACATAGATATTTCCATCTTCATCGATATCAAGGTCCTTTATTTCTTCAAAAGGGGATTCAAAAAGAACAGAAGCTTTCTGTCCAGGGGAAAATTTATAAAGAAGGCCTTTACCCCCACTTCCGGCCAAAATCTCTCCTTCTTTAATCATCTTCAAACAAAGGATATGATTTTGTTCTGCTTTGAGGATCAAGTGGCCTTCACCCTCTTTATTTATTTCATAAACACCGCCGCTTTCTCCCACTGCCGCCAAGAGATGGCCATCCCTCAATAATAACAAATCCCATATATACTTTTCTTGAGGATTAAAAAAAACATCGCCCTTCCCTTCAGCAGTTATTTTATATATTTTGCCATTAGGAGAGGTACCCACATAAAGATCTCCATTGTTGTCAAGAGCAAGACAGTAAATATCCATCTCTGGAACTTTGAAGTAGAGTTTGGCTTTACCAGAGCTGTCAATTTTATATATCTTTCCTCCATGGCCAGTTCCCAGAAAAGCTTCCCCTTGGGGTGAGAGAACAAATGATAGATAAAATTCTTCAGACGGGGCCTCAATCTTCTCTTCTCTGGGAGCTAAGGAAAGAAAGCCCTCTTCAGAGATAGAAAGACCGCTTAATTTGCCTTTTAAAAACTCATCTTTGGTCCTCACTTCCCATCGGCACGGACTTACAGCTAAAGTCAATTGGACCATCAAGAAAATAGTCCACATAACAATCAGACATCTTTTGGTCATCTCTATCTCCTATTTCTTGATTTTTATCGGAATTACAGCTAGACCTTTGAATACATAGGGAACGGGATATTGATATTCTTTTAGAGTAGATTTGGTTAGTTCAGTGGGAGAGGAAGCTGCAGCCCGAGGGGAAGAAAACATGAATTTCATGGTCGGAGGTAAATTGGGCATTTCCTCCCCTTTAAGGAAAAGCCCTGGCTTAGAAGCAATTATTTTAAAATAGATACGATTGTTCTTCCGCAGATTACTTAAGATTCTTATTAACTGGTTTAAACTTCTGGGAATAAATGTTTGACTTTGGTATTGGTTAAGTTCAATCTGATGCATTGAAGCAACATCAGCAATAACCAGATCAAATACCGATCCGGCGGGCAGATGAGGAACAGGCAGACCAACTTCTTGAATAATGCTCTTGCCTCTAAAGGTCCTGGAATAAATCTTGACATGGATTCTCTCACCACGGAAAGCTTCATATTTATCAAGCCATACTTTCTCCAAATAAGCTAGCTTTACTTCCTCAGAAGAGCGGATATTAAGGTCAATGCGGTGAATGCTTAGTTTTTCAAATTCATTGTTGGTTAAAAAATAGACAACAGCAGTCATAAGATTGGACAAGCTGGTGATGGAAGAATCAAAATTGCCAGAGTATAAATCCTCTATATGGACACTCATTCCATTATCTAAATAAATATTCCCTTCAGCTTCAAGAGAGAGATCTCCAGTGGATCTCTCTTCCACTGCTAATAAATTAGCCAGCGAGAAATTAATCAGAAAAGGAGTAAGTATTTTATCTTCGACAACTTTGATCTTAAAATCTCTTATTTGGCCTTTATCATTTAATATTTTAACATTTAAAGGAACAAGGCGAGGAATCTTGCCTACTTCGCCAAAAAGGCCAGAAGTCCTATCTTGGCTGAAACGGCCTACGATACCTTCTGGCACGGCCAGTTTAAAAGATGTAGAAAAACTGGGAACAATCGTAATCACTTTAGCTTTTGTCATGGCATAATCAACAGAACCCAGATTGTAAACCGGATGGCCAAAGGCTAAAATTTTATTGCCATCAACGTAAGTAACTGTCCCGACAGCAGCCATGCTTAAATCACCGCTAATTAGCTGCACGCCAACAGGATCACCTTCAGCCAGTTTTAGCAGGGGAGGATTAATTTTCTCAGTGTTTTGACCAACAGGACCAGCCATTACCGGTTTAAATCCCAAACGAGAAAAAAATGACTTTGCTTTCTCCACCACTCTTGAAGAAAATCCATTTAGGACAAGAGGAATATTAAGAGGCCTAAAGGATTGCCCTTCAGCCAACAAAGAAGACTTTGATTCAAAAAATCCTTTATTCATCTCAAAAAGTTCCTGTAAGCTTAGATACTTTTTAATAGTTTGGCGAGGAGTAAAAGAAGATCTTGGTCCTTCTTCTCTTGATGAAGCAATCATTTCCCCTATGGGAGTAATGCCAGCGATAGCTTCCTTGGCATAAGGAAAACTGTAAGCAATAGCTCCTACCAGCCGCCCATCAATATAAACAGGGCTGCCGCTCATTCCCTGCATAACTCCAGCTTTATCTAACATTTTCCCTTTAAGTTTGGCTAAAATAATGTTTCTTTTAGGTTGGACGTTGCGGAGAATACCTAATATTTCTACATCAAATTCTTCGATTTTATTTTGCTCAAATACACTTTTGCCTATCCCTTTCATCCCAGCTTTTACTTCATTTAAAGGTAAAACAGAAGTGCTCTTGGCTATCCCAGCAACAATAACTAAACTCAGGAATAAGCCAAAAAGTATTTTTATATATCTTTTTTCCATGATTTTGGTTTAATTTATTATCCCTAACTGCTGCCCACACTTTTTAAAAGTTTCCAAAACAATATCAAGCTCCTCATCAGTATGAGTAGCTGAATAACTAGTTCTTATTAAAGCTTGATCCTTGGGCACCGCAGGATAGATGACTGGATTAGTAAATATCCCATTCTCCCTCAGTAATTTCCATAACATAAAAGTCAGCTCATCAGGACCGATAATCACTGGGATAATTGGAGTCTGGGTAGGACCAGTATCATAGCCCATTGCCTGAAATCCAGATTTCATTTTTTCGGTTATCTGCCACAATCTTTGTCTTCTTTCAGGCTCGGACTCAATAATCTCCAAATTAGCTAACACAGTGGCCACAGAAGCAGGTGTTATGCTGGCACTGAAAATTAAAGAACGGGCAAAATGCTTAATATAAGAAATAACCTTTTTTTCTCCTGAAACAAAACCCCCTAAAGAAGCAAACGTTTTGCTAAAGGTGCCCATAATTAAATCTATATCCTCCTCAACGCCAAAGTGTTCAGCTGTTCCTCTCCCGTGTTTGCCCATGACTCCTATTCCATGAGCATCATCAACCATAATCTTGGCTTTATACTTTTTGGCTAACTCGACAATTCCTGGCAGATTAGCTAAATCGCCTCCCATGCTGAAAACGCCATCGACAACAATCAGCTTACCTATATTCTCATCTAATGAAGAAAGGACTCTCTCCAAATCTGCCATATTATTATGTTTAAACTTGAAAACATTAGCAAAAGATAGTCGGCAGGCATCAATTATACTGGCATGGACCATTCTATCAGTGATGATAGCATCCCCTTTCCCAGCCACTGTAGAAATAATGCCTAAGTTCGTTTGAAAGCCGGTGCTAAAAGCTAAGGCAGCCTCTTTTCCCATAAATTTAGCCAGCCTTTTTTCCAGTTCAACATGAATATCAAGGGTACCATTTAAAAATCTGGAACCACAGGTAGCTACGCCATACCTTTCTAAGGCTTCTTCTGCAGCTTTAATGGCTCGAGGGTGGTTAACCAAACCTAAATAATTATTAGAGCCAACCATGATCATTTCTTTACCATCAATAACAACCTTATTCGCTTTGACTTCTTGGATGGGAGTAAAATATGGATATAATCCGCTTTTCTGGGTTTCTTCAGCTCGAGTGAAAGCATAACATTTATCAAAAATACTCAATATCGTCTCCTTTCCTAATTATTTAAGATACTATAAATTATTGCTTAAGCCCTTTTTCTTGGAATAATTGAAATTTGACCCCGGCCGGCAATTTTCATAAAATTCTAACCATGAAAGTTTTTATTACGGGTGCTACTGGTTTTATCGGTAGTCACCTTATCGATTATTATTTATCAAATTATAAAAATATTGAAATATTCGCTCTGGTCAGAAATATTAATAACTTAAAGTGGCTTAAATCATTAAAAATTAACTTTTTAGAAGGAAATCTCTTCTCCATACCTCCTCTTCCTTCTGATTTAAACTACATAATTCATTTAGCTGGTCTAACTCTTTCTTCTCATATGGCAAATTATTATACAGTAAATCAGCAAGGAACGGCAAGTCTTTTTCAGTCTATCTCTTCCCAGAAAATATCTCCCCAAAAGATTGTTGTCTTGAGTAGCTTAGCCGCGGCTGGTCCCTCTTTAGACTGCCAACCTATTAAAGAAAATTCCAGTCCCCAACCCATTACTCCCTATGGAATGAGTAAATTAAAAGGCGAATTTGAAGCTTTGAAATATAGAGAAATGCTGCCGTTGGTTATTCTAAGGGCAGCCGGAGTTTTTGGTCCTCGGGATAGAGATTTTCTTGCCTATTTCAAATTCATTAAAAAAGGAATTCTGCCCAGCCTATCTGAACAGAGGCAGTTAAGCCTTTGCTATGTAAAGGACTTAGTTAGAGCAATTGACCTTAGTTGTCAGAAGAATTTAGAGAGTGGTGAAATAATAAATGTGGCTGATCCTCAACCTTACCATTGGGATGAGTTTGGCCGAGCTGCTGGTGAGGCTTTGGGGAAAAAACTAATAAAGATAAAAATTCCTCTCCCGATATTAACCTTGACCGCTTCTTTTTTAGAAATTATCGCTCACCTCCGTGGCCAACCTAGCCTTCTCAATAGATACAGAATTAGGGATATGAAGGTTAAATGCTGGATAGCTGACGTAACAAAGGCCTGGAGTCTATTATCTTTCAAACCTAGCTATGCTTTAAAAGAAGCAATCCAGGAAACAATTGCCTGGTATCTTAATCATAACTGGCTTTAGCTGGCATCCACCTCTTATTCTACTTCTTCTTTATAGCCGTTTGCCTGGTATAAAATGAAGCTTTAAACTCAGCGCTACTTTTTAAACACCAGTCTTCTTCTAAGCTACAGGCAAAATATTTGACTTTTCCTTCAAGAACATGGTTTCCTCTTTTAGCCTCTAAGCTAATGGTAAAAGGAATTTCAATCGGATCTTTAAAGTCCAGATACTCTTGGCCCTTTTTTTCCAAAGTTTTTATTTCCAAATCAGAAGCGGTAAAAAAATTCTTGGGCAAAATGACTTCCTCTGAAGGACTAAATTCTATAATAAAAGAAGGCTGAGTGCTGACAGCCAGGCCTTCCTTGACTTTTATCTTAAGAGTAATTTTAGCTGACTGGCCACGGTAAAGCCTTTTGGGGATTATCCAAGCTTCTACCTTTATAGGATTTTCTTCCCTGACTGCAGCCATAAAAATAATAAGTATAAATCCGAAGTAAATTGATGTAAGTTTTTTCATTCCGTTTACGCCTTATCTCTGAAAATAAATCTTACTAACCCTCTGATTTTGAGTCAAGTTCTCAAAATCTAAATTAAAATCTTTATTTTTATTTGTCCATTGATTATAATTTATCGCAACTGAAATGGACATAAGAAGTGTTATTAGCGGAACGGGCCACTATGTCCCGCCTAGAATAGTTACCAATTACGAATTAGAAAAGACGATGAACACTTCAGATGAATGGATCCGTCAAAGATCAGGAATTAGAGAAAGACATTACGCGGATCCAGGCGTAGGCAGTTCAGACTTGGCAACAGAGGCTGCTTTGAGAGCTATAGAAGCCGCCCGTATAGATAAATCAGAAATTGAGTTTATTATTGCAGCCACCCTTTCTCCAGATCATTATTTTCCTGGAATTGGCGTGGCTGTCCAGAATAATTTAGGCCTTAACAGCCATATCGGCGCTCTCGATGTTAGAAACCAGTGTTCTGGTTTCATCTATGCTCTTTCTGTAGCCGATCAGTATATCCGTAATAAGACATTTAAAAAAATCTTGCTAGTTGCGGCTGAAGTTCAATCTTCCAACTTAGATTATTCAGATGAGGGAAGAGATATGGCTGTCCTTTTTGGCGATGGTGGTGGAGCAGTTGTTGTCGAAGGGCGTGAAGACAAGGAGGGGCGAGGGATACTCTCCACTCATTTATTTTCTGATGGACGGTTTATGGATGAATTATGGATGGAAAAACCCAGTTCCAAAGACAAACCAACCTTTCCCCCAGATTTTTTAGAAAGTAAGAGATTCTATCCCCGGATGAATGGAAAGAATGTTTTTAAATTTGCAATCGAAAAAATGCCAGAAGTAGTCAGGTTAGCTTTAAAACACAACAACTTAACTATAGAAGAAGTCGATCATCTTATCCCCCATCAGGCAAATGATCGAATAAGTTTGATGGTGGCCAGAAATCTAAAAATTCCGGTGGAGAAAGTCATCAGGAATATTGATCGTTACGGTAATACCACAGCCGCTTCTATTCCCATTGCTTTAGATGAAGCAGTCAGGGAAGGGAGAATAAAGCCAGGTGACATTATTGTTTTGACTGCCTTTGGCTCCGGTTTTACCTGGGGCTCGGCCCTCGTCAGATGGTAATTTTAGTGGAAATTGAAAGCAGATGTTGCCAGCTCAGCCTAATTTATGGTAGGATTTCAACTTAAAATGGATTTTTAATTAAGAATATTTAAAAAGTATTTGTGGAGGAGGATCAAATGAAAAAAGCAATATTCTTATTATTGATTCTATTCATCGTTTTCCTGTCTACTAATTTAGTAATTTCTCAACAGAATGAAGAAGACGCTAAATTTCAAAAGTTCTTGGACTCCTATTTTGATGCAATGTGGAAATTTTACCCCACAGCTGGAACCATAGCCGGATATCATAAATATAACAATAAGCTAGAAGACCTAAGTAGCAAAAGCATAGAAAAACGGCATGAGGGCCTTGATAAGTTTAATCAAGAACTGGTAACCAAGATTGATCGCGAAAAGCTAAGTCCAGAGATTAAAATTGACCATCATATGATGGTTGATCTTTTGGACAGAGAACTTTTTAAACATGAAAGTCTTCTTCCCTGGGAATACGACCCTCTCTTTTATAATGAAATTTTTGATAATTGTATCCGAAGCTTATTGACTAAAGATTTTGCCTCCTTAGAGATAAGAGCCAAGAATGCCTCAGAAAGATTGAAAGCCCTACCCAAATTAATTAAACAAGCTAAAGAAAACTTGAAAACCCCTCCCCAGATTTATACAGAAACTGCCATCAAACAGTTCCCGGCCATCCTGAATTTCTACAAAACTGAATTACCTTCCCTGATTGAGCAAGTTCCAGCGGCTTTCAAAACTAAGCTTCAAGAAGGATTGAGTAAGGTTTCACCTGCTTTGGAAGATTACCAAAACTTTCTCCAAAATGAGTTATTAGCTCGCTCTACAGGCAATGTAAGGTTAGGAGAAGCTCACCGCCGCTTGGTCCGCTTAACTTTTGAAAATGATATTCCCCTTCAAGAGCTTATTGCCCGAGCTAAAGCTGATTACAAAAACATACGTCGGGAAATATTTTTGGTATGTATTCCTTTCTATAAAATAATGGAACCAAAAATTGACCTAGAACATCCTCCTGCAAATTTAACAGAAGATCAGCTCATTAACGCTACTATCACCCACGTCTTTGACAAGATAAAAGAAGACCACCCAACCAAAGAAGAATTTATTAATCAGATAAAAAATCATGCAAATCAAATAAAGAGCTTTCTTCTAGAGAAAGATCTTGTTGAGCTTCCTGAAGAAAATCTCCAAATTGAACCTATGCCCCCTCAGCTGCAGGGGAAAAGCTGGATTCACCTTCTCACTCCTGGAGCCTATGAGACTTCTGGCTCTTACACAGAGCAAATAAATCCCATTCCCGATGAGTGGGAACAAGACAAAGTAGAGTCTTTTCTTCAAGAATACAATAACTTCTTCCTATATTTCTGGACTGTGGGTAATGTTTATCCCGGCCAATTTGTTCCTCTTTATTTCACCAGAACTAACCCTTCTTTCTTGAGAAAAATGTATCCAAACAAGCCTCTTATCAAAGGCTGGCCCCTGTATATCGAAGAAATGCTGCCCAAAAACGGATTTGGAAACTATGACCTCAGACTGCGCCTCAATCAGCTCAAGCTGAAATTGAGAGCAGCCATTGATTTCCAGCTGGAGTTCAATATCCATGAAGGAGGCATGACCAAAGAACAGGCTATAGCTTATATGACCAGAGGAGGCTTCCAAACCCAAGCGGAAGCTGAAAGAAAATGGAATTATATTATTCTAAATCCAGGTGAGGCCGCCTTTGTCTATGTAGGATATCAAGAAATATTAGACATGGAAAAAGCCTATAAGAACCTTAAAGGCGAAGCTTTCAGTCATAAAGAATTTCTAAAAAAGCTGCTCAGCTATGGAGCTCTGCCCATCCGAATTTTGAAAAAAAGAATATTAGAATAATCAAGCACAATTGTTGTTTAGGCTAAAAAATTTGAATTTTACAAATAACTTCAACCTACATGTTTTTAATGATAGGGGGTAATCTGTAGAGCCCGCTGTTCTCAGCAGGCTGCTTAACTATATCAACTCCAAAAAAAGGAATTTAAGCTCTTATATATAATCCAATAATTTTTTTTCTTGAATCATTTAAGGTCCGTTGATGAAAGAAACCGTTCCTCTTGTGGATTCTCATGCTCATTTAAGCATGAGGGAATTTGATGAAGACCGCCATCAGGTTATTGAGCGGGCTTTTCAGGCAGGTATCCTAGCTATTCTATGTCCGGCTGAAGTTACAGAAAGCCAGAATGTCATAACCGCTCTTAAGCTAACAGAGAAATATAAAAATATTATAATGGCTGCTGGAGTTCACCCCCATCAAGCTCGTTTCTTCAGCCCTGCCTGCATTAACCAGATTGAAGATCTAGCTCGAGCGGGAAAAATTAAAGCTATTGGCGAGATAGGTCTTGATTTTCATTACAATTTTTCTGAGCCTCATGATCAAAAAAAAGTCTTCCGCTCTCAACTTCGCTTAGCTCAACAGCTCCACCTGCCAGTGATTATTCATAGTCGAGAGGCCAGCAAGGAACTTGTGACCTGTCTTCTACAAGAAAAATTCAGCCATGGAGGTATACTCCACTGTTTTACTGAAGACTGGCATCTGGCTGAAAAAATGATGGAACTAAATTTCCTTATCTCATTCTCAGGTATTATAACTTACCCTAAAGCTTATAAGCTTCGAGAAACGGCTAAAAAAATTCCTTTAGAAAGACTTTTAATAGAAACAGATGCGCCTTATCTCATTCCCCTTGCCTATCGTGGAAAATTGAAACGCAACGAGCCCTTTTATGTCAGAGAAATAGCAAAAACTCTAGCTGTAATTAAAGATTTAAGCATAGAATCAATAGGAGAAAGAACGACGGCAAACTTTAAGTCCTTTTTCTGTTTGAAATAAAAAATTCGAGATGTTAAGATAAGGCCGAGTTGGAGACACTCAACATGAACCACGAGCAAACAAGAAGCCAATCAGCCAAAAAATATATTCGAAGCCAATTAAAAGCCAGTCTTTCTTTAAAAGAGCTGTACAAGGATATCCAAAAAGATTTAACCAAAGTTGAAGAGCAACTAAAACTATTTGGGTATTCACCCAACAAACTAATTGTTGAAATAAACAATTATCTATTTCAGAAACTAGGCAAGAGAATCAGACCTGCTCTCTTAATGCTCTGTTCTAAACTCCTCGGTTATCAGGGCCAAGAACATATTCTCATGTCGACCATCATCGAAGCCATTCATACGGCTTCCCTCATTCATGATGATATTATCGATAATTCAAGAATAAGAAGGGGCAGAGAATCAGTTCATGCCCGATGGGGGCCTAATATTACAGTCCTCCTTGGAGATTATCTCTACATTAAATCAATTAATCTTTCTCTTCAAAGCAATTATCGCCAAATCGTAAAGATCTTAAGCGAAATTTCTGCCAAAATGATCGAAGGTGAACTTAATGAATACTATTTAAGCGGCAATCTGGCCTTAGCTGAAAAAGAATACTTAGACATCGCCTATAAAAAAACTGCATCTCTTTTTTCTGCCTCCTGTCAAATTGGAGGCATTTTAGCCAGAGCCTCTGAAGAGGAAGAAAAATATCTGACAGAGTTTGGCAAGAACTTAGGCATGTCTTTCCAGATTATAGATGACCTTCTTGATTATACAGGCGATGAGAAAACTTTAGGAAAACCTGTTCTCTCCGATATAAGTGAAGGCAGAGTTACCTTGCCCTTGATTTACAGCCTTAATAACGACGGTCAAACTAATCGTAAGCGCTTAATAGAATTATTGAAGGAAAAAAGATTTAAGGAAGACTCTCGTCAAGAAATAATAGCTATTCTTAAAGAAAACGGCTCTTTAGATTATACATATCAGAAAGCAGAAGAATTTTCTCTTCGCTCCAAAGAAATCATGGCTAAGTTTCCTCAGTCTATCCACCGTGATACATTAATATTATTTCCAGATTATATTCTAACCAGAAGAAAATAAGAGACTGTAAGACGTAAACAAAAACCATAAAGCAAGTGTAGGGCCTGTTGACCTCAGCAACCCTAAAAAATAAAGCCTTTACAGTAAAAGATAATGCTGGAAATAGAAGTTAAAATAAAGATAGAAGATATTGACTCTGTTGCTCGAAAAATTACAGCTCAGGGGGCTCACCTGGTTCGGCAAAAATATTTAGAAGACAACACCCTTTACGATTTCCGCTCCCAAATTTTATATAAAAAAAACCAGGCTCTTCGCTTGCGAAAGGTAAATAAAAAAACATTTTTGGCTTTTAAGGGCCCTCTCCAAAAATCAAGAAAATTTAAAGTTAGAGAAGAGTACGAAACCGAAGCTAAAAATGCTAAGCAACTTAAAAAAATTTTAAAAGCGATAGGCCTTATCCCCGTTTTTAACTACAAGAAGCAAAGAACAATTTATAAAAAGAAAAATTTGAAGATTTGTCTGGATGAAACCCAAGCCGGAAATTTTTTAGAGCTGGAAGGAGAAAGAAGTGATATAGTTAAATTTGCCCAATCTTTAGGTTTCTCCAAAAAAGAATTTATAAAATTAGATTATATTCAGCTTTTAAAAAATAAAAAAGGGGATAAAGACTAAATATAATAATCAAAATAAATTTAGCTTTTTTTGCTTTTTTTCTCAGAAACTTTTTTCTCTACTTCTTTTTTTCTCTCAGTCTCTACTTCAATCTCTTCTCCGATGAACTCTTCTTCTGGTTCGGGCTCTTCCTCTTTCTTTTTAGGGACTATCTCATAATCTATTAATCCTTCTCTAACTTCTTCTTGAGCAATTCGAATCAAACTTTTTGCCTTTGATTTAATCTTAGGTTTGGCTCCTTTTAATAATTCTTTAGCTCTTTTTGAGGTAATGATTACAAATTTGAATTTACTATCTACATCTCCATAAGTTTTCTGCAAGCGGCAACTCCTTCCCTGTGGGAAATTTGAATAGAATATGTAAGATATCAAAAAAATTACACGAATTCAATAGATTTTAGAGGTTGAGCTATGCTAAAATAAACAATAAATATTTCTAATGCAGCCAGAAGAAAAATTTCCACTTTCTCATTCTACTTCCAGTCCGTCCAAAACAATCTGGTCTGTAGGCGGAGGCAAAGGGGGAACAGGAAAAAGTTTTATTGCTGCTAGCTTAGCTATTTACTTTGCCTCACAAAAAAATAACGTCATTTTAATTGATGCCGATCTAGGAGGGCCAAACCTACATACTCTTTTAGGTATAAACAACTCTACCTTAGATTTGGGTCATTTCTTTGCCAATAAAGTTTCTTCCCTTAAACAGACCCTGGTTCAAACTCCTTTTCAGGGCCTGAAATTAATCAAAGGCACAGATAAGATTCCTTTTACGGCCAATCTAAACTACTATAAAAAGCTCAAATTCATCAGGCATATTAAAAACTTCGAAGCTGATAGAATTATAATTGATATTGGAACTGGAACTGCTTACAATTACCTCGATTTCTTCATTCTATCTAATCCGGGAATAATTGTTATTAACCCTGAACCTACTTCAATTGAAAATGCCTACTATTTCCTCAAATCTTGCCTGATTAGAATCCTTAAATCCTATATAAATTATTATAAAATTCAAAATTTAGTTAGAAAAATAGCAGACTCCACAGAAAATAACTCAAAATCAATTTACAGCTTTTTTAATGCCATCATATCTCAGGATAAATCTTATGCTCATCTTCTTTACCGAGCTTTAAGGAAATTCAAGCCCTGTCTGATAGTTAATAAAGCTAAAACCAAACAAGATTGGCTGTTGGGAGAATCAATGGTAGACGTTATCCAAAAGTACCTGGTTATAAAAGCTAAATTCTTAGGTACTGTTCCTTATGATGAAAAAGTTCATTTAAGCCTCAAAAATTTTTCTTCTTTTATGACTACCTATCCTGATTCTGAGGCAGCCCAATCTATCAGAAGCATTGCCTCTAAACTCTCAAAAAATTGTGAATAGTCAAAGTAAAAGTTGGCTCAGATAAAAGAATGAAGGGCATCAAAAAAATCGAAAATATGGATTATTATGAAATTCTAAATTTAACTAAAGATGCCTCTCCCTCAGACATTGAAAGAGCTTATCACTTGGGAAAAGCCACCTATGGACCAAATTCTTTAGCTCCCTACCGCCTCCTTTCAGAAGAAGAAAGAAAATTCATGTTAAAAAAAATTGAAGAAGCCTATCAGAATTTAAAGGATCCTGAGAAAAAGAAATTATACGATTTAAAGATGCTCAAAAAAGGCCCAGAATGGGAAAATAAAGCCTATTTTCGAAAATCAACCAAGAAGCTGAAAATCGAAGATGCTGAAAACCACCCGGGTTTCTGGAAAAAAATTAAACACTTTCTATTCCAGCCTCCGAGAAAATAACAGCTTTCTCTGGCGGTTTTTTCCTAATTTTTTACAACAATATCATCTTTGGTATTAAATACTCTATCTCTGCCTGCTGAAATCAATTTAAAATCACTAGCGGAAATTCTTTCATATTTGATTGCTGTTCCCCAAGCATCAACGCCGGCAGCAGATATAACATACAGACCTTGAAGATCCTTAAGAGAATTGGGCGGGTGGCCCTCATTGGCTATATAAGTCGTGATCAGCTTTTCTAAAGTAGCCATATTGGTCTTAGTCAACTTATATTTCATATCGTTAAAAGATTCTATCTCACCAGGAAGCTGCTTCTGCTTTCCAGCTCTAACCACAAACAGAAAAAAGACAATAATTACTACCAGCAGAAATAAAGCCAAAAATCCTTTTATCCTCATTTCAATTCCTCTTCGAAATATAGTTTACATCAAATTTCCAAGCTTCGGTTAAGAAAAATAAAATATAAATTCAGCTCTTTTCTTCCTCTAAAGGGGGATTATTAGGCTGCTTATAGTTCTGGAGTTGGCCTAAATTAAAATAATTATTCCTCTTTCTGGTGGGAAGCTGTCAATTTGCCTTCTAACTCGCTTATTCTTTGTCTTAAGGCCTCTCTTTCTCCTTTCTTGGCCATGACCAGCATTCTGGCTAATATTCCAGCTGTACAAAGAAGAATTAAGATGCTCAAAATAGATGCGCTTAACCCAGGAATTTTTAATTCCTGAAGGAAAGTAAGAACTCCGACGTCAGCCAGATAGGACAAAATAGTCAAGACCACCAAAGCCATTACCCACCATATCATTTCTTTCCTCCTTCTAAATTATAGGGAGATAGTAGTTTTATTTAATATCTAAAACTTCCCCCTTTGTATGAATTTCCTTCATAGGCTGTTTCTACTTATATCAAAGGAAAAAGACGAAGTCAAACAGCCTCAGAAGAAAGTGGGGATTTCTTGAACTCATCTTACATAATAATTATTGGTTAATCGAATGCAATATTATTTATCTGGTCTTTCTTATTTTAAGCTTCAAATTCTATCTTAAAGGTTGTTCCTTTGTCCTTTTCCAATTGAATGTGGCCATCGAGCTGCCTGACTAAATCTGTTACTAATTGTAGGCCCAAGGTCTTGGTTTGGCGAAAATCTACGTTTTCAGGAAGACCTATGCCATTATCGCTAATGATTAATTTATATTTACCATTTTCATCAGAAAACATCTTCACCATTATCTCTCCATTACTGTTGCCAGGAAAGGCATATTTCAAGGCATTGGAAACAAGTTCGTTGATAATCAGTCCGCAAGGGATGGCCCGATTAATATCCAGATAAACATTTTCAACTTCTGTAGTCAATTTGACCTTTTTTCCCTCTATACTATACATGGCCAACAAGTGAGTGGTAATCTTTTTTATATAATCAGAAAAATCTATTCTAGCTAAATCTGGCGAACGATAAAGAGATTCATGAATTAAAGCCATAGATTTGATTCTGTTCTGGCCAACATTAAAAAATTCCCTAATACTCTTGTCCTTCGCCTGGGTAGACTGTAATCTAAACAGACTGGCCATAATCTGCATGTTATTCTTTACTCGGTGATGAATTTCTCCTAGAAGCATTTCTTTCTCTTTAAGAGAAGCTTTTAATCTCTCTTCCATTTTGATGCGGTCAGTAATATCTATGTAAATGGCATATTGTCCCACCTGCTGATGGTTAATTATAATTGGCAAACCAATAATAGAAACATTTATTAATCTTCCATCTTTTCGTTGCCTTAGCCCCTCTGTTGTAATTCCTTTTCCTTTTTCTATTTCTCGGGATATTTTTTGGGCTTCAGAGCGAAGTTCAGGTGGAGTCACCAGTTCGTCCAACATCTTACCAACCGCCTCCTTAGGGCTGTAACCAAACACCTGGGTAAATTTTTTATTAATACGAAGTATTACACCCTTATTATCAACCATGGCGATAACTTCCTGGCTGCTTTCAAACATCTGGTCAAAAAAGGCCTTTTCTGTAGTCAACCGCTCCTTAATTATTTCCAGCTTTGATTTAGCTTTCTCTAATTTTTCAATTCGCCGTTGTAATTCCTGTAATTTGTTTATAAGCTGAGCTTTGCTCAATCGGCTGTAGTTCATCCTTTTCCCTTGATCCTCTTCAAATTGTTAATATTTTATTAATTCTTATCGGATAAATCAAATGATAAATAATTTCCTTTTTTCCTTTTTTGCATTTCTTTTTCTGCTCTTTTGTTCCTTTTCTTCCTTTTCTGCTCTCT